>OHIL01000958.1_pt1 | contig 10812 bp, 10 predicted proteins | sample 1568231 | NCBI WGS metagenome assembly OHIL01 (sample SAMEA3879565, study PRJEB24766) | human gut metagenome | biome: human-associated habitat; feature: feces | place: USA | collected 1985/1987 | reverse complement strand
TGATTCGATGGCGTGTGCGACAAGCAGCGACGCCGCGCCGAGCAGCGCGCCAAGCGTGTTGCAGAGCACGTCGTCCGTCTCCGCAAGTCCCAGCGCAAAGCGATACTGCGCGTACTCGATCCCCGCGCTGAGCAGGCAGCCGGCAAGTACTGTGACGCCGATCCGCCATCGGTAGTTCCATCGCCGCGGCAGCGCATTCGAGAGCGTCAGCCCCAGCGGGAAGAAGAGGAACACGTTCATCAGCATCTCGCGGTAGAGCTCCGGCTGGTCTTTCGCCTCCATCAGCGCGGCAAATGGCCGGAGAACGACGTCGTAGTCGCCGGGGGTGCGGGTTAGAATGGTGGCATAAAGGATAACAATAGTAGTCGCACAAAAAAGGCAAGAATTCGATATTACTTTTACAACTTGGCGAATCATCAAATTGAAGTATGACCAGCCGACAAGCGTTATCAGGACTATTAGAATAGCGGCACTCAGTGGCCAAGCATAAATTCGTTGTATCATAGGCTCTTACCACCAACCAGCGCTTAAGAATTTAGTTTTAAAATCTCAGGCTTCCCATGTGTTATTATTGATTATGTTGCAAACATCACATTCTAAATTTTGCATGCTAATTATATCCATTGGCAATTTGCTGCTATGCGGAAATTCTAGTAGTTTTTTATATTTGGGGAATACTTCTTCTGCACTATTAACTAAACCAATGAAACTCAAACCTTGAAGGTACTCATAGCATCCCCTGATTTTAGGGCTCTTCCCACTCAAAACAATACACTTTGTTCCTGTGATTGCGCAGAAAATCATGCCATGAAGTCGGTCAGTAATAACTAACTCCGCCCGGCTAAATTCCTGCAGCTTTTTGCATAGCTCTGCTTCCCGATCCTTTACGGAAACATTATGATCCAAGACGGTATTTGTAAAATTAACCTTCTCAAAATAAGAAGCAGCCATTAAACAAATTGTTTTATAATCAGCTTCAGAAACCGTTCGCTCCACATCGTCTCGCATACAAATTAGACAGCCTGACCGTTCACTTGAATCTAAATTTGGCGTAAGGGACAAGACCATATCAGGAGAAAGCTTTACATGTCGATATAAACTCTTCATCAAGGAAAAAGAGAGTTCCTCCCGTGCATATAAGAATAGCTTTGGATGCTTATTATAAATCTCAACGGATTTCTGAAGTTCGTTTCTACCATTTGGACTGTCTTCATAATAAATGCTGTTGGGAAAGAAGCATATCGTCGCGTCAGGAAGTTGCTCAACGAGAGATCGATTCATAGATTCAATGTCCGGCCATAATGTCCCTAAGTTTCCGCCGCCGTTCACGAACACGGTGGCACGATTTAATATTTTCAGATAATTATAGTGTCGCAGCGTATATAACTGATGGCCGGTTATCTCAAAGAAATGTATTCCCAGCCGGTTGAACATTTTTGCCTCCGCATATGCAATTGCGTGATCGCCGAGATTTGCATGCTCTGGGGTAAAGACTAAGAAAACTGGTTGTGAATGGAATGCTTTGTATAGAGCTATAGGAGTGGCCAGTTTCCAGCAACAAGAAATTTTTCCTTTAACATAGGATGCTTCACAATATATTTTTTTTAAAAGAGTATTGAGGAAGAAGATGTCATGAATCTTTTGCTTTATTCCCACGGAATGCACCTCGAATCTTTTGTGCTTTTACTAAAACTGGACTAATATAACGCAGAAAGAAACCCGTCTTTAAGTAAAATTTGAAATATTGATGATGGATAACCAAGCCCATGAGATATCGGGTGTTTTTCTTTTGTGCCAAATACTTATTGCTTTCCCACTCTGGAAAAACAGTTTTGCTGTATTGATAAGCTCTCTCCATATCATGTTTATCGTAATCATAGCCAAAGAATCGGAACGCTGAATAATAGAGTACATGAAGAATACAATTCCATTCCAGTTCATCACGAAATTCTGCAAGCAATCTATGTGCTTTGTAGTACTGAAGCGTGCTGTCAAATGCGGTAATGATCTCCAGCATCCGCACCGTGTTTTGGCTATGTGTAATGCTTGCCTCGTGCTGAACATAGTAGTATAGCGGCTTCTTCAGATATCCCAAGTAATTAGCGTGCGGTACAAGTTTTAAAACAGTTGCCAAATCCTCATACCACAGCCGCTCCGGGAAAAGAATTGCGTGCGCCGTATATAGAGAACGCCGATAGACTTTCAGGCACGCAGTAGGCTCCAGTAACAAAAACTGTTTTTTACTAAGTGTGGTGTACTCGTCAGAAATATCGGCAACAGTAGCCACTTGCAGGATCTTGCCGGACGTGTTTACCATATTGCAATCGAACGCTAGGATATCCAAATTATACTCCTGAAGATAGGAATCGATTTCCTCCAACATACTTGACGGAATATAATCATCACTGTCCAGAAAAACCAAAAACTCTCCTGCTGCATGCTGGATTCCTGTATTTCTGGCACCACCCAATCCCTTGTTTTCCTGATCAATAACTTTGATTCTTGTACTTACAGTTTCATATTGCGACAAAATCGTGCGTGAACTATCTGTAGAACCATCATTGACGGCGACTATTTCATAGTCGCTGAATGACTGATTTAATGCTGAATCCAAACACTTCACTAAGAAGCGCTCCACATTGTATACAGGAATCACAATTGAAAATCTCATTTAGGTATTCCTCACAAATGGTCTATGCCCTGTGTCTGAGGCGTGTTATAACTTTATTCTTCAACATGCTTGCCGCTCCGAGAAGATAGTGGACCTCGCCAGTTTTACTGAAAGACAGAATGAAAACTGCATTGGGAACAATTATGCAAATCAGGCACTTCACAATGATCCTCGGAACTAAGGAGAATTTTATCAATTGACACATGGTATAGCACAAGCCGCAAGTAACGACAAGGAGACCGGCATAGAGCAGATATCTTGCTATGTACGAGGCAAAGTTCAGGTGAAATCCATGTTTGAATATCACAAACGGTTCATACCAAGTATTCGTAAATGCGCGGGCAAGTGCCGTTGCCAGAAAAATGCCAAACACGCCCCAAAGTTGCCCCAAAAGGATGTCTCCGATTAGATTTAGAGCTGCCGTAAAAAGCAAAATGTATTGTCCATAGCGGAATAAGCCCATCGTTGATTTGTAGAGCCCAACCACACACTGCATACCAAGCATATAGAAGTTAACTGCCAAAATAATCGGTATCTTTAGTCCCATCACATATGTACCGCCGAAAAAAAGTGTGATCACATCATTAGACAGGCAAACAATGCCAATGGCAGCCCAACCATACAACCAGAAGTTTGCCAAATTCAGCGCTTTGAATACATGATACTTATGCTCGTCGTCACCCACTGCATTGAGATTGCCAAGGCTGGCTGATAGACTGGTAAAAACTTGATTTGCAAAGGATGCGATGGTATTGGTAATCAAAGAGTAGTTGGAAACAACACCGGTCGTTATCAGACCGTTGAAGTAGGTAATAACAATGCTGTCGGTATTATTTACCAAAATTCCGCTCAGCTTTGTAACCGTCAGCGCCTTGATGTTTTTGGCCAGAGATCGGATCTCCGTCTTTGACAGCTTTTCAGCATTTTTATCGGCAATATAGGGATATCTCTTTTTTGCCGCCGCCGAAATCAGAATATTTGTCACCAAAACAAAGACAACCTGCAAAATCAGGTATACCATATAGTCCTTCAGCAGGACTAGGGCCAGAATCTGAGCAAGGTTCTGTACGATCACAACGCCATAGCTGATAGCAAGAACGATGTAGTTTTCCTGATGTGCAATCAGGATGGAGCTCCTGTAGCTATAGAAGTAGCTGCTGACTGTACTGAATAAGAAAATAAGATATAGTACCGTAATATTTTCGGAAATATTCGGTGAATTCTTAATCAGCAAATCCAGAAATGGTATCAGCAGCAAGCCCAGCACAGCAATGACAACGCCGATCACCTTATAGGCCGTACTATATACCTTCATGTAGGAGGCGGTTTTTTTCTGATCATCCTCTGCTACGGGCCGGTATAAGGCATAGATCATCGCCGTGCCAACACCGAGTTCGGCAAGAGACAGCATGGACAGGATATTAGAAAATAGCCCGTTGATACCAAGATACTCTGCATTCAGGTGATGCACAAAAACGATTCGGCAGACAAAGCTGAGAAGGATGTTCAAGGCATATCCGCCTAGGCTTGCAGCCATATTAATGATTGAATATTCTGTCCTTGAGCGGTTGGCCATAAGAACTCTCCAAAAAATTAGGTATCCAAAATGCTTTCCACACACCGCATGGTGTTGGAAAGTGAGAAATACTCTCCTCGCCTTGCCGTCTCCTCACGGAAGCGCTTGAGCTGCTGAGGAGCATCCAATATTTTTTTCAGAGCTGCATATAAATCCTCAGAGCTATTTTCGGTAATCATTCCGCACTGAGCAGGGCCAAATATTTCTCGAATGCCTGCGCAATCTGTACTGACCACAGGTAAGCCGAGAATGACTCCTTCTGTGACGACGGTGCTGAATCCCTCCGACCGGGAGGAGCATACGAGAAGATCTCCTGTAGCCATAATGGAATAGGGATTTGTGCGGAAGCCAAGTAAGTAAACCACATTTTCCAAACCGAGTCCCTGAATCAGCTCTTCAAGCAAGGGGCGGTTTTCGCCCTCGCCTAAAATCAGCAATTCAAACCGGAATCCATCATCCCTTAGTTTAGCCGCGACTTTAATCAGCCGGTCGAAGCCTTTTTGGTTTACAAGGCGGCCAACAGCAATCATCCTGAACATGGTCTTGCCCACAACTTCACACGGAAGTTGTGCTTTTCGTAATATCTCCGCTCTATCGATCGGATTATACTGAACGGCAACTTTCTCCGGTGAAACACTATATTTCGATAGAAATGCCGATCTAACCGATTCTGACACGCAAAGTATCTTGTCGAAAACCTCATAATGCGCCCGTTCATCTTCAACACTTTGATATAGAAAATCTGTCCAGGGATTCTGCTGGAGATCTATGTGAACCCACGCATATTTCTTCGATTTCCGATTGGTTGAGCCCGAGATGATCTTTGTACTTTCTCCCTCAATAAATGCAATTTCAACATCATACTTTTCGTGGAAATACAGCGCATAGAACAGCTTGGACGGAACGGTGTTAAATAACTTTCCTTTTACCTTCCCTATAAATTCACGAACGCAACGGCGCAGGGCATTCTTTCCCGTGTACCGGTCAAAAACCACTTTATAGTGGATTTGCGACGGATAATTCAGTTCCGCAATATTCTCCCGATGCATAGAATACAGTGTGACATCGTATTTGCAATAGTCCAGGTTGGCAAGCAGCGTCTGCAAAACCTTCTCCGCGCCGCCGCCATTCAGACTATTAATCATAAACATTACCTTTTTCATCGCAGTCCCAACTCTCATAAGGATGACAATACGCCGTCTATCTCAGCGATTCGCGTGCTCATACTGAAGTCCCGCCCTCGCTTTTTTGCAGCTTGCGTATACTGTGCCAAATCGAACTGGCCGGACACCAGCTTTCCCATAAGGTCATATAGCGCCTCATCGGTGTTCGGAGCGATCACTCCACTATGAGAATCGCCGATCAGCTCCTGCATCCCGGCGCACTCTACGGTAAAGACAGGCTTTCCTAAAATCAAGCTCTCTGTCGCGGCGGTGCTAAGCCCTTCAGCATAAGAAGAGCAGATAAACGCATCACATTGATTCAGATAGTTGTATGGGTTCTTGTGAAAGCCTAAGAGCTTGATTACATCCCCCAAATCGTTTTCATGGACATACTGTTCAAGTTCTGCTTGTTGAGAGCCTTTCCCGATGATCCACAGTGTGAAACGATAGCCTTCATCACGCAGTCGTTTTACGCACTTCAGCAAACGAGGATACCCCTTCTGCCATTCAAGGCGGCCAACTGTTCCTAGCAGCAGCCCAATTTCTGGGTGCTGCATGGGCAACGATTTTTCTGCTTGTTGCAGGATATATTTTTCATCAACCGGGTTGTACTGTACACATACGCTTGCATCAGTGAAAAGCTTTTGCTCAAATGCTTTTTTTACACTCTCGGATACGCAGAGGATGCGGTCAAAGCGCTTATACGCGGCACGCTGTTCATGCAAACTCGAATAGTATTTGTCAGCATAAGAATTTTGAGAAAGATCAGTATGTACCCATGCAATCTTCTTACTCTTTCTGTTAGAGGAAGCTGCAACGATCTTGGTTGCGAATCCTTCAATGAAGGCTATTTCAGTGTCATAATGTTCTTTGAAAAAATGCTTATAGACGACCTTGGCGGGGAGGCTATAAATCAGCTTTATCCTTGCCCAAAACAGCACCTTTTTGATGCCGCCGGCACGATAATCAGCCGTTTTAAGAAAAGAACGATACCGACATACTGGGGCTATGCGCTTCTCATATACATCCCCATCTGTTACTGTGCATACGGTAATATCATATTTTGTTTTATCAAGATGACGTACAATATCGGTAAGTACCTTTTCGGCCCCGCCGCCAGCCAAGCTTTCTAAGAAGAATAGAATCTTTTTCATTTTATCTACCGATTGCTTTCCGCATCCTCCGCCATATCCGTCCCAGCTTTGCCCGCATCTGTTTGCGTTTCGGCAGCCAACTCATCGAATACCAGTGGATCGAGTAGGTGTTCTCCGTTTTTGTCAGCTTACCTGTCACGCTGTCCAGCGGGTTGAAGTAGTCCGCCGGATAGACATGAATCCCGGCAACCAACTGCTCCTGCCCGTTGCGCACAAGGCCGAAGCGCTCCATCACATCCGTATTGAGATGCGGGCAGCCTACGGGCGTGACGCTGCCGTCATCACCGGCAAAGTGCAGCTTTTTATATTCCTCGATCATCGCCTGAATCACCGGGTGATGCGCCTCAGCGGCCACGACCTGACCGCTGTTGACATACTGCTCATTCTCAAATCCGATGAATCCCTCGTCATCCAGCAGCGGTGAAATGTCCCGCACGACCTCCACGTCGGTGTCGAAATACACGCCGCCATGCTGCTCCAGCACGATCAGGCGCATGACGTCGGACACAAAGGCGTACTTCTTCGCGGCATACGCCTCCGCCATGAAGGGCATGGCGAGATAATCGCAGTTATCCTCGTTCCACTCGCGAATCTCAAAATCCGGGCAGAACTTCTTCCAGCTGGCGATGCACTTCTTGGCAAGCTCCGGCTTTTCGCCGCGGCCAAACCAGCAGTAGTGGATGATCTTCGGGATCATGGGCTCACCTCACGAGCTTCAGAATCGGTTTGCTCAACCATTTGATGACATAAGACGATACAAGAGACACCGCCAGCAACAGCAGGAAAACGGGAATCGGATACTTTGCGCTAAACACAAAACCGTCAAACAACACAGTATAAAAGAACATATGCATCAGCCAGATGTTCATGGAGTGATCGCCAAAGTAGCACAGCACATCCGTTGCCCACTTAGGAAGCGGGCAGATGCAGAGCAGTACAATTGTCACAGTTGCTGTAATGAATGCCACAAAGAGCGAAGGTACGATGCCATGAGCGATGATCATCCCCGCAAAAGTAATTCCTGTTAATATATATACATATATATTTCGAACATGGATCGACGCCAACCGCTGCCGCAGGCGGGAAACAACCTGCTTTTTGCAAAAGAGCATACCGATCATGTAGGGTAAATACGAGGTGCCCAGCAGCCCAAGGTGCGTGATAACCCATGCCAATACCATCGAGTCACACGCGCCCCAGCCCCAAAAGCGGATGCCATAGCCCACGGTATAAAGCCCAAAGGTCAGAAACATCACCAGCCACGCCGGGCAGCGCTGCACAAATTTACAGGAAAGTGGCTGCAAGGCAACCAGTAATATGTAAGTGTTGGCATACCACCAAGCGCCGTTGTAGCTGTTCTTGATGGTCAGGCAATTCAAGAGAAATTCTTTCACGTTTCCGGGAATCACTGTGTTTCCGGCACACATTCCGATGATTGAGAACAACACCGTTATCAGCCAAAAGGAAATCATGAACCGCAGAAGATGCTTCCAGCGGCATCGCAGAGTTTCCTCAGACGATTGCAGCGCATGGGCATAGCCGCTTATAAAGCAAAATATCGACACACAGATATTGCCGAACAGTCCAAAGTAATAAATGAGCGGCGTGCTGCCGATCCACAGCAGCGGCGTATATGGCAAATTCTCTCTCCGGCAAAAGAGATGCAGCATCAGCATGGAGAGAATCGCCACACCTTTGAGCATTTTTGAATCGCGCTTTGTGATATCCATTTTTCACTCCATCAGCGCGTAGATCTTCTCGATCTCCGCGCTGTTCGTATAATCTCTCTTTGCGCAGTTTTCCGACAGTTGCTGCATCCGGGCAGGGTCGCGCAGCAGCGCGGCAATTCCGGCGGCACAGCCCGCGTTGTCCATGGGAACGATCATGCCATCCACGCCGTCCTCCAGTTGACTGCCGGAGGTCGTATAGCTGGTGATAACGACTGGCTTCCCCAACATCTGCGCCTCCCGCACGGTGACGGCCTTGCCCTCGTAGCGGGAGGGCTGCACATACAGGTCGCAGGCGCGCATATAGGGGTAAGGGTTGTCCTTTTTGCCGAGGATAATGACGCGCTCCTGCATTCCGGCCTCGTCAATCTTCTGACGAATCAGCGGTTCATCACCTCCATAGCCGATGAGATACCACTTCACGTCAAGGCCGTCCGCCACCAGACGGCGGCAAATGTCAGGCACGTTGTCAAAGTTCTTGGCGTCGCAGAACCGACCAACAGATAGGAGTGCAAGGCTTCCTTTTGATGGTATATCGTTCTGGGACTCTTCTGCCTGTTTACAGATTAACTCTTTCGGCAAGATATTTTCGACAGTCTGCACCTTTCCTTCCAGCTCTGGAAAGGCCGTTTGAAAGCTTTTAGATGCCTGTTCGGACACGCCGCAGATGGCATCATAGCCCTCCCACATGACAAGCTCTGCCGTGCGGTCGAAAGACAGTGCCGTGTAGTCGGTATGTATCCAGGCGGCGTACTTCTTTGCCTTCACCCGTTCTCGTGCAAAGTAGTGCGGCGTCAGAAAGCTGATGGCAAGGTTATAGATCTTGTCCGAAATCTGCGGCATAGACCGCAGCGTATACTTGTGGCTGTAGGTCAGCGCGGTGACGGACGGCTTCTCGCCGGGATGTTTTCGGTCAAAGCGTCTCGCGGCAAGCTTTCCCCTCAGTCGCCCGCAAAGCACGCCGAACTGTCCGCTCTTGACAAGCGACACCATGGGCACGGCCAGTGAGGCGTACTGCGGAATTTCCGGCAGAAGCTTCGCCTTGGGGTTCAGGTATGGCATCAGTTCGCCGCTGTGCCGCATCAGGAAAAGGTCAACGTCGTAGCGGTCATAGTCGATGGCGTCGAGAAGCCCCAGCAAGCTGCGCTCCACGCCGCCAAGCTCCATAGCCTGTGAGAAGATGAGAATGGATGGTTTCATGTATATTCAACCTTGTCTTTGCCGTTTTCTCTCAGCACGCTCCCAATCCAGCATGGTCGGGTCGGTCACAATGCGAAAAAGTCGATAGAAGATAGGACAATAATACAGAATCATATACTTTGCTCGTTCCTTCTTGGGCAGCACATTCCGCCACGAGTCAGTGCAAAATGCATATAATTCTTTACAACACATGTGGATTTCAGTCTGATCCGGCTCATACATCTTTAAGTAGCGGTAGGTAAGCATGGTTCGTATAATCTCATATAAAGCGAGCTTTTTCCCCTCTTGGCCAGAGAACACGCAAAAATGCTTTTTAAAGAATAACGAAACCTTTATTTTTTCTGCATGAGACGTTGTATGCACAACAGAGTCTTCTCGCTGAAAGTAATAATATAGCCGCTCCGGAATAATCACGACACGCCTTTGATCATTTCTGCATAAAAACAGCAAATTGAACGCAGTGTCTTCACCCATCACGATATCAGATGCGCCCGCCTGCTTGGAAACTAATTCCTTCGCGTATATTCGTCCCCAAATGTGGGTACGCGCATGAGCATTATTCAGCAATGCGGCTGTATCAGCCAGTGTAGAGACCACCTCTTTACTGATCTCAATGTCCTGCACGATATCTGTACATTTTTCATAGCCACAAATAACAGCGTCCGCAAATGTTTGTTTCTGCACAGACATAAGTACCTCAAAGAACTGATGATGGATCCAATCATCTCCGTCAATGAACGAGATGAAATCGCCAGTCGCAGCATCGATCGCTGAATTCCGCGCAGAAACAATGCCCCCGTTCTTTTTGTCGATCACTATTACTCTGGGGTCTTTTTCCTCATATGTATGCAGCAGCGCTGACGTTCCATCTGAACTGCCGTCATTAACACAGATGACTTCAAGATTTTGATAAGTGTTGCCGAGTACAGAGTCAAGGCAGCGGCTCACATATGATTCGATATTGTAAAACGGAATACAAACTGATATCTTTTTCTCCTGGTTCATGGCTTGATTCTCTCCATAGATTTCTTATGGAAAAACATGTATATTTTTTTCGGCATAACGCCTTTAACAACATGTTTGGCAAGGTCAACACCAATATAGCCATACATATACCACGGAAACCGAAATAGTCTAAAACCATCGCACATTACATGCACAGCATTCATACGGGTTCTAAAACTTCTGCGACTTGCCGCAGCACGGTCATCGCGCATCTTGTAAAGTGGTTCATTCAGGTTGTATCCAGAATAGCCTCTGGCATAGAGCTTGTACCAAAGATTTACATCCTCAAAGCGAAGCATCCTCTTATCCTCGGTAT
>OHIL01000954.1_pt1 | contig 10839 bp, 9 predicted proteins | sample 1568231 | NCBI WGS metagenome assembly OHIL01 (sample SAMEA3879565, study PRJEB24766) | human gut metagenome | biome: human-associated habitat; feature: feces | place: USA | collected 1985/1987 | reverse complement strand
GAAGGCGGACTACCTTGACGTGCTGGGCCAGCAGAAGCAGCAAAGCTTTACCGTGTTCGTGACGGTTTCAGACGGCAAAAAGCCCAAGGACCCCGACGCCAAGGAGGCAGCCGAAAAGCCGGAGCTTTTCATATCCGCCTGCGAGATAACGCCCGATACCGTCGGCGGGGACGGGGAGTTTTCCGTGAATGTCAAAATAGACAACATAGGCAGCATACGCGCAAGAAGCGTCAGGCTTACATACGGCAGCGAAGCCGAGGGCATACTGCCCTACGACACCAACAACGCTATATTGCTTGAAAATATAGCGTCGGAGGAAAGTGCCGAGGCCGCGTTCAAAATGAGGACCACAAAGGACGTAATAGCGGGGAGCAGGGCGTTTTTCATAACTCTGGATTACGTCGATCTTTACGGCGGCGTTTACACCGCCACGCGGCAGTTCCTCGTGAACGTCACCCAGCCCGCGGAAATGACATACGACGCCATATCCCTGCCCAAGAGCGTCACCGCGGGCGAGACCTTCACCCTGCCCGCCAACGTGTTCAACGTTGGCAAAAGCCCGCTCAGGAACGTCACCGTGAACCTGACCGGCGCGGGGCTTTTCCCCACGTCAAGCGTGTTCCTTGGGGACATACAGCCCGGGCAGGCGGGCTACGGTGAGATGAAGGTATTCGTGGGTATGCTCTCCATGACGGAGGGCTACACCGAAAGCTACGGCAAGACCACAGGCGTATACACCATATCCTACAAGGACGACGCGGGGGAGGAATACGCGGTGAGCGTGGACTTCGCCACTGAGATACAAAAGCCCGTGATAGAGGGCGAAAAGACCGACGCCGAGAAAAAGGCCGAGGAGGAGCAGAAGCGCGCCATGAGCCAATGGTGGATAAGCGCCCTTGCGGCCTTCGCGGCTATCGCGATAATCGTCGCGGTAATTGTGGTGAGTAAATTTGCGAGGATGATGAGGATGAAATAGCCGTATGGCGGTGTCGGTTATTAGTATATAAAAAATACGCTTCTGGCGACAGATTTTCCCGCGTCAGCGTGTCTTATATATAACGAAAAAGGAGGTGGTTCCATTGAAGGAATAAAAAAGCCCTTGCAAGTCATAATTTGAGCAAGCTCATTGCCATTTGGTAATGCAGAGTTGCAAGGGCTAAACATGAATATACCTGTTCTTGCCCAAAACTCAAAGATTTAGAAAGGAGAAGGATATGAAAAAAATAATTGCAATAGCTCTTGCGCTGGTAATGGTCTTTGCAATGGCCAACGTTGCACTTGCATTTGAGGCATCTGATTATACTCTTGGCGCGAATAGCACAACGCCAGCGAGGGCACTCAAGAACATATCGCGCGAGTTTTCTGCTTGGTACGCATCTGGAACGTTTGGTGGTAGCAGCAGTAAACGGCTTACCGTAAGGCCCTACAAGGCAGGATCTACCACGGCGATAGCAAGCCATGCCTATACATTTACAATAAGCCAGGTATCCGGCGGGCATGATTACACAACGCTTTATAGTAGTTTGGATGTGTATGCGAATACTAATGGTGGAGGCGCAAGCCTTACGGGATACTGGAGTTTCTAGTTAGATAAGCGTCGGCTAATCGTCAATATAATATGGCGATTAGCCACACTATACAATCACGGAGGATAGCTTTATGCCAAATAAACCCAATAAGTATCGATTGCCCGTAGGAACCTTAGCTTTAGTTGTTTTATTGCTAATCCTGTCTGCCTGCCAGCCTACTCCTGAAAAAGAACCTGTTGTTGTTAAGACGGAGGACTACGTAGCAGAGGCTATACAGCCGAAAGATGGAACTCATGATAAATACGATGCACCGAATAACGTGGAATTCCATAATGAAATAAGCGGATTAGATTTGACTATAAATGCGCCTGTAGTTATACCTCAAACAGATGTATATCCGGTTGCGGAAATTGAAAAAGCGGCGTTTGATGAAACATATTACCGGAATGTGATGCGATTCTTTTATCCGGACGAGCAGTGGGTAGAAACTCCCCAAGAAACGAAACGGGATATTCTTGAAAGAATGTCTTATTTGACGTCTTTAGCGGAAGAGAGCGATACTGATATAGCCAATGAACTTATAGAATTGCAACAACGGTTAGCAACAGCTCCCGATGACAGTGCAGCTATTCCCTTCTCTTTCAATGATTTGCCGGGAAAGACTTTTTTTGAAGCATATCACTACAATGAAAATACGGCGACATACGCTGTTTTAGTTGCACAGATGAATGGCAATACCTATCAATATAGACGTGATAGTGATTCATACTGGGTGCGAGAAAGCAATGCGGAGACTTTAGAACAGAAAAATGATTTTACATCCACCAACCCCAAATTGGAAAGCGAATCTGCGATGGAAATTGCCCAAGATGCTATGAAAAATTTAGGCGCGGACTCAAACATGAAGTTTTCTTTTATGGAAAAGGCGATTGCATATAACGACAAAGGCCTGCAAGGGATCGGATGGATTATTTTCTTTATTCGTGATTGCGGAGGATTACAGGCTACCTACATGGATGAATGGCGAATATGGAAAGGCAGCCCGCCGCCAAGCAATGCTGCGCCTTGGGAAAGCGAGTATATGTATATTATTGTAGATGAGAATGGTAAGATCGCACAGTATGATGTTCGTGGAGCTGGCAAGCAAGTAGCTATTATTGCCGAAAACACCCAGCTTATGCCTTTTGATGATATTTTGGATCGGATTAAGCAGCAGCTTGTCTATAATCATGCTTATCAAGAGAATCACGTGGAAGAGTATTCGGTTATGGTCAACGAAATCCGGTTGGCGAGTGCGTTGATAAATGTTAAGGATCGTCGAGACATAGGTCACCTCGTTCCAACGTGGGAAGTGATGTATGAGTTTCACGAACGCCTTAAAGGAGAGAATGAGCCCACTGTTTACCACTGCCGTGTTTGTTTGAACGCAATAGATGGTAGTTATATTGAACCCAAGGCATATATCGGCAGGATAGCACAATGACTGTTTGGATTCAAATGCATTGATTTGATCTGGCGGAGCAAAAAGTGACAGGCAACCGAAAAAAGGCAAACGGCTTTTAATCTGTCCTGTCCTTTTGCATACTTTTTTCTGTTATTTTCTTGCAGTAATTAGGAGTTCGCAAAATGCTAGATGCCCGCGAATCGTCTGCCAGCGGCAATCGCATATCCCGTCTGCATACGCCAACTCCAAGGCAAGAGAAATGATACCTGGTGTACCGAAGCACCTGACGAATTTGACAAAAAATGCAACGGAGGAGTTGCGCTGAATCATGCCCAAAGCATTGTTGCTTTGGGCATTTTTATGTTCCTTCATTTAGCCCAAGTAAGGCTCCGCTGCCGCTCCCCGCCGCCCTCCGTTTGGATTCAACCGCAACCACGAACACAAACATCCAAACGGAGGAATACAACATGACAACGATCAATCTGCGGGAGCTTTACCCGTGGTACACCGAGGATGCCTTTATCGAGGTTTCCGATGAAGTAGCTGCGTTTCTTGAAGAAGATAAGCGGCTTCAGATCAACTACGCGCAGTACATCCGCGACAACAAGGCGTTCTACTCGCTGGACGCAGGCGACGGCATCGAGGCGGAGGCGCTGAATCTGCCGGAGCAGCCGGACGAGGCGCTGGAGCGCATGGAACTGGAGCGGCTGCTGAAAGAGGGACTGGCGCAGCTCACGCCCGCGCAGCGGCGGCGTGTCATTGCGTACATAGTTGGCGGACTGTCTCAGTTGCAGATCGCTGCAAGAGAAAACACCACTCAACCTGCCGTGCATCATTCCGTTCGCAAAGGGCTTTCCCATTTGAAGAGAATTTTGAAAAATTTCGACTGAGGGGGTTATAAAAAGCCCGATTTTTCTTGAGGTATATGAGAGGGATATTATTCTCGCTCGCCTCTGCTCCTTGACAACCGCATAGACACCGGTATCAGCACAGACCCCGCGCGGCTGAAAAGCCAAGCGACAAAAGGCGCGCCGCCACGACGACAGACCTCCCGCCCTTCGGTGCGGGAAGCCGTCCGAGCGATCTACGCAGCCTTTGACCCGATGCATGGCAGCATCGGGCGCGATGACAGCGCGGGCGATACGCAACCCCAGCTACGGCCTCCCACTGACTTGAGGGGGATTCCTGCGGCACTCGTGAGCCTTACAAGCCACGGCGCTGGCGGGAATGGGACAGCCTTGCCAAAGGCGGCTGATACCGGTCCCAGAGGCGATATATGCCTCGCGCCGGGGGCTGTGACAAATACGGCGGAACAAAACCAAATGACACAAAATACGCAGACAGCCGCGCCGGTGCAGCATCATGCAGCATGACGGCAATCCTCCCGGCGCGGCTGCTCTGCCGGAACGAATACGAACAAGCCCCGCTGTCATATCGTGGCAGCGGGACTAAATTGATAAATCGGAGTCCTGCAAACAAAAGTCAATAGAAAAAACGAAAAAAGTCCCGCAAAGTTTACGAGACCGAAAATGGGCATAACAAAACAGGCTGGAGAAAAATCACATCGCCAGCCGGGATGAAATTGTCGGCGGATTTAGTTCTGCACGGTATCCTGCCGCTCGTCGAATGCCTCAAGACACTCTTTCACGCGGGCGTAGTAGATGCGCAGGAACCTGTTCTGAGCGGCGGTCATATAGACAAAGTACGGCTTGCCCTCGGCGCGTTTTTTATCGAGGAACTGGTACACCGGCTCATCCGCGGGAGACCTTTTCAGGTATGTACAGACGATCTGGTACAGCGTTTTCCGCAGATGTGGAGAGCCTCGCTTGGTCGTAGGGACGCTCTTGGCGCTGTGCTTGCCGGACTGGTCTACGGCCGGATCAACGCCGGCAAATCCAACGATGGAACTGCGGCGTGGGAAACGGCGCACATCGCCGATCTCCGCCATGAGCTGGGCAGCGGTCGTTTCACCGACGCCGTACATGGCCCGCACGGTATCGTACTCCGGCAACTGCTTTGCAAGGCGCGTCATCTCGGTGCGCAGTGCGGCCAGCGTCGTCTTGCCTGCGAGCAGCTGCTGGGCAGCGGTCGTAATGAGCAGCTTTGTGTTGTCATTCTTCGGCAGCGTGGTGAAATGGCCGCAGCTTCCGGCGTAGAGGTCTAATGCTTTCTCTGTGCTGAAATGGTAGCCCTTGCGTTTGCACCATTTCTGGTAGCGATCGGTGAATGCCTTCTCGCTGACACGGCAGATGCAGTCACAGTGCCAGAAGGTCATGACAAAGTCCACCCATTTTTGGTGGCCGTCGGCGCGCTCCGGGCTGGAGAACAGTTCGTTCACACCGGGAAAGGTCTTGTCGGTCAATGAAATGAGATTGTTTTGCAGCGATACCACCGTTTTCATGTAGAGGTTGTACTGGCGGCTGCACAGCTTCAGTTGTTGTCTTACCGTGTCCATGGGAGTATATTCCCGCAGCTCCACCCAGTTGTCAAGGCCATACTTGGCGATCTTCATGGCGTCTGCCTTGTCGGTTTTGACCTTGCGGATAGAGCCGCCTCCGCTCTGCTTGATGAATAACGGATTGAGGACGCAGACATAAATGCCGTACTCGTGCAGCGCCGCCGCTATCGGCTCATGGTAGCGTCCGGTGGCCTCCATGATGACGCGGGTATCTTCCCCCAGCGCAACGATGGCGTAGGCCATCTGCTCCAGACCGACCTCGGTGTGGAGAAATTCCTGTGGCAGCAACGCCACTTCACCCATTGGCCGCAGGGCAGCCACCATGCTTTTCCCTTTGGAAACATCGATTCCAACTGCGTTCATATCGTTCCTCCTTCTGATTGGATATGGCTTTCCGCCCTTTTCTCATTGCCTGTTCAATCTCCTGGTTGACGCGAGCGCACAAGGTGGCTCTACCTGCGTAAATCGAATGCTGCGAATAAGAGAGGCGGCTGACGGACTCCGATGCGGGCGTGTTGGCCCAAGGTGCGTACTGACAGGCCATTTACTCTCCCATTCTAACAGCTTCGGCTTTGAGATGGAAAAAGACGCGGCTGGCTGCCGCGCCTTAAACCGTAATTATTATTGTAGGAGGTGCGTTTATGCAGAAGCAAGCCATCCCCAAAGAGCCGGTCGCCTCTTATAAGGAGGTCAGGATCGGCAAGACCCTCTATCGCGTGACAAGCGTGTTTTCCGGCGAAAAGGACCTTGGCAGGACGCTGGAGCAGCTTGCGGTGCGCCGCGCCATGACGGAGCTGGACTCTCCTGCGGCCGCGCAGCCCTGTCACGCATCGTAACAGACAATCAGCCTCCCTGCGGCGGCATCCTTGCGCGAAAATGGTATCCCCGGTATCATATTCTTGCAGGGAAAACCTGCGAGAGCCATCACGCCGCACGGATGTATGAATCGCAGAGAATCGGGAGGTAAAATACAGATGATCGAAAAGACATACAACGTAGGCATCTATTGCAGGCTCAGCAACGACGATGAGCGCGATGGGGAGTCCGTATCCATTGAAAATCAAAAGCTCCTGCTGCAAAGCTATGTGCGTCAGCGGGGCTGGAACGAGATCGCGGTGTACTGTGACGACGGGTACTCAGGTACGAATTTCGACAGACCCGGCGTTAAACACCTCATCGAAGATGCAAAAGCCAAGAAAATCAACCTCATTCTGGTAAAAGACCTATCACGCTTTGGGCGTAACTACATCGAGTTCGGACAGTACACGGACTACCTGTTTCCCTCGCTGGGCTGCCGTTTTATCGCGCTGAACAACGGCATCGACACCATGAGTGACAACGGCAGCACCGACGTCATGTGCTTTTTGAACTTATTTAACGAGTTTTACAGCCGGGACACCTCCAAGAAGGTCAAGGCGGTCAAAAGAGCCTGCGCGGAAAGCGGCAAGTTCATGGGAACCTACCCCGCCTACGGCTACAAGCGCGACCCGGAGGATAAGCACCACCTTGTCATCGACGAGGAAACCGCCCCTACTGTGCGCCGCATCTTCGCCATGCGCGCCTCCGGCATGGGCTTCCGTGCCATCGCCGTCACGCTCAACGAGGAGGGCGTTCTGCCGCCCGGTGCACTCTACTATCAGCGCAAGGGGCGCAGCGACCCGCGCAACGTCAACCACAAGTGGGCGGAAACCACCGTAAAAGCCCTCATCCGCAGCGAGGTCTATATCGGGAACATGGTGCAGGGCAAAACCGGCACTCTGTCCTATAAGTCCAGAAAGCTCGTGGGCAAGCCGGAGGAGGAATGGATACGGGTGGAGGGAACCCACGAACCCATCATTTCCCGCGAGGTATGGGATACCGTGGTCAGCATCGACAAAAAGAAGGTGCGCAAGACGCCGCCCACAGACGGCATCCGCAGCATCTTCACCGGTCTTGTCTACTGCGCAGACTGCGGCTTCAAGATGCGCAACCACATCGAGCGCTTCACCTACAAGGACGGTACGCCGGGGCGGTACAGCTCCTTTATCTGCGGCAACTATGCCAGAAGCGGCAAAAGCGCCTGCACCATCCATTCCATCTATGAGAATGTGCTGGAGGAACTGGTGCTGACGGACATCCGGGAAAAGGCGCGCTTCGTCGAGTGCGACGGCGAGCGCCTTGCTGAGCAGATCAGCCGCATGAAGGAAAAGGAAAGCCGCAGCCGCGTTATCTCCTATGAGCAGGAGCTGAAAGCGGCAGCGGCGCGTATGACGGAGCTGGAACGGCTGATGCAGAATCTCTATGAGGACAAATGCACCGGCACCATCCCCCAGACGGTCTTTCAGACGCTCATGCGGAAATACGAAACCGAACGGGCGGAAAAAGCCGCCGCCATACCGGAGCTGGAGCAGAAGGTCAGGGCGCAGCTTGCAAACCGGCAGGACGCAAACCGCTGGATGGAGGTCATCCGCCGCTACACCGAGATCACGGCGCTGGACGAAAGCATCCTCTTTGAGCTGGTGGACCGCATCGAGGTGGGCGAGGCGCGGAAGGTCAACGGACAGCGCATCTGCGACGTCAAGGTGGTCTACCGCTACGTCGGCAGCGTGGACGACGCGCTGGCACAGGAGAGGCTGGAAGCGTATGAAAAAGCTATATAAGGTCGGCATCTATTGCCGGTTGAGCGTGGACGACGCCTCCAACTCCGCCAAGGCGAAAAACTATATCCCCGCTGATGAATCCGTCAGCATCGAGAATCAATATGAACTGTTATCCAAGTTCGTGATGCTCAACGGCTGGACGGAGATAAAAGCCTACCGTGACGACGGTTACAGCGGCGGCAATTTTCAGCGTCCCGGATTTCTGGAGATGCTGGAGGACGCGCGGCACGGCCTTATCAACCTGATCCTTGTGAAAGACCTATCACGGCTGGGCCGTGATTTTGTGGAGGTCGGACGCTATACCGACGTTATTTTCCCCTCGTTGGGCTGCCGCTTCGTATCCGTCCTTGACTGCCTCGACACCGAGGGCGACAACACGGATATGCTGCACTTCCGCAGTCTGATGAACGACTACCACTTGAAAGACCTCTCCAATAAGGTAAAATCCGTTCTCCACGCCAAAATGCGCAGCGGCCAGTACATCGCCGCCTACGCCCCCTACGGCTACCGAAAGAGTGCAGAGGACAGGCATCGGCTGGTGATCGACGAGGAAGCAGCCGCCGTAGTGCGCCGGATGTTCGAGCTGCGGCGCGGCGGCATGGCCTACGGCAAGATCGCCGCCGTGCTGAACAGCGAGGGCATCCTGTCCCCACGCTGGTATTGGGCGAAACGGTACGGAAACGGCTCCTGCAAGTACGCGAACCTTTGGATGTACGCCACGGTGAAGAACATACTGACAAACGAGGTCTACACCGGAAATCTCATTCAGAACCAGACCGGCTCGCGCTCCTATAAGGACGGCACCATGATCTATAAGCCGGAATCCGAGTGGATACGGCATGAGGCATTGCATGAAGCCATCATCTCGCCGGAGGTGTGGAATGAAGTGCAGGCCATCAACCGGGAAAGGACGCGGCTCTCGGCGGACAACGCCCCGCCGAAGCCCTTCCTGTTCACCGGCAAGCTCGTCTGCGCCGACTGCAAAGCCCCCCTTCAGGGCAACCGGGAGACGCAGCGCCGCAAGAACGGCACGTCCAAAAAGTACGTTTCCTATTTCTGCTCCCGTTATACGGCCTCCGGCTACGGCGCGTGTTCCAGACACACCATCTATGAGATGACGCTGACGGAGCTTGTATTGAGCGAGATCCGCGCCCATGCCGAGGCGCTGGAACTGGACGAAGCTGCCATGCTGGACAGGCTGCAAGCGCAGCGCACCGCCGCAGACGCAGAACGTCTGGAAAGCGTCCGGCAGGAGATTGGGAAGCTGCGCCGCCGCGTCCATGAGCTGGAGCAAATGACCGCCAAGCTCTATGAGGACAAGGTTTGCGGCAGCATCAGCGCAGCGTCCTTCGCTGTACTGCTTGAAAAGACCGAGCAGGAGCGTCGCCAGCGAACCGACCGGCTGGATACGCTTCTTGCGGAAGTCAGGGAGTATGAGCAGAGCGCCGCCGACATTCAAAGCTGGGCGGCAGTCGTCCGAAAGCACCTGCACATACGGGAGCTTGACCGTGAAACGGTGGACGAGCTGATCGACCGCATTGAGGTCGGAGAAAAGACCGTCATTGATGGGAAAAACGTCCGGGACATCAAAATCTATTACCGCTTTGTCGGCAATATCTGAATGGAGGTCAAATCATGGATAGCAACAAAAGCAAGCGTGTGGTAGTATATTGCCGGGTAGCAACGCAGGCGCAGCTTGCCGGCGACCACACGCTGGAAGCACAAAGCGCCCGGCTGCATGAGCAGGCCGAGCGGCTGGGTTATGAAATTGTGGGAAAAGTCAGCGAGTATGAAAAAGGAACTACGCTTGACCGCGACGGCTGGAAAAGGGCTTGTCAGGAGGCGGTGGAGCAAAAGGCGGACATCCTCCTTGTTGCCGATCTTACACGGATAGCGCGCGATCCGATCCTTTGGATGCAGGCTTTGCGCGAGTTAAGCGGCAAGGGCGTTTGGATTCAGTCCGCGGCTGAACCGGATGCGTTTCGGGTAGATCCCTTTTTTCACCTATGGCTGCCGCCCGGAATCCAATGGCAGCTTGCACTCCATGAACTATGGAAAACTTACCGCAGGAACAACGAAAACAGCGATTGATACAGTCAAAACCGTCCGAAAAGGGAGAAATCATTACTTACCTTTCCCGAATGGGAGATGTTCTTGATGATATTCAAGAACGGAGTAAAATCGTTGTCCTGCTGATTGGCGCTGTCCACACCGCTGTTTACGGCGATGAAACGGACATCATGTTCTGGAAAAAGCATTTCCGTGTAAAGACCGACTTCCAGATAATTTCTGCCGATACGACTCATATCCTTTGCAATGATAACGCCGATCTTGTCGTCCTTTACCAGTTCAATCATGCGGTTCCAATCTGGGCGGTTGAAGTTAGCACCGGAGTAACCATCGTCCACGAAAAACTGGATGTTTCGGAAACCTTGTTCTTTTGCGTATTTCTTGAGAATCGCCTTTTGATTGACAATGCTGTTGCTCTCTCCTGTGAGTTCATCATCACGACTCAATCTCCAGTAGATAGCAGTAATTTTGTCAGACTGCCTATTCATATCTTGTTCCTCCTTAATCGGCGGGCAGTCTGCCAATACAGGATTGCTTGTATATATCATATCACACATTCGTGAATAAATCCACCCTTTCATTAGAATATTTTTTGAGCATTTTTAATTTTCTTTTGCCATGTGGTCGAGTAACTTACTGGAAAGACTTCTTGTACCGTCGTAACTTCCGCTGAAACGGTAAGTAGTCTGACCGGAGCGG
>OHIL01000939.1_pt1 | contig 10956 bp, 7 predicted proteins | sample 1568231 | NCBI WGS metagenome assembly OHIL01 (sample SAMEA3879565, study PRJEB24766) | human gut metagenome | biome: human-associated habitat; feature: feces | place: USA | collected 1985/1987 | reverse complement strand
GACCACCGGCGGAGTAGGGAACGATCACGGTGATGTTTTCCTTGGGATAATCCGCCTTGTCACCGTCGCCGTTACCGGAGTTGCTGCAGCCGGCCAGGGCCAGGATGGCCAGGGACGCCAAAAGCATTGCGACAAATCTCTTCATTTGGTTTTTCATTTTCGTCCTCCTAAAATGTAATATGAACATTTCGACAGCGTTCGTTTCTGAAAAACTATCAAAATATCACACAATATTTTTGCGGAACTCCCCTGCCCCGCTTGACTTCGCGTCCATTTCCTAACATCTTCTATATTTAGATTTTATAAAGGATGTCTGGAAATGTCAAGGGAAATGTGATGCAATTACCAAAGACCAGCGCAATGAACAAAAAAACTTGTCTAATTTGTTCAATGTGCACTTGCGTATGTTAAAAAATGCGCATTCTGGGCCACAAACATAGTGATAAGGCGAAAATAATGACACATCCTGAGAAAAAATGGTATTTCAGAACATTTTTCTCTCAGGATGTGTTACATATGATCAAACGAAATGAACAATTTTCCCCGCGTCCCGTGCCGCCAATGATACGCCGGGCGGTCACGGGCAGGGGGCATGGAGGGTTCATCAGCCGTTTACGGCGTCGGATGCAATGAGGGCCTCGGCCTCTTCTTCCGTAAGGCCCAGCTTCTCCATAAACACCTCTTTGCTGTGCTGGCCCAGCAGCGGGGCCGGTGTGAAGGTGTCGATCTTGTGGTTGGTGAGCTTGATCTGGTTGCCGGTGAGCTTCATACGGCCGGCCTTGGGGTGGTCCACCTCCACGAACATCTCGCGGGCGCCGGCGATATGGGGATCCTTCACCACCCGGTCGATGGTGTTGATGGGCGCGGCAGGAATCCCCTTGTCCAGCATGGCCTGCACCGCGTCGTCGATGGTCCAATCCTTCAGCCAGTCCTCGATAATGGGCTTGAGGTCGGCATGGTGCAGCACGCGGTCGTTGTTGGAGGTGAATCGGGGATCCGTCTTCAGCTCGGGCTTGCCCATCAGGTCGCACAGCAGACCATACAGCTTGTCGTTGCCTGCGCCGATGACCAGCATGCCGTCCTTGGCCTGGAAAGAGTCATAGGGATACAGGGCCTCATAGCGGTTGCCGATGCGCTGAGGGATCTTGCCGGTGGCCAGATAGATGATGTTGATGATCTCCAGAGAGGAAACCATGGAGTCCACCAGGGCCACGTCCACCTTCTCGCCCTCGCCGGTCTTCAGGCGGTTGATATAGGCCGCCAGGATGCCCACGCAGCAGCTGATGCCGCCCATGACATCGGCAATGGCGGTGCCGGTGCGGGTGGGGGCGCTGTCGGGCCAGCCGGTGGTGCTCATCAGGCCGCTGATGGCCTGACCAACGATGTCATAGCCTGCCCGCTCATGGTAGGGGCCGTAGTGGCCGAAGCCGGAGACGGAGGCATAGATGATGGCAGGATTGATCTTGCGCAGCTCCTCATAGCCCAGGCCCAGGCGGTCCATAACGCCGGGACGGTAATTCTCCAGAACCACGTCGCTCTGGGCCACCAGCTTGCGGAACACCTCTTTACCGGCCTGGCTCTTGAGGTTCAGGACGATGCCGCGCTTGTTGCGGTTGAGGTTCATATAATAGGCGCTTTCGCCGTTGACAATGGGGAAGTTGCTGCGGGCGTCATCGCCCTTGCCGGGACGCTCGATCTTGATGACCTCGGCGCCCAGATCCGCCAGCATCATGCCGCAGTACGGGGCGGCAAGCACGCGGGACAGATCCAGCACCTTCATGCCGGACAGCAGACCTTTATGCTCCATAGTGTGTACTCCTTTTTTTGCGCAGGTGCGCCAGTCAGATTTGCTTGATTCAGATGCGGGCCACGCCGGACTTGCGGGCAGCCTCGGCCACGGCCTTGGCCACGGCGGGACCCACCCGGGGGTCAAAGGCAGCGGGGATGATATAGTCCTCGGACAGCTCGTCGCCCACCAGGCCCGCCAGGGCCTCGGCGGCGGCCATCTTCATCTCCTCGTTGATGTCGCTGGCGCGGACGTCGAACGCACCCCGGAAGATGCCGGGGAAGGCCAGAACGTTGTTGATCTGGTTGGGATAGTCGCTGCGGCCGGTGGAAACCACCCTGGCCCCGCCCGCCTTGGCGTCGTCGGGGAAGATCTCCGGCGTGGGGTTGGCGCAGGCAAAGATGATGGCGTCCTTGTTCATGGTCCTGACCATTTCGGTGGTGACGGTGCCGGGAGCGGACACGCCGATGAACACGTCTGCGCCCACCAGCATATCGGCCAGGGAACCGTCCTTGCGGCCCAGGTTCGTGACCTGCGCCATCTCCTCCTTGATCCAGTTCAGGCCCTGGCGGCCGGCATAGATGGCGCCCTTGCGGTCGCACATGGTGATATCCTTGAAGCCCGCGGACAGCAGCAGCTTGGTAATGGCAATGGCGGCAGCGCCGGCGCCGGAGGTGACGATCTTCACGTCCTCCTTCTTCTTGCCCACCACCTTCAGGGCGTTGGTCAGGCCCGCCAGGGTGATGACGGCGGTGCCGTGCTGGTCATCGTGGAAAATAGGAATGTCGCACTTTTCCTTCAGCTTGCGCTCGATCTCGAAGCAGCGGGGAGCAGCAATATCCTCCAGATTGATGCCGCCGAAGGAGCCGGAGATGTTGTACACAGTCTCCACAAACTCGTCCACGTCCTTGGTCTTGACGCAGAGAGGGAAGGCATCCACGCCGCCAAAGGACTTGAACAGCACGCACTTACCCTCCATCACGGGCATACCGGCCTCGGGGCCGATGTCGCCCAGGCCCAGAACGGCGCTGCCGTCGGTGATGACGGCGCACAGATTGTGGCGGCGGGTCAGCTCATAGCTCTTTTCGATGTCCTTCTGGATCTCCAGGCAGGGCTGGGCCACGCCGGGGGTATAGGCCAGGGACAGGTCGTCCTTGGTCTTGACGGGCACGGTGGCCACCACCTCGATCTTACCCTTCCACTCGCCGTGGAGTCTCAGGGATTCCTTTGCGTAATCCATAGTGTAATTCCTTTCTTATTGTTCGTCCATGGCATGGGGCAGAGTGGACCCGCCGTAGGGCATTACCAGCACGGAGGCGTCGGGGCCCAGCTTTTGGAAGGCGTAGTCCAGAGCACTCTGCACATCGGAATAGGGAGTGAGGAAAATGGACCGGACGAAATCGGGCTCCATTTCGCTGACCAGGCAGATCTCCGCATTCTGCAGGACCATGGCAATGGCGGCGGCCTTGTGGCCGCCCAGCTGAAAGTCCCGGCCGATGCGCTCCACCATGCTCTCGGGAGAGGGCATGGTGGTCATCCACTCCTGGAAGGTCGTGCCGCCCAGACCCTCCCGGCAGGAGCCCACCAGGATCACCACGCCGCCCTTGGCGACGGCATGCTTGGCGTTGTCCAAAGCCTTCTGGGTCTGGTAAAGGTTCAGGTCCTTGGGCGCGCCGCCCTGAGACACGATGACGATATCCGCACGGTGGTCGATGTCCTTGCGGTAGAGCCTGTCCAGATAGCGGCAGCCCTCCCGGTGGGCCAGGGTCACATCACCGGCCACGGCGCAGACGATCTGCTTGTGCTCATCCAGCACCACGTTGAGGATATAATCCACCCCGCACATGGCGGCGGCCTCCTCAATGTCCCGGCGCAGGGGGTTGCCCTCCAGATTTCCGGCGCAGGCGCTCTCCCGGACCATCATGGAGTGATTGGACTGGATCGCGCTGGGAGTGGAGACGCCGGGCATAATGGCCTTGGCGCCGCCGGAATATCCGGCAAAGTAGTGATATTCGATGTTGCCCAGGCAAATGCGCCGGTCCGCCTCGGCCACCACCCGGGTGATGTCCACCGGCGTACCGGCAGAGGTGACGCCCAGATGCACCACATCCGCGGGGTCGCTGTCCACGCAGCGGATCTGTGCCCAGGCCTGTTCACCGGCCAGATGGCGCATTTCCTCCGGGGTCTGGGCGCGGTGGCTGCCCAGTGCGAAAACCAGAGTGATATCCTCCGGCCTGGCCCCGCCGGCATACAGCTCGTCCAGCAGAGCAGGCATGACGGTATAGGTGGGCATGGGCCGGGTGATATCGCTGGTAATAATGGCGATCTTCTCGCCGGGGTGGATGACCTCCCGCAGCAGAGGAGCGCCAATGGGGGAGGAGAGGGCCCTGCGGACCTCTCGCTCCCCGGTAAGCGCATGGGGGACTGGGTTGGGAGTCAGAACACCCTGAAGATTCCGTTCAGGGACGGTAAAGCGCTGTACGCCGTTACCGAAACCAACTTCAAGTTCCATCCAGAGCCTCTCCTGTTGTTCAGCCCCAGATCTCTTCGTCCGTGGGCATGGTGGAGCCGGGACGAACCTTGGCCACACGGCTGACGTTGAACAGGTGGCGCCAGCTCAGGTTCTCGCTGATGGAGTTGTTGCCCCAGCTGCCGCAGCCCAGAGTGGTGGTGGCGGACAGGCTGTTGAAGAAGCTGCCGCCGTTGTTGGTGGAGCAGATCTGGTTGATCAGGAACCGGGATACCGGCAGGGTCTCGGCAGCGTAATCAATGTGGGCGTCGTTATAGGAGTGGATGCAGACGCTGTGGCCCTTGCCCTCCACGTTCAGGTTGGCGTTGGCGATGGCCACGGCCTCTTCCCAGGTGTTGTAGCGGTAGGCAGCGATGCAGGGGCACATCTTCTCCTTGGAGAAGGGCTCACCGGCGCCGGCCTTCTCCACCTTCACCAGCAGGACCACGGTATCGGCGGGAACGGTCAGACCGGCCATCTTGGCGATGTGCTGCGCGCTCTGGCCCACGGCGTCCTTGTTCATCTTGCCGCCGGGGAAGATCACGTTGCGGACGGCGTCGATCTCCTCGGGCTTCTCCACATAGTAAGCGCCGTTCTTCTGGAAGGTCTTGACCATGTCGTCATACATGGCGGCGGGGGTGATGGCGGTCTGCTCGCCGGAGCAGATGATGCCGTTATCGAACTTGCGTCCGGCAACGATCATGGGAACGACCTTCTCCAGGTCCACGTCGTCGTCGATGATGCACTGGACGTTGCCGCCGCCCACGCCGTAGGCGGGCTTGCCGGAGGCATACGCGGCCTTGACCATGCCGGCGCCGCCGGTGGAGATGCACACGTCGCACTGCTTCATGATCTCGCCGGAGATCTCGATGGTGGGCTCGGCCACGCACTGCAGCAGATCAGCGGGAGCACCCAGCTTCACGATGGCCTCCTGCATCAGCTCGCAGGCCCGGGTGGAGCACTTCTTGGACCGGGGGTGAGGCCCAACGATGATGGCATTGCGGCCCTTCAGGGCGAACATGGCGTTGCACATGGGGGTGACGATGGGGTTGGTGGTGGGGGTGATGGCGCCCACAACGCCCATGGGCTTGGCCACCTCGGTCAGGCCCAGCTCAGGCAGCTGGCGGATGATACCAACGCTCTTGCCACCCTTCATGTCGCTCCAGATCACGCGGGCCTTGCCCTTGTTCTTGTTGACCTTGTCCTCATAAACGCCCATGCCGGTCTCGTCCACGGCCATGCGGGCCAGAGGCTCGGCGTTGTCAAAGATGGCCTTGGCCATGGCCTTGCACAGGGCATCCACCTGCTCCTGGGTGTAGTTCTCGATAACGGCCTGGGCAACGCGTGCCTTCTCAACCAGTTCGCTTACATACTTGGCAGCTTCCATTGTAATGTACCTCCATAAAATTTTTATATAAGTGCAATGATAAACGGGTATCGCCTATTTTGCCGGGAAAAACCGGGTCCTTTACAGGCCCAGGCGCTCGATGCGCAGCTCCTCCTCGCGGGTGAAGTTGCTCTTGGGCGTGTAGCCGGGCAGAGGCATCAGCTTCTCATGGATGGCGTCGATGAACCAGTGCTCATTGGGGAAGAACTGCTCCTCCATTTCGGGGCAGGGAGTGATCCAGTTGCGGGCGCCCAGCACCACGGCGGGAGCGTCCAGATCGTCGAAGGCCAGCTCGTTGATATGGGTGGCCATGTCGTTGATGATGCTGCCGCGGACGCAGGCGTCGGAGGCCAGGATGATCCTGCCGGTCTTTTTCACGGAGGCCAGGACCTTCTCATAGTTGAAGGGCACCACGCTGCGGGCGTCGATGACCTCAGCCTCCAGGCCGAACTGCTCCTTCAGAATGTCGGCAGCCTTCAGGGCCTTGTACAGGGTGGGGCCGATGGTCAGGATGGTGATATCCTTGCCCTGGCGCTTGATGTCGGGCTCGCCGAAGGGGATCTCATAGGACTCGGTGGGCACGCCCTCCAGGTGGAACTCCTCGCCCTTGTCGTACATGGGCTGGCTCTCCATGAAGATCACGGGGTCGGTGCCGTTCAGGGCGGTAGTCATCATGCCCTTGGCGTCATAGGGGGTGATGGGGTACACAACCTTCAGGCCGGGCACATGGGCGGGCAGAGCGGTCCAGTCCTGAGAATGCTGAGCGCCGTACTTGCGGCCCACGGAAACCCGCAGGACCATAGGCAGCTTCAGCTGGCCGGCGGACATAGCCTGCCACTTGGCCATCTGGTTGAAGATCTCGTCGCCGGCGCGGCCCATGAAGTCGCAGTACATCAGCTCGGTGACGCTGCGGCCGCCGCACATGCCGTAACCAACGGCACTGGCCACGATGCAGGACTCGGAGATGGGGGAGTTGAACAGACGGTTGAAGGGGATGGAATCGCTGAGGCCCTGATACACGCCGAAGGCGCCGCCCCATTCGCGGACATCCTCACCGTAGGAGACCAGGGTGGGATCCTCGTAATACTTGTCGATAATGGCCTCGAAGATGGCGTCGCGGATGGTATACTGCTTCAGCTTGGACACGGGCTTGCCGTCCACAACGGCGGCGCGCTCCTTCTTGGCGATCTTCTGGACCCGGGGGTTCTCGGACTTGGGCGTCAGCACGAAGGGAGTGCCCTGGGCCATGCTGACCTGGTGACCGTTGTTGAAGGTGAAGCGGGAGATGGCATCGGGATCCTTGATAAAGTCCAGACGGGGGGAGATCTCCAGATCCTTGGACAGCTTCATGACCTCGGTGATGCGGGTCTTGATGTCCTCGTTGATCTTGTCGATGTCGGCATCGGTGGCCACACCGGCCTCAATGAGCTGCTTGCGGAACAGCAGGATGCAGTCGTTCTGCTCCCAGGACTCGATCTCCTCCTTGGAGCGATAGGCGTTCTGGTCGGAGGTGGAGTGGCCGCCCAGACGATAGGTCAGCACGTCCAGCAGCACGGGGCCCTTGTTCTCCTTGATAAGCTGCAGCTTGCGGCGATAGGCGTCGATAACGGCCAGGGGGTTCACGCCGTCCACGCGCTCGGCATTCATCTGGTTCTCGGTGATGCCGGCGCCCACCCGGGCCAGCTGGCCATAGGCCATGGTTTCGCCGTTGGTGCGGCCGCCCATGCCGTAGCCGTTGTCCATGAAGTTGAAGATCACAGGCAGGCCGCCCTTGTACTCGTCGGGCCACAGGGTCTTCAGCTGATCCATGGCGGAGAAGTTCAGCGCCTCCCACACGGGGCCGCAGCCCAGGGAGCCGTCGCCGCCGTTGGCGATGACCACGCCGGGCGCCTTCATATTCTTCTTATACAGAGCAGCGCCGGCGGCGATGCAGGGGGAGCCGCCCACGATGGCGTTGTTGGGATAAATGCCGAAGGGCAGGAAGAACAGGTGCATGGAGTTGCCCAGGCCCCGGGCAAAGCCGTTCTCGCGGCCGAACAGCTCGCAGGTCAGGCCGTACAGGAAGAAGACGATGGCCTGCTCCTTGACGCTCTTTTCGGGCAGGTGCTTCTTCACCACCTCATAGGGCTTGCCGTCGAAGGTGGTCTCCATGATGTGGAGCAGCTCCTCGTCGGACATCTTGGTGATGGCGGACAGGCCCTTGGCCAGCACCTCGCCGTGGCTGCGGTGGGTGCCGAAGATAAAGTCATTGCTGTCCAGCAGATAGCTCTGGCCCACGGCCGCAGACTCCTCGCCGGTGTACAGGTGGGCGGGGCCGGTGTAGGTATACTCCACGCCGTTGTAGGCCTTGGTCAGGCGGACGGACTTCAGCATGGACTCAAACTCGCGGATATACTCCATATCGCGATAGATACGCAGCATATCTTCCTTGGTGAAGCTGTCACCCTTCAGCTCGTCGGCCACGGTCTTCTGATACTTGCAGACGTCGATATCCTGGAAGTGGATCTCGCCGGGGGCACGCAGCTGTTTGGGATCATAGAATTGTGCTTTGGACATGGTGCAACACTCCTATATTTCTAAATAAAAGTATATCGGTTGGAACGGGTGAAATCAGAGCTTCACGGCGAAGGCCGCCTCGCGGATGATCTCGCTGACGGAGGGGTGGGGATACACGATCTCCCGGATGGCGTCCACGGTCATCTCCTTCTCGATCATCACGGCACAGGCCAGGATGAACTCGGAGGAATAATTGCTCATGACGTGCGCGCCCACCAGGGTGCGGTATTTCTTGTCGAACACGAACTTGGCGATGCCCACGGGGCCCTCGTTCTCGGCCACATAGCGGCCGGCATAGGCCATGGGCAGCTTCACGGTAACGGCGTCGATGCCGGCGGCCTTGGCCTGCTCCTCGGTCATGCCCACGCAGGCCACCTCGGGGTTGGTGTACAGCACGCTGGGGATGGCCTTGTAGCGCATCCGGTCCTTCTTGCCCAGGATGGTGTTCACAGCCACCTCGCCCATGCGGTAGGCGGAATGGGCCAGCATGGAGGTGCCGTTGCAGTCACCCACGGCGTAGACGTTGACGGCGTTGGTGCGGCAGCACTCGTCCACCTTGATGGCGCCGCGCTCCACCACCAGGTTCAGGTTCTCCACGCCGCAGGTGTCCGCCACGGGCTTGCGGCCGATGGCCAGCAGCACCTTGTCGCACAGGACCTTCTCCTCCCTGCCGTCCTTCTCGTACACGACGCCGTCGGCGTCGATGCGGACTACCTTGGACTTCAGGCAGAACTTCATGCCGTCCTTCTCATAGCCCTTCTGCAGCAGGGCGGAGATCTCGTCGTCGATGGGCCCGGCGATCTTGGGCATCATCTCGATGACGGTGGTCTCGCAGCCCACCACGCCGTAGTAGGCAGCCAGCTCCAGGCCGATAACGCCGCCGCCGATAACGGCCAGGCGCCGGGGCAGCTCCTTCAGTGCCAGAGCCTCGCGGTTGGTCATCACGAAGCCGGAGGCCAGGCCCTCCTTCACCCCGGGGATGGGGGGGACAAAGGCCCGGGAGCCGGTGGCAATGATCAGGTTCTTGCCGGTGTAGACCTTACCGTCGGCCTCCACCTGGATGCCCTCGTCGCCGCGGCCGCGGATCATGCCGGAGGCATTGACCACTTCCACGTGGCTGGCCTTCATGGCCGCGCCCACGCCGGAGACCAGGGTGTGGATGACCTTTTCCTTGCGGGCCACCACGGCAGGCTGGTCCACATGGGACCCCTGGCACACCACGCCGAACTTGCGGCCGTACTCGGTGGTATAGTGATAGATCTTTGCGGAATTCAGCAGGACCTTGCTGGGGATGCAGCCCTCGTTGAGGCAGGTGCCGCCCAGGGCGCGCTGCTCGATCAGCAGGGTCTTCAGACCGGCCTGACCGGCGCGCTCTGCGGCCACATAGCCGCCGGGGCCGCCGCCCAGGACAATAACGTCATAGCTCATGGTGATATTTCCTCCAAATCAAATCTGGCAGCGTGTGCCGCGTCCTTATTTCGCCAGCAGCAGGTCGAAGTTGGCAATGTTGTTGGCCAGGGCCTGCAGGAAGCGGGAAGCGGGAGCGCCGTCCAAAGCGCGGTGGTCATAGGTCAGGGACAGGTTCATGGTGGGATAGAACTCAGGCTGGCCATTCTTCATCCGGATACGGGTCTCGATGTTGCACACGCCCAGGATACCCGTCTGAGGAGGATTGATGATGGGGGTGAAGGTGGTCACGCCGAAGGCGCCCAGGTTGGACACGGTGAAGGAAGCGCCGGTGAGCTTATCGGGAGAGATGGAGCCGCTGCGGCACTCGGCGGCCAGCTCCTTCATCTTCAGACTGATCTCGGCCAGGCTCATCTCGTCAGCGTGCATGATGGTGGGCACCAGCAGGCCCCGGTCGGTATCCACGGCCACGCCGATATTGGCGTGCTTGAACAGCTTCATCTCATTGTCGCTGTAGTGGGCGTTCAGGGCGGGGAAATCCAGGATGGTCCGGGACACGGCGAAGATCACCATGTCGTTGAGGCTGATGCCGGGCAGACCGGCCTTTTCGCCCTGGGCCTTGATGCAGGCCCGCAGCTTCTGCATGGCGGTGACGTCCGCGAAGCTGTTGTGGGTCAGCTGGGCCATGTTGGACAGGGAGTCATGCATGTTCCGGGCGATGAGCTTGCGCAGGTGGGTGTTCTTGACGGTCTCAAACTCCGCCTCGGCGGCAGGAGCAGCGGCAGCGGCAGGAGCAGCGGCAACGGCAACGGCGGGAGCAGCGGCGGAAACGCCCCACTTTTCTTCCAGAAGCTTGACGAGGTCGGCAGCTTCCAGGATGGTAAGGGTGCCGAGTTCTTCAGCGATTTTGTTAATATCAGCCATTGTATTGTTTTCTAGTTTGGTTTCGAGTCGCGCCAAGAGCCAACTTGGCATTTCAGTTCTCCGGCCGGAGTTCCGACAAGGAACCTGTAGGAGAGTCGGGTCCGGTTTTCACACATTTGGCTAGAGTGCAACCGGACCGTCCGGTCAAGGGGTTGGTATTAGGCGGCGGGTTCTTCGCTGCCGCCGTTTTCTTTGTCCACATATGCCTGAATAACTCGGGCAAGAGCGGAACCGGCCGCGTTGATAGTGCCAAGGAGTTTGGCAAGCAACTGGTCGCGGGGAGGCAGTTCGCCGATGGCGCGGATTTCGTCCGCGGAAAGAATGGCTCCATCCAGGATCGCCACCTTGTATTCGGCTTTCTTGGAAGCCTTGGCAAAGGTGTTGATG
>OHIL01000924.1_pt1 | contig 11067 bp, 10 predicted proteins | sample 1568231 | NCBI WGS metagenome assembly OHIL01 (sample SAMEA3879565, study PRJEB24766) | human gut metagenome | biome: human-associated habitat; feature: feces | place: USA | collected 1985/1987 | reverse complement strand
GTTTCGGCTTGGGGTTTGAACGGATGATGATGCTGGTTACCGGCATCGGCAATATCCGCGATGTGATCCCGTTCCCGAGAACCCCGAATTCCATCAACTTCTGACCGTAAAGGAATAAAACCGTGCGCAATCTGGGATTCTTTTTAAGCTTATGTCTGCTGTCGGCGGTGCCTGCCTTGGCGGCGGAAACGAACCGGCCGGCGGCTGCCGCTCCGGACGAGGCGTCTCAGATTGCCGCTGCGGAGGAGCAGCCGGTTGAAATTGCGGCGCCCGAATTCAATGTTTCGCCGGAGCTTGAAGTCGGGGCAACGCCGCGCCCGGAATGTTCCGATCCGCGCCTGACGCAGAAAATTGTCGAAAAAATCGAAGCTTATCAGTCCGAACACCCGGCAACCATGCTCATTGACCGCCGCCGCGACATTCTGCTGCGCCGCAATCTTTCCCGTTTCGGCGAAGTAAAGGTTGAGGGCTTTACCGCCAAACAGGATTTCAACGTTGCCAATGCCATTATCATGACCAAAATCAACCGCGGGCTGAATGATGCCGACTTGCGTCTCTGCCGCGGTCTCGGACAGGGCAAAGCCGCCGATGTTTACGTTTTGGTTTATCCGGTCGGCGAGGGGAATGTTGCCGACATCATCAACTTCCTGCCCGAAGGTACGGGCGACGGTATCCTGTCGTTTATCTACGATTAGCCGATTTTTCAAAAAAGCAAAATATTATGTTGATTCTCTAAAACAAAAGTCGTAATATTTTTGTTCGGAGATATTGAAAGGCTTTTGTTCGATACCTAAATTATATTTCAGTATCAGTTGAAAGAAGGTTGGAAATATATGAGTCAAAATTCGGAAGTTATGGTAATCAGAAATACGGGCAATCTGCCTCAGGTTATTGAAGAGAACAGCCTGTTCTCGTACTTCGAAAAAATCAGGAAATTTCCCGTTCTCAGCGAAAACGAAGAAACGCGGCTGATTCGCGATTTCAAGGAAAACGGCGATTTGACCGCTGCGCAGAAGCTGATTACCTCGCATCTGCGTCTGGCCGCCAAAATTGCGTTGACCTACCGCCGCTACGGACTGCCGATGGCCGACATTGTGTCCGAGGCCAATATCGGGCTGATGCAGGCCGTCAAAAAGTTTGACCTCGACAAAAAGGTTCGGCTGGCTACCTATGCCATTTGGTGGATTAAGGCTGCGATTAACGATTATATTCTGCGTTCCTGGTCGCTGGTTAAAATTGGCACGGTCGCCGCGCAGAAAAAACTTTTTTATAACCTCAACCGTATTAAGGCGCGCTTGGGTATTTATGAAAACCGCGAGCTTGAGCCGACGGTTGTCAAAAGCATCGCGAGAGAGCTGGTCGTCGACGAAAAGGACGTTGTCGAAATGAACCGCCGCATGGGTGGCGACAAGTCCCTCAATGTGGCCGCCTGCGATGACAGCGACGAAGAAAAAGTCGATTTTGTCGTCGACAGTCGCCAGAATATTGAGGAAAACCTCGGCCGCCGTCAGGAAAACGCCCTTAAAGCCAGAGTTCTGCGCGAATGCCTGAACGAAATGGGTGAGCGCGAACAGTATATAATCAAAAGCCGTATGCTGACCGACAAGCCGGTTACGCTGGAGGAAATCGGTGTCAAATTCGGCATCAGCCGTGAGCGTGTCCGTCAGATTGAGAAAAAGGCTTTTGAGAAACTTTCGGCGCTGGTAAAGCTTGAATTGGCGCAAAAAATGTGTTAAGATAACCGGACAAAAAACGGAGAAGGACAATGGCGGCAGCCGAACAGGAAAAAGGTTTTGTTTTCAAAGGCAGATTTTCAAAGAGCATTGATTTGAACCTGCTTAAGGAAAATATGGAACGCCGGTTGGCTTTTGTCCGCAGCCTGAAACCGGATAACGAGAGCATTCTGAACGCTTGGAATATTGCCCGGCAGAACATTGTCCAGCATCAGAACTGACAGAGTTTGATTTTCAAAAAAAGCCCGCAGCCGCGGGCTTTTTCAGTATTTATAGGCAAAAAAAATAATATCTTCATAAGATGTTGACAATTATTGCTTCCTGTATTATCTTAGAATCAAGGTGTGGTTTGTGATGTGTTTCTCATTTCCGGGAGCGTCTGCTCTTTCGGAAATTCTTCTCGCATATCTGTCACCTTATAAAACGGGCTTTAGTTTTAATTACTTGCGAGGTGATATTATGTCAAAATGTAAAATTTTCCTAACATTAGTGGTCGGCCTGCTTTTCAGCCTGCCGGCAATGGCGTATTCGCCTCCGGGTAATACCAACACACAGCACACTACAAAAATAGAACTGAAGCCCGCCTCTGTTATAGACATGTCGCGCGCCTATAAGACGGCGGCGGTGTGTTTTCTGGGAGTTGGCGACTGCGACAACGAAATCTCCTACGGCAAAGGCGGCGACGGCGAAGACTATACCATTGACACCGCTGCGCAATGCAAAAACGAGGGGTTCATCTTAAACAACTGCAATTCCGTGCAGGTGCCGGAAGGTTATTGCCCTTATAACAAATCTTATATTACGCGCTGCAAATGCGCCTCGAACCTCGTAACCTGCCCCGCCGGACAGGTCGGCGTCGGCGAGAGCTGCGGCGGAAAATACGCTTCATGCAAATGCGACCCGGCGCTCAAGACTTGTTCTTCAAAGGAAGTCGGACAAGGCGCTTCCTGCGGCGGCAGGTATCAGTCCTGCGCCTGCAAGAGCGAATATGCCTACAATACCTCCAACTGTACGTCGCCGCGTTCGCCGAGCGGGGACAGCTGCGGCGGCAAATATACGCAGTGCACCTGCCCGACAGGCGTGTCTGCGGGAGCGTACGGCTGTGAGGAATATTATCCGGCGCCCTGCAACACGGTCTGCAAGAAGGCTTATGCGGACAACTGCCGGAACCGCACGGCGGTTTCAACGCCGTATGGCTGCGTTGCGTATTTTGCGGATTGCTCCAGCAAGTGCCAGACGGCTTATACCGACAACTGCCGAAACCGTGAATCGGTTCCGGCCAACTACGGCTGCCAGACCTACTGGCCGGACTGTTCAACCAAATGCCAGATTGCCAAGACCAACAACTGTGACAATCGCACGCATAAAGACTGTACATACGGATGTATGAGTACATATTCCGATTGCGAATTTAAATGTCAGACCTGTTACAGCGACAACTGTCGAAACAGGACTTCGGTCAGCACTCCTTACGGCTGTAAAAAATACTATAGCGATTGCTCCAGCAAATGCGAAATCGCCTACAGCGACAACTGCCACAACCGAACCGACGTTTCGCACCCATACGGCTGTTCAAAATGGTGGTCGGACTGTCCGAGCAAATGCCAGACCGCAACCGGAAACCCGGATTGTGACGCAACCTCGATATCCTGTTCGTACGGCTGCGCCAGCACCAACAGCTGCGGCAAGTGCACCGCCTGCAAGACCAATCCGGACTGTGACGTGACTTCCAAAACCTGTTCGTACGGCTGCGCAACGACCAACTCCTGCGGCAAATGCACCGGCTGCAAAGGTAACCCGGACTGTGACAAGACTGCGGTATCCTGTCCGTACGGCTGTGCCAGCACCAACAGCTGCGGTGTTTGCGTCTCCTGTAAGTCGGACCCGGCCTGCAGCGTCACGTCGTTGAGCTGCACTTATGGTTGCAAAACGACCAACTCCTGCGGCAAATGTACGGCATGCTATCCCGATAACTGCCGCAACAGAACGGCCGCCAGCTGTTCTTACGGCTGTCAGTCGTACTTCTCCGATTGTTCGTCAAAGTGCCAGACCTGCAAGACCTGCACCTACTCGACTGAATGCCCGGGATATCTGCTGACAAGTTGTGTTTATGGTATTAAGGACTCATGTACGGCTTGTGGAGTAACCAAATACAAATGTGATGTTGGTCCGGTAAAACCGCAGCCTTTCATCTGCAACTCGCCGAGCCGGGTAATGAACTGCAACGGTATGAAATGTTGCTGTCCGCAAGGCGTCAGCTGCACCACGAACTATAAGTGTTTCTGTGACGCCAGTACCGTGAGAGAGGCGATATAGCGGCTTAATTTAGAAAAAATCCCGGTGGAATTATCCGGGATTTTTTTTATTGCTTGCAAAAAGATGCAATTCTTCTAAACTCGGAATAATTTTTTATATGAGGAAAATATGAGTTTGGATTTGAACGAGGTCGTTCGGCTGCTGGCTGCCGGAAATATTCCGTCGCCGCGGCTGGAGGCCAGAATATTGCTGGAACATGTCGGCGGCAGTCCTTTTGCCGAAGTCGACGGCGAAGCGGAACAAAAGTTGCGGCGGCTGGTCGAACGGCGGCTGGCGCATGTCCCGTTGGACAAACTGCTTGGCCGCCGCGAATTTTATAAGAACGATTTTATCGTCAGCGAAGATGTGCTTACCCCGCGTCCTGATACCGAAATTCTGGTCGAGGCCGCCGTCGGGCTTGTCCGCCGAAACGGTTTGAAACGTATTTTGGATTTGGGCACCGGTTCCGGCTGCATTATCCTCTCGATTCTGGACGATTGTCCGCAGGCCTGCGGCACGGCCGTCGACAAATCGGCGGCGGCTTTGGAGATCGCCCGCCGCAATGCGGCGCGGCTTGGCCTGTCGGAGCGGGTTGTCTTTGTCTGCCGCAGCTGGTTTGACGATGATTTTGTGCGGGAAACCGGAACGGGTTTTGATATGATTGTTTCCAATCCGCCTTATATTCCCACCGCCGACATCGCCTCTCTGGAGCCGGAAGTGCGCGAGCATGACCCCCTTTCCGCGCTGGACGGCGGTGCGGATGGTTTTGCGCATTATGAAAAAATAGCTTCGCTTGCCCCTTTACTCTTAAAAAAAGGCGGCTATATTTTATTGGAAGCAGGCATCGGTCAGGCGCGGCATATATCGGAAGTCTTTGCCGGCCGCGGTTTGAGCGCGTTGGAAATCAGACCGGATCTTGCCGGAACGGAAAGATGTGTTATTTTGAAAAAATGAATTGCATTTCACGTTTTTTTCTGTATGATAACTTTCGATAAGTGCCTTTAGAGAGTTGGTTTTGCACTTTTTTCCGAAATAAACCTTTTTTTAATGTATTTCCCGTAGCCTCAACTTTGAGGTGTTTCGGCTTGATGGATTATGGTATTAAACTTATGAAAAAAATGAACAACAAGTATCGTAACAATAACAACCAGATTTATTCTTTAAATTACAAATTCGATTCGACCAGCATTGCCGGCAAAATCAGCGGTACGGCGCTCGATTTGATTAAGAAGTATAACGAGCTTGCCAAGGAAGCCCACGGCAACGGCAACTATGTCGAGATGGAAGTTTTCCGCCAGTATGCCGAACATTATCGCAAAATCGTTACCGAAATCAACGAGAAGAAAAATCAGAATCAGAACCGTCCTCAGGAAAAGCGTTTTGAAAATCAGGAAGAGGCCGGAGCTCCGGTTTGCAACGACAATGCCGAGACCGGAGAAAATGCCGGCAATGTTGTCGAGATGCCGGTTGCCGAAACTGTTGTTCAGTCGCCCCGCCGCGAGTTTAAGGTTATAGAGATTTCTTCCGCCGAAGCCAACGCGGCTGTTGCCGCCCAGGGCGAAACGGCGCCGGCCGGTGCCGAGCAGCCCAAAGCCAAGCGGACATACCGCAAGAAGGCTGCCGCTGCCGCAGTCTGAACTGTTTGAGGGGATTAAATGTACTTTGCCATAGCTTCCGCGATTATTGCCGTTGCCTGTTCGGCAATTACCATCAAGACTCTGGTCGGCTATTCCGATATTCGCCGTTCCCGCAAAATTATTGTCGGTCTTCTGGTCGTTGTTGGTTGGTTTGCCCCGTTGCTGGTCGGTCTGGTGCGTGACTCCGGTCTCTTTGGCCCCGAAGCTTTTGCCGTTGTTTCCAAAATCCTTTATCTTATGTTCGGAACGGTTTTTATCCTGTTTTCCATGCTTTTGTTCCGCGATGTCGTCTGGTTTGCCCTCTATTGGATTTACAGCAAAATCTTCGGCGAGAACTGGAAACTTCACCCCAAAAACATCAATCTGCTGGACAAGGCCAATTTTATTGTCGTGCTTTTGACGGCTGTGTTGGCTTCTATGGCCGTTTACGGCGGTGCTAGGGAACCGGAGCTCAAAAGGCTCGAGTTCGCCAGTGCCCGTATCAGCAAGGACATGCGTATTGTCATGATTAATGACACGCATATCAACCGTACGACGCCGGTCGAAACGGTCAGAAAACTGGTTGACCGGGTCAATGCCCTTGATGCCGACGCCATTGTGCTGGTCGGCGACATTGCCGATGACAAGGTAGATGCCGTCAAGCCGCACATGAAAGAGCTGGAACGGCTGAAGGCCAAATATCCGCCGCTGTATACCTTTGGCAATCATGAGTTTTACAACGGTCTGATACCCTGGCAGTTCAAGTTCAAGAACATGGGCTTTCTGATTATGTTTAACCACGGCGTCCGTATTCCCGACCACAATGTTTATATTGCCGGCATTCCCGACGCGCACATTGCCAACAACAGCGATATCTGGAACGTCAACTTTCTGCAGGCCTTTAAAGGCGCCCGAAAAGGCAGCTACCGTATTCTGCTCTCTCATACGCCTGATTTTGCCGATTATCTGAGCAAGGACAGCGTGGATTTGCAGCTTTCGGGCCATACGCACGGCGGTCAGGTCTTTCCGTTCCAGATTTTGGCCAAATATGCCAACAAATATCTTTCCGGCCTGTACGACGTTAACGGCATTAAGCTGTACGTTTCCAACGGCGCCGGCTATTGGGGACCGGCCATGCGCCTGTTTGCGCCGTCCGAAATTACCGTGATTGACCTCAAGGCGCTGCCGCAGCCGCAAGCCTAAAAAATTCGTTGATAAACTTGATTTTGCCCTGCCGTCCTCACTATATTAATGTTAGAATAGGACATTAAAAACAGAGGGCAAAAATATGGATTTTGAAAAACTTACCAGCAAATCCAAGGAGTTGATACAAGACGTTATCAATCTTGCAGCCAAGGAAAAACATCAGTACATTTCTCCCGAACACCTGTTGAAATCACTGCTGGAAGACCGGCAGATTATTGACCTGATTTTGAAGTCCGGCGGTTCGCTGAGCCAGATTCGCCGCGAAACCGATGCCGAACTGGCAAAAATCCCGGCCGTTTCCGGTCAGTCGGTGCAGAGCATGATGTCGCAGGATTTTACCCGGGTAATGATGGAGGCCGAAAAGCTTGCCGATAAGGCCAATGACAAATATGTCACTTTGGAACGCATTCTGCAGGCGCTGTCCATGACCGACGGTACCAAAGCGCATGCCGTTTTGAGCAACGGCGGCGTTAATCCGGTCAAGCTTAATCAGGCAATCAACGAATACCGCAAAGGGCGTTTGGCCGATTCTGAAACGGCTGAAGACAATTTTGAGGCGCTGAAGAAGTTTGCCGTCGACATTACCGCCAAGGCCAAAGAAGGCAAACTGGATCCGGTTGTCGGCCGTGATCATGAAATCCGCCGGACGATTCAGGTTCTGTCTCGCCGTACCAAAAACAATCCGGTACTCATCGGCGAGCCGGGCGTTGGCAAAACCGCCATTGTCGAGGGGCTGGCCATGCGTATCGTCAACGACGACGTTCCGGAAAGTCTGCGTCATAAGCGGCTGCTGGCTCTTGATATGGGCGCGTTGATTGCCGGCGCCAAGTTTCGCGGCGAGTTTGAAGAGCGCCTGAAAGCCGTTTTGAAAGACGTTGAAGCTTCGGACGGCAATATCATACTGTTTATTGACGAAATGCATACCATTGTCGGCGCCGGCGCTTCCGAAGGCTCTATGGATGCCTCAAACCTGCTCAAACCGGCGCTGGCCAGGGGCGAACTTCATTGTCTGGGCGCAACGACTCTGTCGGAGTATAAAAAATATGTTGAAAAGGACGCCGCTTTGGCTCGTCGTTTCCAGCCGGTTTTCATTTCCGAACCGAGCGTTGAAGAAACCATTTCCATACTGCGCGGCATCAAGGATAAGTTCGAGCTTCATCACGGCGTGCGCATTTCCGACAGCGCGCTTATTGCCGCCGCCACCTTGTCCAACCGTTACATCAGCGACCGTTTTCTGCCCGACAAGGCTATCGACCTGATGGACGAGGCAGCCAGTTCGCTGCGTATGGCGATTGATTCCAAACCGGAAGAACTTGATGAACTTGACCGCCGTATTCTGCAGCTGAAAATTGAACGTGAGGCGCTCAAAAAGGAAAACGACGAAAAGTCCGGACAGCGTCTGGAACTCATCGGTTATGAGATTTCCGGGCTTGAGGCCAAGGCCAAAGGTTTGGAAGACAAATGGAAAGAAGAAAAACAGGGCCTGGCCGATATTACCGAAATCAAGGACAAGCTGGACAAGGCGCGGATAGAAGTTGACATTGCCAAACGGGAAGGACGCTATGAACGTGCCGGCGAACTTCAGTACAGCGTTATTCCGCAGTTGGAACAGAAACTGCAAAATATTGAGGAAAAGGCCAAAGACGCCAAAAGTCACGTTCGGGAAGTCGTTACCGACGAGAGCATTGCCGCGGTTGTTTCCAAGTGGACAGGCATTCCGGTTGACAAGATGCTTGAAGGCGAAAAGGAAAAACTGGTTCATATGGAAGATTTTCTGGCCAAACGCGTCGTCGGTCAGAAAGAGGCGATTGCCGCGGTTGCCAATGCGGTTCGCCGCTCCCGCGCCGGCATTTCCGACCACCGGCAGCCGATTGGTTCGTTCCTGTTCCTCGGTCCGACCGGCGTCGGCAAAACCGAACTAAGCAAGGCGCTGGCCGAGTTCCTGTTCAATGACGAAAGCGCCATGCTCCGCATTGATATGTCCGAATATATGGAGAAACACGCGGTTGCCCGCCTGATCGGCTCGCCTCCGGGATATGTCGGCTATGAGGAAGGCGGCGTCTTGACCGAAGCCGTTCGTCGTCGTCCGTATCAGGTTATTTTGTTTGATGAAGTCGAAAAGGCGCATCCCGACGTTTTCAACATTCTGCTTCAGGTGCTTGATGACGGCCGCCTGACCGACGGCAAAGGCCGCACGGTTGACTTCAAAAACACCATTATCATCATGACTTCCAACCTGGGGTCCGACATTTTGGCCAATGCCACCGGCGCCGACGACCCGAAAAAAGTCAAAGCCAGAGTCATGGATATTGTCAAGGCATCGTTCCGTCCGGAGTTTATTAACCGTATCGACGAAATTACGCTGTTCCACAAGCTGGATAAGAGCAATATTAAAGAGGTTGCCGACATTCAGATAAAGAACATCGAAAAACGGCTGGCCGAAAAGAATATCCGTCTTAATGTCAATGAAGCCGCCGAAGTCTGGATTGTCAACAACGGCTATGATCCGGTCTACGGTGCACGTCCGCTGCGCCGTCTGCTTAAGAATCAGATTGAAAACAAGCTGGCCATGAAGATTCTGAACGGCGAAATCGGCGAGAATGACACAGCCGACATCATCGTCGCCAACGGACAGCTCGATGTCGTCAAAAATAAAAGGAAATAAACGATGGACTTATATAAGCAGGCGATGACCGTTGCCGAAACTTTTGACGTTTCCTCGCCGGAAAATTCGGTTGTGTTGTACAGCATCAGCTATCTGCCCACCACCCACAACCGCGATTTGGCTTTTGACTGCGTCAGGTCTAATCCGGGAAAGATGATGATAGAACACACGGCCTGCGGCGCCGAACTGGTCAGGCTGGGGCTTGATTCTGCAGATAAATGCAATTTGCCGTCAGAACAGATTGCCGCCGTCTGGAAAGCGGCTTCCAAAAGGTTTATTGAGGCCGCTTCCGGAAATGTCTGTGCCTTTGTCGAAAAAGCCGACCGCCGCAGCGTTTTCCGTTCAATGGAGCTTCCGACTATTTTGCAAAATGAACGTATTCGAACCGTTAACGGTACGGACAAATACGAATTTGCCAAAATCTTCAGCGATTGACCAAAGCCCCGCAATTGCGGGGTTTTTTGTTTTTATTCGCAGCGGTAATTACCTTCTCCGCCGCTTCCCCCGAACATGGGACAACTGTCAAGTAGGCAGGAACAGCTTAAGAAAGAGCTGGAACCTCCCGCCGCAGAGCAGGCTGCATTTGCTTCTGAACAAGTCGTTCCCCCTTGTTCTATACAATAACTGTAGTCGTTACAAAGACCGGTACAGCAGGAATAGTAATAAGGCGAAAAGTTGGATGTTTCATTGTCAGTATCTCCATCGCCGGATGACGAAGAACCAAGGTACTCACATTCAACCGAACAATATCCGTTACGGTAATCGCCGTAACAGGAACCGTAATCACTGCCGCAGGAATAGGGGAAGTGGTCGCTTTCGCAGTAAGTGCTGCAACGAGAACTGTCCGCGGAACAAACGCTTCCTTCGCAGTATTGCCAGCTTCCGCCGCAGTCATAATAACCGGGACACGGGTCGCAGTTCTCGCAGGCCGAATATTTTGCGGTTGAACCGGAGTAACAGATTGAAGCGCCCGCAGCCGCGCCGCATTCGCAGGAGCTGTAACCGGAGCAGGGATTTTCCTTGCAGGTTATGTAAGAAGAATCGTAAGGGCATGTTCTGTCGGTTATGTACCCGCTCGGACATGAAGTTTCGGCAAAGCCTGCTTCCTTGCAGGCGCGTGGACGGTCTTCGACACATTTTGCAAAATAGGCGGAGTTATAGGGGCATTGTCCGGAAGGATAAGCGGGGAGGGAACATGAAGTGACGGAATATCCCTCGTTCTTGCATTGTTGCACGGTATCGACTTTATAATCGTCATCGCCTTCCAACGAACTAAATCTGGCATCGCCGCAGTCGCCGGCGCCGAGAAAACAGACGGCGGCGGTCTTAAAGGAGCGGGACATGTCAATAAAGGAAAAGGCGGGCTCCGGTTTGGGTGTGCTTATATGTGTATGTGTAGGAAAGCCGGAGGCAATGGTTAGCCTTGGAAACATAAGAGCCGTTCCCGAAAGCAAAGAGATAAGCAAAACAGATTTCTTCATAATATCACCTCGCGACAGTTAAAACCAAAGCCCGCAGTGGGCGGAGGTGAGGAAGAAGCGGGTACAAAAAC
>OHIL01000917.1_pt1 | contig 11108 bp, 7 predicted proteins | sample 1568231 | NCBI WGS metagenome assembly OHIL01 (sample SAMEA3879565, study PRJEB24766) | human gut metagenome | biome: human-associated habitat; feature: feces | place: USA | collected 1985/1987 | reverse complement strand
CCCGCGTCGGCAAGAGCCTCGGTGCGCTCCATCCAATCGTCGAGCACGAAGGCATAGAACAGCTCGTCCTCTATCGTCATGTGCGGGACAAAGTTGTGGTGAGCCATGCCTATGACGGTCTCGCCGTTCTTCTTTGCCTTTTCGCACTGCTTGAGAGCCCACTCCATAAGCTCGGGAGTGAGGCAGCCGGAGGTCTCCTGAACATCGTTGCGGTGGCATCTGCCGAATATTTGCAGGAATCAAGCACGAGAAGTCTGTAGCCGCCCTTGAGCCTGACCGCGAACGAGAGACTGCCCGCCTTGCCGCTCGAGGGAGTGAAAACATCCTCTTTTTCGTCCGTTACAAGGTCGCGGCCGAGATTCTTGTATATCTCGCGGAAAGCCTCGGGAGTGGTTATCTCCGCGGACTCCTTGACGCCGTTTTTGAATGTAACGCCGTTATAGTTGTTGATGTCGTGGTTGCCGTTTACAACGATGACCTGTATTCCGCTCTCCTTTTCAAAGGCTTCGAGCTTTGCGGCAAGAGCCTTGTGACCCGCCAGCTCACCGTTGAAGGTCAGGTCGCCGGGGATGAATACGTAGTCGCTCTTCTCGGCAACAGCCTTCTTGAGCGCTGCGTCGATAAGGGCGTTGACTTCGTTGTGCTGACGGGAACCTTTGTCGTTCCATTCGTTGTAGGCTTCGCTGAATCCGTTCTTTGTATCCCCTGTTCCTTTTTCGGAATCAGCAAAATAGTGAATGTCGGAGATCGAGGTGACTCTGAGCGTGCCCTTTTCCTGGGCAAAAGCACCGAGAACTCCGGTAGGGACGGCGGCAAGTATGAGCGTCATGCAGACTATAACCGCGATGATGCGGCTTGCCAGTCTTCCTCTGTTTTTCATTTCGTTTCCTCCTTTTTCTGATTTTATTTAAAATAAAAACGAAACTTCTTAATTTTCCGGACTGTCATTATCTTCGGTTATGCCGAGATATGCGTCCGCTTCGGCGGAGTCCATGCTCTCTATTCCCTTGAGCTTGCCCGTCATAATGCGGTTTCTGTCCTGCGCGGCGACAAGCGTGCGCCCCGCCTCGTCTATCTTTTTCTTCGCCTTGTCGAGCACCTCGCCGAACTTCTCATACTGCGCCTTGGCAACGGAGAGCAGGCGGCGAACCTCGTTCGCTTTCTCGTTTATCGCCACGGCCTTGAAGCCCATGGAGAGGGAGTTGAGAAGCGCGGTTATCGTGGTCGGCCCCGCTATCATGATGTTGTATTCGCGCTGGATGCGCTCGGCTATGCCCTTGGGAGAGGACGCGATTTCCGCATAGAGCCCCTCCGTGGCCAGATACATTATGGCAAAAGGCGTGGTGGTCGGAACGTTTATATATTTTGTGATGAGCTTTGCCTCGCCCAGCACTCTGTCCTCAAGAGCCTTGCGCGCCGCGGCGACCTCGTCGGCGTCCGCGCCGTCGGCTGCGGTGCACAGGCGCACATAGTCCTCCAGGGGGAACTTCGAGTCAACGGGGAGATATGCGTCCGCTCCGCCGTCTCCGGCGGGGATGCGTATGGCAAACTCGACGCGCTCGCTGCTGCCCGGGCGGGAGGAGAAGTTTTTCACATACATATTGGGAATAGTCTGGTCGAGAATGCCCTCGAGCTGAACCTCCGCCCAAGTGCCGCGAGCCTTGACGTTTGTCAGCACTCGGTTGAGATTCGTGACGTTCGTGGTGACGCCGGTCGAGAGCTCTTTCATCTCGCCGAGCGACTTATAGACGTTTTCAAGCTGCTCGGAGACGGTCTTAAACGAGCTGTCGAGGCGGGTCGTGAGAGTCGCGGAGAGCTTTTCATCGACTGTCGCTCGCATTTCGTCGAGCTTTTTCTCGTTGCTCTGCTGCATTTTCTCTATCGACTCTGCAATAATTCTCGACTGCCTGTCGTTTTGTTCTATGTTGTTGCGGCGGATAGTGTCGAGCGATTTCGAGAACATATCCGTCAGCTGCTGCTGATGCTTGAAATTGGCCTCGGTCATCAGCGCAAGGCGCTCGTTCATCTTGTCGAGCGATTCGGTGAGCTCCGAGCGCATATCCTTCTGGTTGCCCGCGCTCTCTCTGCGACTGCGCTCAAACTCGTCGCGCAGCTGACCCTCGAGGGAGCTTATCTTGCTCTCGAGTTCCTTTATCTGCCCGTCCCCGACGGAGAGGCGGCCGAGCTTCGTTATGACAATAACGAGCAAAACGGCGCACAGTGCCGCGAGAGCGGCGGCGATATATATAACAGCATTCATAATTTAGTTCTCCGAAATCTGTAAGATATGATTAAGAATTGTAACAGATTTTTAAAAAAATTGCAACAATTAGACAGATATATTTAACAATAAAAATTTTTTGAGTAAAATTGAGCCCGCAAGAGATAATCTTTGCAAGAAACGGTTGATAACAGGTGTGATTTTATGCTACTATATAATGTATCGGGCGCATATGCCCGTCCCGAAAAAAATTATGCCTCATACCGCCCGCAAAGTTTGTCCGAATATGCCGACGGAGCTTATATACGGAGGAAAACCATGAAAATTTTCAAGAGAGCCGTTTCGATATTTCTTGCGTTAGCGCTGCTTTTTGCCCTGACCGCCTGCGGTAATGACGGGTCGGGCGCGGCGCTGAGCTATCCGATAGAGTCCCAGCCCGAGTGCCTTGACCCGCAGATAGCGCAGGGCGCGGAGGCCAAGACCGTTGTGCTCAACTGCTTCGAGGGGCTTGTCCGCAAGGACTCCGAGGGGAAGTTCTCCCCCGCCGCGGCGAAGAGCTGGAGCTATGACAGCGCCTCTCTCACTTATACTTTTAAGCTTCGGGAGGACGCCCGCTGGGTCATAATGAAAAAGGCGTATAAGTCGATTCTCGGCGACGATATAGACAATACTTTCGATGCCCGCGTCACGGCGGCGGACTTCGTCTTTGCGCTGAAGCGCGCCGTGAACCCCGCGACGGGTGCGCCCGAGGCGATGAGCCTCGGCGTGATAAAGAACGCGAAGAGCATAATAAACGGCAAGCTCTCCCCCGATAAGCTCGGCGTCAGTGCCGGCGACTTCGAGCTGCGTATAACGCTTGAGCACGCGACCGACGAGGCGGCGTTTCTCGACCTGCTGACAAAGGCCGTGTGTATGCCCTGCAACGAGACGTTCTTCAACGCGACCAAGGGCCGCTACGGGCTCGACTACTCGACCCTTATGTGCAACGGGCCGTTCTATCTCTCCTACTGGCTGCACGACTCCGCCCTGACCATAAAAAATAACGACGACTACACGGGGCCTTTCCCGGCAAAGCCCGCGAGCGTGTCGCTTGTAATCGACAGCGACGGCAATCAGAAATTAAAATACCTGCTCGACGGCACCTACTGCGCCGCTCAGCTCGGCACCGTCGCGCCCGATTCGTCCTCTCTCACGGTCACAAAGAACTACGACACCGTCTGGGCGCTGTGCTTCAACTGCTCCGACGCGTCCCTCTCAAACGCAGCGCTGCGCCGCGCACTCTGCACGGCGGTGGACATTTCGTCTCTGACTCTCGGCAGCGAGGATATGCAAAAGACATATTCCGTCATTCCGCCCTCCTGCTCTGTGGGCGAGGGTGCGGATTTAAGCAGCGAGCCCGTGAGCATACTCGGCCACGACATGAACAGAGCCGCCGCATATTGGGAGAACGCAAAGAAAAATATAACGGGCAAAATAAACCTCGAGATAATCTGCCTGCCGGAGCACGAAAACGCCATGCGCCGCATGATCCAGGGCTGGCAGAAAATATTCGGTCTGAGCGCCAATTTCACCGTCGCCGCGCTCGACTCGGCGGAGCTCTCCTCAAGAGTGCAGGACGGCGACTATCAGATAGCCCTCGCCTCCATGTCGGCGGGCATAACCGACGCCGCGGGCTTTCTCTCGACGCTTTCCTCGCAGGGGACGAACAATATTGTCCGTCTCAGGGACTCGCAGTTTGACTCGGCGGTAAAGGAACTCAAGGCTTTGAGCGGCTCGGAGCTCGTCAAGGCGTGCCGCGGCGCGGAGGGCAGACTCCTCTCGACGGGCGCGGTGCTCCCGCTGTTCATAACCCCGAGCTATTTTGCGACCGCCAAGGGCATTGAGGGCCTGAGCGTCGACCCCGAGAGCTCGGCGGTGGATTTTGTTTTCGTAACGGCAAAGGACTGACATAAAAATGGAAAAATCAAGCAAGCTCAAATATATTTTACCGAAGAATCGGACGGTGCGCACTGTGCTCGCCGTCTTTTTCTGGTTATCTGCGGCGATGTGCGCCGCCTGCATATTCTGGCTTTCGAGCAATGACGGCAACCGTTCGCAGGTCATGAGCGACAACGTGCTCGGCTTTCTCGGAAAGCTGCTCGGCCCGATTCTCAACAGCTTTATCGTGCGCAAATTCGCGCATTTCTTTGAATATGCCGCGCTCGGATTTGTTTTAGGCTGCGCGCTGTTTTTGACCCGCAGGCGGTTGCAGCGCCGTCTATTCGGTGAGCGACGAAATCCACCAGTATTTTGTTCCGGGACGCGCCTGCCGCCTTTTCGATGTCGGAGTCGATGTGTTCGGAGCGCTGACGGGTACTCTCGTGCTCGCGCTCATAGTACTTGTTGTGAACTCCGTCGCTCTGCACGGAAAGGAAAAATATTCCGCGTAAAAATTTAGCGTTTCTATTGTCGTTTTACTGCAGTATATGATATAATAAAGTCTATATAGAGACTTTTAGCGAAGAGGTATATTTAATGGAACATAAAGAGGGGCTCATAGTCGGGCGCAACGCAGTGCTTCAGGCGCTCGAGAGCGGCAGAACGATAGACAGCGTGACCGTGGCGCAGGGTCAGCGCGGCGGCCAGGCGGGCAAGATAATAGACATCTGCCGCGAGCGCAAAATCCCCGTCAAGTTTGCCGACGCGCGCAAGCTCGACCGCCTCTGCGACGGTGCGGCGCATCAGGGCGTTGCGGCGTTTGCCGCGGCTCACGAATATGCCGAGCTGGACGATATCTTCGCCCTCGCGCAGAGCCGAAACGAGAGCCCGTTTATTGTCGTGTGCGACTCCCTCGAGGATCCGCACAATCTCGGCGCTATACTCAGAAGCGCGGAGGCCGCCGGAGTGCACGGGGTAATTATCCCGAAAAGAAACTCCGTGACCCTCAACTACACCGTCGCCAAGACCTCGGCGGGCGCGATAGAGTATGTCCCCGTAGTCAAGGTCGCAAATCTTCCCGCCGTTATCGACGAGCTCAAGGCTCGCGGCGTCTGGATTTTCGGCGCGGATATGGACGGCACGGACTACACCTCCCTCGACTACAGCGGCAGCATAGCCCTCGTCAAAGGCTCGGAGGGCAAGGGAATAGGCCGACTCGTGCGCGAAAAATGTGATTTCATAGCCTCTATGCCGATGCGCGGCAAAATAAATTCTCTCAACGCCTCCGTCGCGGCGGGAATCCTGATGTTCGAAGCGGCGAAACACAGAAACTGACTTTTATCCGATTTTTTATATATTGGGGTGAGATGAGTGGAAAACAAATCTTCCGACAGACAGGGCAAGATTTCCCTCGATAAAATTGTCCGCGAGATAGCGGAGCTTGAGTCGAGCCGCGGCGAGCCGGATAAAATCTGGTCGCTCAGCGACATAGACGAGCTGATTGCAAGCACAAACGCCGTCTCCCCGGTGCCTGCCGACGAGGACGACGCCGAGCTTTTGACGAGCATTCAATATTACGAGGACGCATACTCCGACGACAAAGCGTTGGGGTACGAGCCCGTGCGCGAGCCCGAGCCGGAGTATGAACCCGAAGAAACCGCCGAGCCTGAGCAGGGGGCAGACGAGCCCGATGTTGATATCTCCGACAAGACGGAGGACGAAGTGCCCGCAGAGCCGGAGGAAGCAAACGAAGCTCCCGCAGAAGCCGAACCGGCGGACGAAATGCCCGCAGAAGAAGCGGTGTCCGAGGAAGCGGTCGAAGCTCCCGCAGAAGAAGAGGACGAAGCTCCTGTTGAAGATGCAGTGTCCGAAAAAACGGACAGTGTTCCCGTTGAAGTCGAGGCTTTCGAAGAAGAACCCGACGGCGCTCCCGCTGAGGACGCGGACGAAGCCCTCGCCGAGGACGGCGAAGAGATATACTCCGATTCAAAAATCGAGCTGTCGGTCGCAGAGAGCGACGGCGACGGCGATACGGATACAGATGAAAACCGCGAAGCCGAGCGGGAGAATGTTGTTCCTCTCAACGGCGAGGATGAGACCCCGCAGGACGGCGCGGAAGAGAAAAAGCCGACAGTCGAGGAGCTTTTCGGCGCGCCGGCGGCAAGATATTTCGGCGAGCCCGCCGAGGAGACGGAGGACGACTCCGAAAACGAGGAGCGCGCCGTGCCCGGACTTTTTGACGATACCGTTGTGTTCGGTCCGATGAAAACTCTCTCGGAGCCGACACGGAAGGACGGCGACGAATACAAGACAAAGCTTATTTCCGCCATAGGCTCGGCGAACGCGCCGCAGAGCTCCGAGACGATAGAAAAGCCCGGAGTTATCTTAAAGCGCGGCCCGCTCTCCGAGACGTCGGGGCTTGAGCCCCTGCCGAAGGTCATTCCCGCGGAGGACTTTGTCGGTTCGGAGAATGACACCGCTTCCTCCATAGAGGATAGACCCTTCACTAACCCCGCCGCAGAAAACCGCCCGGAGGAGGAGCAGATGATGCTCAGCGGCTTCGGCGAAGAACCGGAGACCGAAAAAATAGACGAGGACGAGCTGCGGGACGAGCTGAGCAAAAAAAGAGCGGAGAAGAAGAAAAAATTCGTTCTGCTGAGCAATCTCGACGAAAACGAGCCGCAGCAGGAGGAGTCTCAACCCGAAGAAAAAGCGGATGAGCCCGAGGAGCAGCCCAAAAAGAAGAAAAAACGCTCCGAGAAAGCGCCGCTCGAATACGAAAAGCCCGAACAGCGCGGGCGCATATATAACAGCCTTAAAAACGCGGCAACGCAGCTCAAGACCTCGGCCATAGGGCTCTGCGTTATAGAGGGAGTCGCGCTGCTGCTGCTCCTGGTTCCTAAGATTCTCGAGTGGGCGGCGATAGACGCTCCCGCGTTTGACCGCGGAGGCGCGGGACTCGCGGCGGCGAATCTCGTTCTTCTGCTCGCGTCGTTCTATCTCGCTTTTCCGTGCATTCTCTCCGGCATGAAGGCTCTCGCCAAGGGTCGCGTGACCGGCGGCGCGGCAGGCGGAATTACGTTTATACTCGCGCTCGTTCAGACGGTGCTCTCTTTCTTCAACAAATCGCCCGAGGGAGCTTCCGGCGTGTTCTACTGCTCGGCGGCTGTATTCGCCCTGCTCATGACCGCCGAAAACGGCAGCCGCGGCTCGGCGCGCGTTATGCAGAATTTCCTTTTCTGTACCGCAAAGCGCAAGTCGGGGCTCTACGGCATAAGAGCCATAGAGAGCGAAAAGGATGCCTTTGAGGTCGGACGCTCTCTTAAAATGGGCAACCCCGATATTCTGTATTCCGGCAAGGTAAAGTTCCCCGCCGAGTTCATTAAAAATTCCGAGGCGAATTCGCCTGCGGACAGTTGCGTAAAGCGCAGCCTGATAATCTCTTCGGCAGTCTCCGTGCTGCTCGCCGTGATATCGGGCATAATAACAAGGGATTTCTTCCAGGCCTTCGGCGTGCTCACCGGCGCGTTCTGCCTGACCTCACCCTGTGCCATAGAGCTCGCGCTGATGATTCCCCTCTATCTTGAAAACAGAAAGCTCAACTCGGAGGGCGGAATGATAGCGGGCTACGACGCCGCCGTAGAATGCTCCGAGGCGGTCGCCGCCGCAGTCGACAGCGCAGACCTCTTCGACCGCGCCGCGTGCGAAATGCACGGAATGAAGGATTTCCACACCGTGCGCATAGACGACGTTCTGCTCTACGCGGTTGCAATAGTCCTGAAGTCCGGCGGCCCGCTGACCGATGTCTTTAACCGCATTATCGGCGGCTCGACAGAGCTTCTGCCGCCCGTGCGCGATATGATATATGAGGATAGGCTCGGCCTCTCCGCAACTATATACAATCAGCGCGTGCTGCTCGGCAATCGGAACCTGCTCACGCATCACAATATCGAGGTTCCGCTCAAGTCCGACGAGGACAAGGTCAAGCGCAACGGACGCAAGATTCTCTACATAGCCATAGACTCCCAGGTGGCGGCGATGTTCGTCTTTAACTACGCCGAGGACGCCTCTCTCAAGGAGTCGCTCAATGAGATGGCGGACAACGGCTTCAGCCTTGTCGTTCGCACGGATGACCCGAATGTCACCGATGAGCTTATCGCCGCGCGCTTCGGCATAGCGCAGAAGGATATCAAAATGACGTTCTCCCACGGCGCGCGCATATTCAGCGCATACAGAGACAGCGTCGTTGACTCCGCGCCCGCAAAGGTCATGCACGACGGCTCCGCCCGCTCTTACTTCAAGAGCATAGCGGCCTGCGGCAGGCTCGCAAACTTCGCCTCGCGCTGGGCGGTGTTCGCCCTTATAATGCAGGCGGTCGTGGCGGCGGGAGCGATACTCTGCGTCGCGCTCAAGGCGTTCGCGTTCGTGTCGCCGCTGACGGCGGTAACAGTCCAGTGCGCGACAGTGCTTTTCAGCGTGATACTCGAAAAATTCAAGAAATAACTAACGGGGGCTGCGCCGCAAGGTGTCAGCCCCTTTCCGAAAGGGACGGCGGATATGCAGAAAAAGCTCGGCAAAACAAAAACAGACCTGAACGGCAAAACCGTGCTCGTGACAGGCGCGGCGGGATTCATCGGCTCTTTTCTCTCAAAGCGTCTGCTCACGGAGTTTGAAGATATCCGCGTCATAGGCTTCGACAGCGTCAACGACTACTACGATGTCCGCCTGAAGGAATCGCGGCTCGAAGAGCTCCGTCGGTATGAGAACTTCACTTTTATCAAGGCGAATCTCGCGGACAAGAGTAAGGTCGGGGAGGTCTTTTGCGAATATGCCCCGCAGATCGTCGTTAATTTGGCGGCTCAGGCGGGGGTGCGCTATTCAATCGAAAATCCCGACGCCTATATCGAGTCGAATCTCATCGGATTTTATAATATCCTCGAGGCGTGCCGCCACTCCTATGACAGCGGCAGAACCCCGGTCGAGCACCTGGTATATGCCTCAAGCTCGTCGGTCTACGGCGGCAACAAAAAAGTGCCCTACAGCACCGACGACAAGGCGGACAGCCCCGTCAGCCTCTATGCCGCAACGAAGAAGTCGAACGAGCTCATGGCTCACGCCTACTCGAAGCTCTATAACATCCCCTCGACGGGACTCAGATTTTTTACTGTCTACGGCCCTGCGGGTCGCCCCGACATGGCCTATTTCGGTTTCACGGACAAGCTCCTGCGCGGCGAGACGATAAGCATTTTTAACTTCGGAAACTGCAAGCGCGACTTTACTTATATAGACGACATAGTAGAGGGCGTGGTTCGCATTATGCAGGGCGCGCCGGAGCGCAAAAACGGCGAGGACGGTCTGCCCGTGCCGCCGTATGCGGTCTACAATATCGGCAACCGCAGCCCCGAAAACCTGCTCGACTTCGTCGAGATTCTGAGCAGCGAGCTTATCGCGGCGGGCGTTTTGCCGCAAGACTACGACTTCGAGGCGCACAAAAAGCTCGTCCCCATGCAGCCGGGCGACGTGCCCGTGACCTATGCGGACACAGAGCCGCTCGAGCGCGACTACGGCTACAAGCCCTCGACTGACCTTCGAACCGGGCTTCGCAATTTTGCCCGCTGGTACAAGGAGTTCTACAAGGTCTGATTTATATGTTTATTTATAATGTATACCCCGCAGATGCGGGACGAAAAAAATCCTACCTGCGCTTTTTTCGCGGGTAGGATTTTGTAATATAAGCTTTAAGCTTTATCTCCAGATATTTGTCCAGAACACGCTCTCGATGCCCGCAAAGGTGAGAAGCTGAGCCATGTTCACATAGATGCAGGCGACTGTCGAGACGGTGAATATCAAATCGACGAGCTTTTTCGTGCTCTTCGACTTTATGCTCTTATAGAGCGTGAACGCAATGACCAGAGCGCCGATGACCATCGGCCACGAGATATCCGCGTTGTAGCGCACGGCATAGCCGCTCTCCCACGAGGAGAAGATTATCACGAGCGGCATGAGTATGCAGGTCACGCCGATGAGAAGTGCGGGTAATACGCGCTTTTTCTTTTCGACGCGCTTCAGAGCCTTGCCCGCGAACAGGTATGCGAACATGGGCAGCGCGCGGTATATCAGACCGACGGAGATGAGGTTCCTGCCCGCGTCGTCGATAAACATATAGCCGTTCAAGCCGAAAGCCTCCACCGAGGACGCAAGATGAGTAAAGGACTTGGGCGTGAAGTGCGGCATATTCAGCAGATAGGCATACATATTGATAAGCACATATCTCCAGTGGAACTCCGAGTGGGTGAAGTCGTTTATCGTCAGAGAATACTGTATGCCGAAGTCGAGCGGGTTGTCAAAGCGCAGATAGTTATATATCATCTGCCCCATGGCGATAATGCCCAGCGGGACGAGGGCGGCCGCCGCATACTTGAAGAACGTGCGGGTCTTCTGCCTCTTTTCGAGCCCGTCGAGAGCTTTTTTCAGTCCGCCCGCGAAGAAGAACAGCGCGGCGATGCAATAGACCGCAAGGGTCGGGCGGCAGAGCACGGCATAGCCCAGGAAGAACGAGGCAAAGCCGAGACGGACATAGGAAAGCTTCCCGTCCCAGAGTATATTTGAGCTTATGAGCAGGTACGCGCCTATCGCCACGTTCATAAAGCCGGCGGCGATAGCCAGCTCATAGAAGAGCGGGCGCGCCGTGGAGAACATTATTCCCGAGGACATCTGCAGGGTTATCAGCCCTGCGAGCACCGTATTTGTCGGCAGATCACGGAATTTTTTCTCTATAACCGCGAGATAAATCTTCGTCAGGAAGATTATCCCGACTAACGCGAACATGAGCGTCGCCCAGCCGCAGGGGAAATAGTATCCCGTTATCAGGTGATACGGCAGGAACAGCGCAAGCACCGGGCCTATGCCGTAATATGAGTAGTATTTTCCGTTATACAGGCAGTGATCCCACAGGAAATTCTCCTGAGTA
>OHIL01000911.1_pt1 | contig 11141 bp, 8 predicted proteins | sample 1568231 | NCBI WGS metagenome assembly OHIL01 (sample SAMEA3879565, study PRJEB24766) | human gut metagenome | biome: human-associated habitat; feature: feces | place: USA | collected 1985/1987 | reverse complement strand
AACGAGTCGAACATCCTGTCGCCGATCTCCTTCAGTATCTTGGAATATTTATGGAGCTCCTCCGCATGAGTCGGAAAGTATTCGGCCAGCCGTTCAGCAAAACGCAGATGACCGGACGGCACGGGATATGAGGCCACTTCCTGAAGGTCCTTGTCCGCGAAGGAAATCTCATCGAAACAGTCCTTGTCCAGGCATTTCCACGGCAAGTCCATCAGGTCGAAATACTTGAACAGCGAATAGAGCGGCTGTCCCGGTTCGAGTCCCCCTACGTAGTGGAATCCCGTATCGAAACTGTGAGTCTTGCCATCTGAGCCCCTGCGGGTGAATGTCTGAAGATTCCCTCCTATCTGGCGTTCCTGTTCAAGCACCGTCACGTCGAAACCGTGCCTGGCGAGAATGACTCCACACTCCAGCCCGCCGATTCCGCTGCCTATTATTATTGCGCTGTCCTTCATTATTTTGTGATTCTTTTCGCAAACCTTCTGATCTTCAGCATCTGGCGGAAGAATAACGGTTCGAGAGTATAAGTTATAAGTATTGTGGTGACCATTCCCACGAGCGTACTGAACCCGATGGAACGGATTGCAGGATGGGTCGCGAAGAACATTGACAAGACCACTACTATCAACACGAAAGCGGAGAAGAAGATAGCTGTCTTATGCCATTCCAGCAGGCTTTTGCGTCCGGAACGTGCCTCCGCGAGAAGTCCCTCCATCACGAATATGCTGTAGTCCACGCCGATTCCGAAGATGAACGTGGAGATGATGATATTGATCAGATTGAACTGTATTCCGAACAATGCCATAAGCCCCTCGACCACATACCAGCTGAACGCCATCGGCATAAATGCTATCAGCGCCACCAGGATATTCCTGAATGAGATCAGGAGGACGATGAGGACGAAAATGGAGGATATGAGCAATATCACATTGAAGTCATCGTGCACGATGGACACCATGTTTCCGGTGTAATAGAACGGGTCAGCGACTATTATATGAGGAAGTTCAGCAAGCCTGTCGCTCACCTTCATTCTCAGGTCCTGTTTCAGCTTGACCGGCGTGAACACCAGGAACCTGCCGTCATCCATCTTTTCCACCAATGTCGTGCTCAGTCCGTCTGGCAGAATCTGCTCCTCATAGAGCGAGCCCGGTTCGTAGTCCGCCTCCAGCATTGCCGTAAACGGAGCGAACATCGACGGATCGAGACCGTATTTCCGGGCAGCACCTGACACAAGCGAAGAGGCTCTCTGTGAACGTGTTACGCCATCGCCGCCATTCCACCACGAGTTCCATTTGGCGATACGCTCCTGCTGCTCGGCCTCAGGCACGAACAATGTGGATGCCATCTTGGAATAAGACGTGAGCATCCCCGCCTGTTGCATTGAATCGCAGACATTGACAAGAGCCTTATTGTTCACCAATGCCTCGTCGAGGCTTTCTCCCGCTGCAGCGAAATAGACCTGCACGTCATTGCCCAAGTTCTTCTGGGCGTACAGCTCTTCCGAAGCCCTGGTCTGCGGTGAAACATAGCCGATATTCTTCAGGTCAGAATCGAAGGTGACCTTGCCGGAGAACGCCACGCCCACGACGATCAGCGCTATCACGCCGCCTATGAGCCACTTGTTCTTGTCATAAGGCATATCATTGAACCTGGCCACCATCGCGAAGACCTTCTCATTCTTGCGTGTATCTCCCTTTTTCAGGAAGTGAGGCAGGAAAATCAGTCCGAAAAGCGTGCTGGCAATCAATGATACGGACGCGAAGATTCCGAAGTCCCTGAGCAGGTCACTTTCCGTGAAAAGCAGGCCCAGGAAAGCTCCTACCGTAGTCAGACAGCCGAGGCAGACCGGCACAGATTCGTCTTTCAGCACCGCTGCCGAATCGCCGACATACTTGAAATGCGTCAGAATATGCAGTATATAGCTTATCGCCACGCCGAGGATAATCGACCCGATGCCGAGTGCCATCAGCGACATTGTCCCTTTCAGGAAATACATGAAGGCCAATGCCACGAACGCACCGAAGGCTACAGGTAGCACATTCATCGGTATAAACGAGAAGCTCCTGAACGACAGACACAGCACTATCAGTATGATTATCAATGAGATGCCCACGGTCATGAACAAGTCCCGTTTTATCACTCTCGAGTTGCCGAAGCTGCGGACCGGGGCCCCGTGATAATACACCTGCGCATCAGGATGAAGTTGGGTAAACTCCTCAGCAAGAGACTCGATTTCGCCTACCAGCTGCGAGCTCGCGCGTGTGTCGAATGCGGTCAATGCAGGTGAGACGAAGGCCAACGCCACTGTGCTGTCAGCGCAGAAAAGGTGCGAGTCAATGATGGTGAACCCCGCTGATGATCCGGTATCTTTCTTTCCGAATCCGAGCGAACCGGCAAGGGCGTTGCGCAGGCCGAGCGGGTCGGTGGAGACCATCTGCGTGGCTGAACCGGTCTCGTCATTCATCACCGTTTCATAGTTCACGGCCATCATGCTGTCCACAGCTTGAGGTGTCAGCAGAGTTTCGAACTTGCTGTAGCAGGATGTGTCCACGAATGAAGGCACGTGCGCCATCGCGAAGTCCAGCGCCATGAACGGCAGGTCGTCGTCGATTCTGTAAAGGACATTGTCAATGCAGTGTGACGCGGAATCTCTCACCATCAGAGAGTCCACGAATTCGTCTGCATAGGATGACAATGTATAGATGTCCAGGGTGGTGTCGCGGGACGTTATCTGGATGAAGATTTTGTCCTTGACTTTCAGATTGCCGAAAGCCAGGCCGCTGTCAGAGGTCGCTGCTGACGGAAGAAGCTTGGTAATGTCCTCTTCGTACTGGACTTTCAGTCCGAAATAGACAGAAAAAACTACAAGCGCCCCGAGAATGGTGTGCATCAATGATTTACGATTCTCGAAAAACTTGTAGAGTGAAGTAAAAAACTTTGTCATCTTACTATTTCAATTCCTTGAACTTGGACTTCCACTGTCGATAGAATTCCGGTTCTGATGGTTCCAGAACTCCATCGGAAGTGGTAAAAAGCTGTATTGTGGAAGCCGTGAGCACTACTTTATCATCCCGCTCACGTCTTATCTCATATTCAAAACAAATTTTCGCGCCCCTGGACGGCTTGTATTTTATCGTCACAAGCAGCACGTCATCATAAGAGGCTGAATGCATGAAGCGCACGTGGTAGTCGAAGATGGGGCAATAGTATCCGTTCTCCACTATTGTGACATAGCTGAGGCCATATTTCCGGCCAAATGCTTCACGGGCGTCTTCCATATATTTCAGATAATTATCAGTTCTTTCCTGCAAAACCCGAACCAAATCGCGCTCAACTTCCGTCATTTCGCCGCCGGCAGGCACTTTCTCGCCAATTTTGGAAGCGGTCATTTTCAGCACCCGCGAAACAAAATTGCCCAGCACGCCGTTCAGGTCCTTATTGACCACACCGGCAAACAAGTCAAAGTCAAACGACGAATCAGAACCTTCGGGAATGTTGGCCATCAGCCAGTAGCGCCAGTAATCGGCCGGAAATTCCCCTACGGCGTCTTCGGCAAAGATACCGCGGTTTTCCGACTTCGAAAACTTGCCGCCCTCATAAGTCAGATAACTCATGCCTTTCAGATAATCGACCATTGTCCAGTTTTCACCGGTGCCAAGCAGCGTCGCGGGAAAAGAAATCGAATGGAAAGGCACGTTGTCCTTGCCCATAAACTCAACATAGCGCACGTCCTCGGCATCCAGCCACCAGTCTTTCCAGCTGCGCTCCTCCGGTTTTTCGTCAGCCCATTGCTTGGTTATGCCGATATAACCGATGGGCGCGTCAAACCAGACGTAAAAAACCTTGTTCTCAAATCCGGGGCGGTTAACCGGAAACCCCCATTTCAAATCGCGGGTGATGCAACGCTCCTGCAAACCTTCCTTCAGCCATTTCTGCGCAATCGAATAAGCCATGTCCGGCCAAAAAGGCTCCTTTGACTTGACCCAGGCTGCCAGTTTTTTCTCTATCAGCGGCAACTTCAAAAACAAATGCCTGGTTTCGCGAACTTCCAGATTGGTACTGCCCGAAATTGTGCTGCGCGGATTAATCAAATCCGTCGGTTCCAGAACCTTGGTACAGTTTTCGCACTGGTCGCCGCGGGCCTTTTCATAACCGCAGTGCGGACAGGTTCCGGTCACATAACGGTCCGGCAGAAAACGCTCGTCATCAATCGAATAAAGTTGTTTGATGGCCCGTTCTTCAATAAAGCCGTTTTTATCCAGCCGGTCAAATATATGATAAACGAGTTCTCTGTTCTGCTCGCTGCTGGAACGGCCGAAACAGTCGAACGACAATTCAAAATCGTCATAAGTCTTTTTGTGCCGGGCATGATATTTGTCACAGTAAGCCTCAACGCTCATACCCTCTTTGGCCGCCCCTACTTCCGAGGGCGTGCCGTGCTCGTCGGTGCCGCCGATATACAAAACCTCGTGTCCCGACATTCGCATAAACCTTGCATAAACGTCGGAAGGAAGCAGACAGCCGACCATATGACCCAGATGGGGCACGCCGTTTACATAAGGCAATGCGGAAGTAATCAGAATTTTAGACATGAGGTTTTTTCTCCGTTGTTTTTTATTGTTTAACGGGCCGATTTTACTACAACTGTGCAAATTCTCAAGCAAAAAAAGGCTGTTTCCACCCGGAAACAGCCCTTGAAAAACAAATTTACGGCTATTGGATGGCTTCGCTGATAATTGCGCAGGCATCTTCGCGGGTCAGTTCGACCGGATCCAGCAGATACAGCGCGCCCATTGCCGCAAACGAATTTTCGGCCAGTTTTTCGGCATCGTCTTTCCGCAGCCCCCAATCCGAGAGTTTCAACCCTTCAAGCCCCACGTTTTTAATCAGCTTTTTCAAAGCCGTAATAAAAGCCGATGGCGAATTGACGTTTTCCTCGCCCATCGCCCGGGCCATGTCCATATAACGCGGCGCCACTTTCTTCTCGTCTTTTTTCAGAAGATGCGTAAAATACGGTACCGAAAGCGCAACCAGACCGGCGCCGTGCGGCAGCCCCGGATAAAAGGCCGACAGGGCATGCTCCATCGAATGCTCGGAAATACAGCAGGAAGTGCTCTCCACCATACCGGCCTGCGTACTTGCCCAAGCCATTTCCTCGCGCGCCTGCAGATTGTTGCCGTCCTTGACCGCTTCCGGCAGAAACTTGGCAATCCGCCTGATGGAATTGAGCGCAAACAAGTCGCTTAACGGCTGCGCTACTTTAGCCAGATACCCTTCCGCCGAATGGAAAAAAGCGTCCATTCCCTGATATGCCGTCAGGTTGGCCGGTACCGAAACCATCAGTTCCGGGTCAACAATCGACAGAATCGGAAACAGCTGTTTGATGCCGAAACCGATTTTTTCATTGGTTTCCAGATTGGTTATTACCGTCCACGGGTCTGATTCCGTTCCGGTTCCCGCCGTCGTCGGAATGGCGACAATCGGCAGCGCGGCGTTCTCAACTTCCCTGCCCTTGACATATTCCCAATAATTGCCGGGATTGGTCGCAGCCAACGCAATCGCCTTGGCTGAATCGATGGCGCTGCCGCCGCCGAGACCGACAACCATATCGCAGTTTTCGCGCCTTGCCAGTTCCGCGGCTTCCGACACATGCGCCAGCGTCGGATTTGGCAGAACCTTGTCAAACAGCACTGAGTCCACACCGTTTTCCTTCAGATACTGCGTTACCTGATTAAGATACCCCAGCCTTTTCATCGATTGGCCGTTGGTAATGACAATCAGCGCCTTGCTTCCGGGAAGTTCTTCCGTTGCCAGTTCTTTAAGCCTGCCGCGGCCGAAAATAATCTTGGTCGGGATATGGTAATCAAAATGCATGTCAATCCTCCTTAAAATTCCAGTCAGGAATAATATAGGGAGCAAATTGTCAGACTTCAAGCATTACCGCTTTTTCCAGCGCGTCAATATCGCTGCCGCAGATAAGATTGTGCAGTTTTGCCAGCTTTTCTTCCGGCAGATCGTAAATGTGCAGCCGCAGCAGACGTTCAATAACTTTCGCATCAAAACGTTTTTTTATCTCCCGGGCCGGATTGCCGCCGACCAGCGTATACGGCGGCACGTCTTTCACGACCACTGCGCCGGCCGCAACAACCGCCCCCTCGCCGATGGTTATTCCCGGCAGAATCATCGCCCGCATGCCAATCCATACGCCATCGGCGATAACCGTATCTCCTTTGGAGCAATACAACTCGGGCAACTTGTCCAAATGCGGATAACTGCTGAACCAGTCCGTCCGGTGCGTCGAATTTCCGCCCATTATAATAACGGTTTCCGCACCGATGCAAACATAGTCGCCGATATAAAGTTTGTCAGTTTTCCATTGCGGTTCCCAGTGCGCAAGACTATATTCGTCGCCATACAGATAACGGACGCAATAATCTTCAAACGAACCGCTCCAGGCATCGCTGTAATAACTGTGCCGACCTTTTATAACAATATTCGGATTTTTGACCGTCTCGGCCAAATTCTGCACCTTTGACCAGTGTTTATTCCGCATTTTTTCCCTTACGCAGAAATTCAGGCAATTCTGCCAGATTCGAAGCGCCGGCCGCCTTCACATGGCCGCCGCCGCCCATGCTTGCCGCCAGCTTGGAAACGTCTATCCCGTCCTTATAGGTATAAAAAGACAGGTTCCATTTGTTGTGTCCGTTCATAAAGAAGTTAATCCGCACGTCATAATCCATAACGTTTTCAACGGAATCGAAAAAGTCCGAATATCCCTGCGGCATATTGGCGCAAATACATTTCAGCCCGTTAATTTCGCTTTCAAAGGCAATGCTGCGCACCAAACGGAAGTTGCGCATTTTAATCCAGGACAAAATCGCCTCGCCCTTTTCGACGATAGCGGCAATATCCAGTTCGTTGTTAAAAAGCTTTACCCAGATTTCGTCGTCAGGCTTGTTGGTGCCCAAAGACTGAAAGGCAAACTCAAACGGACGCACCCGCGGGTCACGCAGGTCAAAGACATCGTTCAGCCCCAGCAGTTTTACGCCTTCCGGCACCGGACGGTCCGGATAGTAATATTCCCAGCACAGAACCATCGCCGCCGTTCCGGACCGGCGGATGCCCTTGATGGCCTCATATTCGCCGGTCTGCATTTTCTGCTCGTATTCCTCAATTACCGAAGCGTGATGATCAATCCACGTCACGTCGCGGGTCTTGTTCAGCTCAAACATGTAATCAACCGGCAGAGCATAATCGCAGATAACGATTTTGTCGTGTTTTTCAATCTCTTCATACGGAATTTTCATATCATGGTTAATTCCCAGAAACTCGGTTTCCGGATAAACGCTGCGCACAACGGCAGCGGAGCCTTTTCCGTCATGATCGGCAATATGGTACACACATAACATTTCTTATCCCCTCTCTACACATTTAAAATTCAATAACCATGTTGTCGTAAGCCGGACGCACAAACGGCGGCGTCAGCTCGCCGATCCGGTCATAATCACACTCGTTGGCCATATGATTGATAATCGCCCTCTCCGGCTTAATCCTTTCAATCACGCTCATAACCTCGTCCAAACCGGCATGCTGAACCGCTCCCTCAGGCGTCGTCAGCGGCAGCACCATCAGCTTCGGCCTCCTTTTAATCATCTTAAAGGCGCTGGCCGCCAAAACCTTAAAATCGGCAATATGCACATATTCGCCGTCGTCAACGACATAACCGTAGCATTCGGTGCAGTGGTTCAGAAGCTTAATCGGCACAATCTTCACGCCTTTAACAAAAAAAGGCTTGTTGGCCTTGACCACGTTCATTACCAGGCTCGGACGGCGGATAACGTTGTTGGTAACCTTCTTGGAGGCAATCAGATAATCGAAACGATGCTCAATCTTCTTCATCGTGTATTTTCCGGCATAAACGTCCAGACTCTGGCGGTTAATCCGGTTAATTTCGCGCAGATCGTCAATGCCGTGCAGATGATCGGCATGCGCATGCGAATACAAAACCCCGTCCACATTGCGGATATTCTGGGCAATCAGCTGCGCCCGCATATCCGGCCCGGTGTCAATCAGCAGCCTGACACCCTTGTATTCCAGATAAGTCGAAGCCCGGGTACGCACATTTTTCGGATTTTCAGGATTACAGCGCCCAAAACCCGTGCCTAGGGAAGGAACGCCGGGGGCGGCACCGGAACCAAGAATAATCAGCCTGTTTTCCATCAGTACGCGTACCTCCCTTTGTCGCTGGCCTTGCGAAACAACCGGTAAAAGTTGTCGGAAGTAATCTGTGCCAGTTTTTCCAACGGAACATCCTTAATCTGTGCCAGCTTTTCGGCCGTATGCACCACAAAAGAAGATTCGTTGCGTCGGCCGCGCATCGGCACCGGCGCAAGAAACGGCGCGTCGGTTTCCACCAGCAGGCGGTCAAGCGGCACTTCGGCAAAAATATCGCGCAGTTCGCCGGATTTGTTGAAAGTAATGATTCCCGATGCTGAAATGTAAAATCCGATGGACAGGGCAAAATCGGCCAGTTTTTTTGAAGACGAAAAGCAGTGAATTTCGCCGCTGAACGCCCCTTTTTTATATTCTTCGTCCAAAATCGCAATCGTATCGTCGTCTGCATCTCGCGTATGAATAATCAACGGCAGGCCTGTTTCCCTTGCAGCCTTGATTTGTTCAATAAAAACTTTAACTTGTACGTCTTTCGGACTGTAATCGTAGTAATAATCCAAACCGCATTCGCCGATAGCAACGACTTTCTTATGCGCAGCTTTGGCAATAAAGTCCTCCGCTCTGATATCCGGATATTCCGCCGCATTATGCGGATGAACACCGACCGCCGTATAAATGAACGGATATTTTTCGGAAATTTCCAGCTGCTTATCCAGTTCGTCAATATTGTTTCCCGCATTCAGCATGGCAGTCACGCCATTCTCGCGCGCCCGGGCCAGCACATCCTCAAAATCTTCTTCAAAATCGTTAAAATCCAAATGACAATGACTGTCTACTAACATATTACCTTCCGTTTTATATTACCTTGCAAATCCCGCTGATAATGTTGATAAGCGCCTGTTTCTTGTCCAAATTAAGCCTTGCCGTCTCATCAAAGATTCTGACCGCCTTTTCCCACATTTCGGCCAGTTCCTCAACGTTCTCACAGCCCTTCACGTTCTCGGCCACAAATTTCAGCACCAGTTCCTGTACCAGATTATAGCCGTCCTCGTCGGCAACCGCCGCATCGCAGAAAGCCAGCAAATCGGCAAGCTTGTACTTGTTTTTGGCATAAATAATCTTGCACAAATCATCATAACTGGCCAACGCCGCATTGTCGGCATAACGGATAGCCTTGCCGACGCTGCCGGAACTCAGCTCTGCCAGCCCTTTGACAGCTTTCTCCGAAAGTTCCGGCCGGTAACGGCGCAGCAAACTGGCCACCTCGTTTTCCGCCAACGGTTTCAGGTTCATTTTGGCACAACGCGAACGAATGGTCGGCAGCAACCGGTTCGGATTGTGGCTGATAAGCATAATGACCGTTTTTGCCGGCGGTTCCTCCAGAATCTTTAAAATAGCATTTGCACCGGCATTGTTCAAATCGTCAATACTGTCGACAATAACCACGCGCCAGCCGTCGTTAGACGATTTCTTGGCCAGAAACTCGTTAATCGTGCGCACGTCGTCAACCTTGATAATTGCCGATTTCTTCAGACTTTTCAGCTCTTCGTCAGAGAGCCTTTCCCCTTCCTTAATCGCCTTCAGCACCTTTTTTTTGTCGGTTTCGGTAAAATCGCGCTCAATTACCTTCAAATCCGGATGCGACGCATTTGCCACCAGCTTATAAGTCTGAGAATCGACGCTTACGTCAAGCGAACCGTATTTGTCGCGCTGCCGCTCGTCTGCCGCCAGCAGAAAACGCGCAAACCTGAACGCCAGCGTCGCCTTGCCGATACCCTCTATGCCGCAAAGCAGCCAGGAATTATGCAATGTTCTGTTTTTCCACGCATTCAAGAAAATCTGCTCTTCCTCGGCATGGCCGAGCAGATAGGTGTTTGTCCGCGGCTCAATCGCGCTGTTTTGCCGTTCTTCCGCTTCCATCAGCCCAAACCAAACCTTTCCGTAACGATTTTAACTACTTCCCGATGCAACGCCTCAATACTCTTGTCGGCGTCAACAACAATACAACGCTCCGGCTCTTTTGCGGCTATTTCCAGAAAACCGCGGCGCATTCGCTCATGAAACGCCAGCCCCCGGCTCTCGTGCCTGGTTTCCTTAACAGCCATGCCCTCAGCCTTCTTGAACGACCGCGCCAGACCGATTTTCGGATCCAGGTCAAAAATAAGCGTCAAATCGGGCTTAAATCCGCCGACGGCAATTTTATAAAGGGATTCCAGGGTTTCATACGGCACTTTTTTGTCATAACCGTAATACTGATAGGCCACGGTCGAATCCGCAAACCTGTCGCTCAAAACCCAGCTGCCCTTTTCGAGGGCCGGCCAAACCTTTGACGTCAGATGAATCCGCCTGTCCGCATAATAAAGCAGACACTCGGTCACGGCGTCAAACTTGTCTTTGTCGCCGGTAACCAGAATCCGTCGCAGTTCCTGTCCGATTTCGGTACCGCCCGGTTCCTTGCTCATCACGTTCGTGACACCGGCACGCTCCAGATATTCGGCCAAAAGACGGAGCTGGGTAGATTTTCCCGTACCCTCTCCGCCTTCAAACGTAATAAACCGGCCTTTTTGCTGCATTTACTCGGCCCCGAACAGCAGATATTTCAGATTCTGCCCGATACGACCGAAGAAACCAAGTTTTTCGACGTTTCTGTCTGCAACCAGAGGAAGATTTTCCATTTCCTGACCATCCAGCTCAATTCTGACTTCGCCGAGTTTGTCGCCGGCTGCAACCGGAGCCTTGACCGGCTTGTCATAAACCGCCGTCATCTTTATCTTCGGCGCCTGACTTTTTTTCAAAGTCCGTTTGACCGTTTCCGGAACCACCAGCCTGACTTGCTTTTCGCTGCCGAAAACAACCGGAATCTCAGCAATCGTCTGTCCCTTGTTCAGCAGATTATAGTTGTTAAACTCGCGAAAACCCCATTCCATCAGACGCTCGGCCTCTTCCGAGCGTTCTTTGTTGGAATTCAT
>OHIL01000909.1_pt1 | contig 11147 bp, 10 predicted proteins | sample 1568231 | NCBI WGS metagenome assembly OHIL01 (sample SAMEA3879565, study PRJEB24766) | human gut metagenome | biome: human-associated habitat; feature: feces | place: USA | collected 1985/1987 | reverse complement strand
GCCGCCATAACCGCGCACCTCATGGGACTTCCCATGGGCTATGTCCGCTCCGGCAGCAAGGATCACGGCCGCAAGAACCAGATCGAGGGCCGCTTGGAGAAGGGCCAGAAGGTGGTGGTCATCGAGGATCTCATCTCCACCGCCGGCAGCGCGCTGGACGCCGTGGAGGCGCTGCGCGCCGCAGGCGCCGAGGTGCTGGGCATCGTAAGCATCTTCACCTACGGCATGAAGAAGGGTCTTGAGCGTCTGGCCGACGCCGGCATCCGGAATGTAAGCCTGACCGATCTGGATACCATCGCCCGCGAGGGCGCCGACGCCGGCTATATTGCGGAGACGGACGTTGCACGGCTGCTGGCCTTCCGTGACGACCCGTCCGATGAAACATGGATCACTAAAGGAGGTACCAACTGATATGGAACATCTTATTGACATTATGCAGCTCTCCACCCAGGAGATCGATGAGCTGGTGAACACCGCCACCGACATCATCGAAAACCCCGCCAAGTACGCCCACAAGTGCGACGGGCGTATTCTGGCCACCCTGTTCTTCGAGCCCTCTACCCGCACGCGCCTGAGCTTCGAGAGCGCCATGCTGTCTCTGGGCGGCAAGGTGCTGGGCTTCTCCTCCGCCAGCAGCTCCTCCGCCGCCAAGGGCGAGAGCGTGTCGGATACCATCCGTACCGTCAGCTGCTACAGCGACATCATCGCCATGCGCCACCCCAAGGAGGGCGCGCCGCTGGTGGCGACCAAGCACTCCATGGTGCCTATCATCAATGCCGGTGACGGCGGTCACAACCACCCCACCCAGACGCTGACCGACCTTTTGACCATCCGTAAGGAGAAGGGCCGCTTCGACGGTCTGACCATCGGTCTGTGCGGCGACCTGAAGTTCGGCCGCACCGTCCACTCTCTGGTGGCCGCCATGAGCCGCTATGAGAACGTGCGCTTCGTGCTGATCTCCCCGGAGGAGCTGAAGCTCCCCCGCTACGTGAAGGAGCAGTACATCAAGAAGAACAACATCCCCTACACCCAGTCTACCTCTCTGGAGGCGGTCATGCCGGAGCTGGACATCCTGTACATGACCCGCGTACAGCGCGAGCGTTTCTTCAACGAGGAGGATTACCTGCGGCTGAAGGACAGCTACATCCTGACCCCGGAGAAGCTGCACAACGCCAAGGAGGATCTGTGCATCCTGCACCCGCTGCCCCGTGTCAACGAGATCTCCGTGGCGGTGGACGACGATCCCCGCGCCTGCTACTTCAAGCAGGTGCAGAACGGCAAGTACATCCGTATGGCGCTGATCCTCAAGCTGCTGCATATCAACTGAGAAAGGACGTGTACCGATATGATTATTGACTCTATCCAGAACGGTATCGTGATCGACCATATCACCTCCGGCAAGTCCATGGAGCTGTATAATATTCTGGGGCTGGCCGACCTGGACTGCACCGTTGCCATCCTGAAGAACGTAACCAGCAACAAGCTGGGCCGCAAGGACATCATCAAAATCGACCGTGAGATGGATCTGGACTGGGATCTCATCGGCTTTGTGGATCCCTCCATCACCGTGAATATCATCCGCAACGGCCAACTGGCGGAAAAGCGCACCCTGAAGCTGCCTGAGCGTATCCGGGGCGTGCTCACCTGCCACAACCCCCGCTGCATCACCTCCGTGGAGCAGGAGCTGCCCCAGGAGTTTGTGCTGACCGACCGGGAAAAGCACACCTACCGCTGCATCTACTGCGAGACGGAGGCCAAGTAAATCCCCGCGTCACCGGTTTCTATTCAAAAAAGAACGACAGTGCTAAAGCACTGTCGTTCTTTTTTCATCGTAAGCCCCGCTACCGGGTGAAAAAGCGGAAGGTCGTCCACTGGCGCAGCGTCTCGCCCGATCGCAGGATGGGGCTGGGGAACGCCGGGCAGTTCACCGCGTTGGGGAAATGCTGGGTCTCCAGACACACGCCCTGCGCCGGGCCGTAGACCGCGCCGTCTTTTCCGGCGCGCTCCGTCAGCCAGCCCGCGGTATAGAGCTGCATTCCCTCCATGGAGGTGGTCATCGCCAGACCGATGCCGGTGGCGGGACACCACAGCTCCGCCGCAGGCTGTTCCCCGCCGGAGAGTACATAGTTGTGGTCGTATCCCCGACCGCCGTTAAAGGCCCCGTCGTGGAGGCGGCTCTCCAGCGCGGTGGGTGTGCGGAGGTCCAGCAGCGTCCCTTCTACCGCCGCCAGCGTCCCTGTGGGGACGTTGCCGCTGTCGGTAGGGGTATAGCGGTCGGCCCGCACTGTCAGCACATGGCCGCCCACCTCGCCGCTGTCGTGGCCGCCCAGATTGAAATAGGCGTGGTTCGACAGGTTGACCACGGTGTCCTTTTCCGCCGCCGCCCGGTATTCTATGGTGAGCGTACCGTCTGCCAAGCGGTAGGTGACCTCCACGCGGACGGTACCGGGGAAGCCCTCCTCCCCATCGGGGGAGGTGTAGGTGAACGTGACCGCGTCCTCGGCACAGGTGAAGTCCCACAGCTTCTTGTGGAAGCCCTCGACGCCGCCGTGGAGACAGTTTTCGCCCTCGTTGGCCGTCACATGGTACGTTGTACCGTCGATGGTGAACTGCGCCCCGCCGATGCGGTTGGCGCAGCGGCCAATGGTGCCGCCCAGACAGGCGTCCAGCGCCCGGTAGCTCTCCACATCGTCATAGCCCAAGCAGATATCCGTCATGCGGCCCTCTCTGTCCGGCACGCGGAGGGCGCGGATGGCCGCGCCGTAGGGCAGCAGCTCCACGGCACACCTGCCGTCGGAAAGCTCGATGAGGGGGATCTCCCTGCCGTCCAGCACGCCAAAGGGTATCAGTCGGCACATACCTCAGCCCTCATAGCCGTTGGGATGGCCGCTGTGCCACGCCCACGCGTCGGAGATGATCTCCTCCAGCCCGCGGACAGGCTGCCAGCCCAGCACCTCCACCGCCTTCTTGTGGGAGGCGATCAGCACGGAGGGGTCGCCGGCACGGCGGGGCTCCACCTTAGCCGGGATCTCCCGGCCGGTGACGCGGCGGGCGGTGTCGATGATCTCCCGCACGGAGTAGCCGTTGCCGCTGCCCAGATTGAATACGTCGCTCTTGCCGCCCCGATCCAGATACTCCAGCGCCAGCAGGTGTGCCTCCGCCAGATCCTTCACATGGATGTAGTCCCGCACGCAGGTGCCGTCCGGCGTGGGATAGTCCTCACCGAAGATGCCGATATGGCCGCGCTGTCCCAGCGCCGTCTTCATCACCAGCGGGATGAGGTGGGACTCGGGGTTATGATCCTCGCCGATGCCCGCCTCGGTGTCGGAGCCGGCGGCATTGAAATAGCGCAGCGCCGCATACCGGATGCCGTAGGCGCCGTCGCACCACTTGAGCATATTCTCAATGGCCAGCTTGGTGGCGCCGTAGGGGTTGGTAGGCTCGGTGCGGTCGCTCTCCTCGATGGGCTGCTTCTCCGGCTCGCCGTAGGTGGCCGCCGTGGAGGAGAACACGATCTTGTCCACGCCGTGGGCCTTCATGGCGTTCAGCAGGGACACCGCGCCCTCCACGTTGTTGCCGTAGTATTTCAGGGGGTCTGTCACGCTCTCGCCCACCAGCGAGAAGGCGGCGAAGTTGATGACGCCGTCGATCTTGTTCTCCGTGAACAGGCGGTCGAGGAACGCGGCGTCCCGCAGATCGCCTACATAGAGCTTACGAGCGCCCTTGACGGCCTGCCAGTGGCCGGTGCGCAGGTTGTCCGCCACCACCACCTCATAGCCGCGTTTGACCAGCATGGCCACCATGTGGCTGCCGATATAGCCGGCGCCGCCGGCCACCAAAATGGTTTTCATATACACATCCTCCTCGTTTTTATACGCTGTGGATAAATCTCAAAAACGCCTCCCGCCCCTCCGGTGTGCATTTGTAGACACCGGCGTGCTCCAGCACGGCGGCGAACACCGCGCCCACCTCCCGACGCAGGAGCTCCTCGGCGTTGTCCGCCGTGAAGGTATAGCGGGTCTTCAGCTCGTCCGCCCAATCCGCGTGCTTGCGCAGGATCTCGTCCTGCCGCAGATCGTCGCCACACACCAGAGCCTGCGCCACGCCGTGCAGCTCGTCCTTCAGCCTGGCGGGCAGCACCGCAAGACCCATGACCTCGATGAGGCCGATGTTCTCCTTCTTGATGTGGTGCAGCTCCTGATGGGGATGGTAGACGCCGAGGGGATACTCCTCCGTGGTGATGTTGTTGCGCAGCACCAGATCCAACTCAAACTGTCCCTCCCGCATACGGGCGATGGGGGTGATGGTGTTGTGGGGCTCACCGTCGGTCTCCGCGAACACAAAGGCCGCCTCGTCCGTATAGCCCCGCCATGCGGCGAGGATGCGGTCCGCCAGCTCCACCAGACGTTGGTCGTCGGCGCAGCGCAGACGGATGACGGACATGGGCCACTTGACGATGCCCGCCTCCACGTCCGGGAAGGCCCGGAAGGCCACCGCCTGCTCAATCGGCGCCCGCTCCATGGCGAAGGTGTAGCAGCCGCCCTGAAAATGGTCGTGGCTCAGGATGGAGCCGCCCACGATGGGAAGATCGGCGTTGCTGCCCACGAAGTAGTGGGGGAACTGCTTGACGAAGTCCAGCAGCTTGCGGAAGGTGGCCTTCTCGATCTTCATGGGGGTGTGACGGCCGTTAAAGACGATGCAATGCTCGTTGTAGTAGACGTAGGGGCTGTACTGGAGGAACCAGTCCTCCCCGTTGATGGTGACGGGAATGACCCGGTGATTCTGCCGGGCGGGGTGGTTGAGCCGTCCCGCGTACCCCTCGTTCTCCTTGCAGAGCAGGCACTTGGGGTAGCCGCTCTGGGGCGCTGCCTTGGCCGCGGCGATGGCGCGGGGGTCCTTCTCCGGCTTGGAGAGATTGATGGTGATGTCCATATCGCCGTAGGCGGTGGCGGCCTGCCACTTCACATCCCGTGCGATGCGGTAGCGCCGGATATAGTCGGTGTCCTGGCTGAACCGGTACAGCCAGTCTGTGGCCTCCTTCGGGGACGCCTGATACCGCCGGAAAAAGTCCTGTATGACCTGCGAGGGCCGGGGCGTCAAGCGCCCCATCAGCTCCGTGTCGAACAGGTCGCGGCTGGTCACGTCGTCGTGGATCAGTCCCCGCGCCGCCGCGTCGTCCAGCAGCACCCGCAGGATATCCTCCAGCGGCCGCTCCTGCGCCTCCTGCGGCTCCTCCCAGCTGTCCAGCTGCATGGCCTCCAGCAGGGCGTTTACCGCCCATGTGCGGTCGCTTTCCTCGATCAGGCCTGTGCGGACTGCGTAGCCCACCAGATCCTTGATGGCTTGGTCTCTCATGCTCCGTTCTCCTTATCCCAATCTGACGCCGCCGGCGGGACGGATCATCACCGTGTGGCAGCGGCCCTGCCCCAGCACCGCCTCCGTTTTTTCCTTGAAGCTGTCCAGCTGCTCCAGCGGCACAAAGGCCTGCGCCGTACCGCCGAAGCCGCCGCCGTGAACGCGCACGGCGCCCCGGTCAGCCAGCAGTGCCTCGCACAGGGCGATGGTCACCATCAGTTCCTGCGCGGCGGTGCTGCCGGTGGGGATGATGTTCTGCAAATACATGGCGGAGGAGCGCCCGGACTCCCGCACCAGTGCCAAAAACCGGTCAAAGTCGCCCTGCTCCAGCGCCTCTTTTTCCGCCTTGGCGCGGCGGTTCTCCGCATAGACGTGGAAGGCGCGGTTTACCGCCCGATCCCCCGCCGCCGCTCTGACCTGGGGCAGCCGCGTCAGGAAGTCCGCCTCCGGCACCTCCCGCAGCACATCCCTGCCGAACACGCGGCACACCGCCCGCAGCTCATCGGTGATGGCGCGGTACTCGTCGGTCAGTCCCTCGTGACCGGCGCCGGAGTCCAGAATACACAGGGCGTAGCCATAGGCGTGGAGATCCACGTCCAGCTTTTCCACCACCGGCCGGGCCGTATCCGCAAAGTCGATGGATACCACGCCGCCCACCGAGGAGGCCATCTGATCCATCAGGCCGCAGGGCTTGCCGAAGAATTTGTTCTCCGCCGCCTGCGCTATCTGCGCTATTTCAACGTCGCTGACCTTTCCGTCGTTAAACAGGTGATTTATTATAGTTCCGAGTAAGACCTCAAACGCCGCAGAGGACGAAAGTCCCGAGCCGGAGAGCACGTCGGAGGCAGTAGTTGCGTCAAATGCGCCGACGTTGTAGCCGCGGCGCTTAAACTCAGAGCATACGCCGCGCACAAGGGCTCTCGACTTGCCGAACTCCTTTTCGTGCGGCTTAAGGTCGCTGATATCCACTGTGTCCATGGCGTAGCCCTCGCTCTTGACATTGACTACGGTGCCCTCGCTCTTTGCGGCGACGGCTATAGCGTCGAGGTTGACGCTCGCGGCGAGCACTCGGCCGTGGTTATGATCGGTGTGATTTCCGCCTATTTCGGTTCTGCCGGGTGCGCTGAAGAGTCCCGCCTCGCGGCCCTCTCCGTAGAACTCCTCGAACTCGCCGATAACGCGGCAATAGCGCTTTCTCTGGGCATCGATTGTGCCCGCGGGATAGAGCTTCGTCAGCTCTGCGTCATATGCGCCGTCGATCATTCTCTTTTTCAAAACATCTGTGGTATACATAAAACTACCTCGTTTCCGTGATATTAATTATCTTTATTTTTCTTGGAGCTTGAAACGCTCTTTTCAACTAAAAGCCATATGAGGTTGACGCACAGCAGAGACACTCCGCTTATGGTCAGCACTATCACCAGGGGCACAAGGAACGCCTTGGAGAGAGGGTCGAACACATTTGTACCCATGAAAGTATAGGACAGCAGCTTAGGCGCAAAGCCTGCCGCGGAGAGCAGGATGAACTGCCAATACGGGAACTTCAGCGAGCCGTAGATTCGGCTGACGCTCCCGAGAGGAAATCCGGGGATGAGACGCAGGGCAAAGAGCAGAGCCTTGTTGACCTTGCCCGAGTTCTCGATTATCCTGCGCGCCCGCTCGTTTCGGCTGATCATCTTCCACGCGTTGCCGCTGCCGAAGCGTTTTCCCTCGAAATATTTTATGGTCATCATCATGATGATACCGAGAAAATTGACCGCCATAGCCCAATAGGACGGCAGAACGGCGCCTGTAAAAACGCAGATAGCCGAGACCGCCAAAAACGGGACGAAGGTACGCACAAAGAATACAGCCAGCATAGCGAGCACAAACTTCCAGCTTACGCCGAGCGACTGTATAAACTGCTCAGCCTCGAGCAGCTTTTCCTGATAGGCCTTATACCAGAGCCACAGCTGATCGTATCTCAACAGATAGACCACCACCGATACGGCTGCGGCGGATATAAGGAGCGCTAAGCCCGCGGCATTCATTATGCCGCTTCGTGTCCAATGCTTTTTCAAGCCTTCACCTCAAAAAAAGTTTACATATAATTGTATAACATATTTCAAATCTTTTCAACTCAAACAGTATAAATTTAACGCAAATATCTTTAACATATGCCCGCATTATGATATAATAATATCATAATCCGTAAGAACGGATAAAAATATCGTTATTACATCACAACAGGAGGAATTTTCATGGGCAAGAGGGCTGTTGTTCTAAGCGGCGGCGGAGCTAAAGGCGGCTATCAGATAGGCGTGTGGAAGGTGCTTCGGCAGATGAGCTTCACCCCCGACATAGTTGTCGGCACATCGGTCGGCGCGCTCAACGGCGCACTCATGGCGCTCAACAACTTCGACGCGGCGCTCGACATCTGGGAAAACATGAGCATGGACAGCGTGTTTCAGAATTTCGTCAATATGTCCGACGAAGAAAACCCCGACCGTGAAGAATACATAAAGGAACTCGCAAAAGAGGCTATTTTCAAGGGCGGAGCGGACTATACCCCGCTCCAGGAGCGCGTTAAATCGCTCATGGACGAGGAAAAGCTTCGCACCTCGCCCATACGCTTCGGACTGGTTACGACGATGTTTCCGAAGATAAAGCCCGTTGAAGTATTTATCGAGGATATCCCGGAGGGCAAGGCAGCAGACTATGTGCTCGCGAGCGCGGCTGCGTTCCCGTTCATGAAGTCGTATAAAATCGGAGATTCCTCTTTTGTCGACGGCGGATATTCCGACAATATGCCCGTCAAAATGGCCATTGAAGCGGGCGCGGACGATATTGTTGTCGTCAACATCGGCAAGAACCCCGGCGCGAAATTCGGCGAGGCGGACAATGTCTCGTTCAAATACATCAGCAGCAAGAAGCCGCTCAACGACGTCTTCGGCGGAATGCTGATGTTTGACGGCGATATGTCGCGCGGAAATATCCGCCAGGGCGAGCTCGACGCATATAAGGCTTTCGATTTGCTCGACGGTTATTACTATGCGTTCAAGAAATACGAAAAATACAAGATTGCTCCGTTCGAGCCCTACTGCGCGAAGAAATTCGACGCTGTTTTCTCGGGGCTTCCGAGCGCGGGCAGGATAGAGAAAAGCGGGCGCGAGAGCGTACTGAGCTTCCTGCGCGGATATGACGACAGGCCGTTCGAGTTCAACTCCAACGTCCTCTACTGCGCGGAGACCGCCGCCGATATCTTCGGCATAAGCACGCGCGAGGAGTACACCGTCGCAAGCCTCGACAAGCTCATAAACGAAAGCGCCACGGCACTCATCACCGAGGAATACGGCACGAAGATAGACGAGCTGAGCGAAAAGCTCGACAAGGGCTTGAGCCTCGACCTGCTGAAAATGGTGGCGAACAATCTCGACAAAAAGTTTCTGCTCGCCTACACGCTGAAAATATTACTCGGCGACAGCATTGAATATGCCGACAAGCGCAGGCTCTGGCTGGTCGGAGATATTATGCCGCAGGTTTTCTGCGCCGCGCTCTACTGCTGCGCGTCGATACTCAACGCAAAAAATAACGGAAAGGAAACACAGAATGAAAATAGTAATTCTTGACGGCTACACGACAAACCCCGGAGATCTCAGCTGGGATTTTCTCAACGAATTCGGCACCTATACGGTCTACGACCGCACACCCAAGGAGAAGATAGTCGAGCGCGCAGCCGGCTGCGATATTATCATAACCAACAAAACTCCCATAGACGCGGAGACTATAGCCGCTCTGCCGGAGCTGAAGTTCATCACCCTGCTGAGCACAGGCTTCAATGTTGTGGACGTTGATTTTGCGCGCGAAAGAGGTATACCGGTCTCTAATGTGCCTTGCTACAGCACCTCGGCGGTGGCTCAGCTCGTGTTCGCTTTCATCCTCGAGCACACAAACCGCGTCGCTCTGCACAGCGAGGCGGTGCACGCAGGCGAATGGAGCAGCTGCCCGCACTTCTGCTTTTGGAAATCCCCGCTCACGGAGCTTCAAGGCAAGACCTTGGGCATAATAGGCTACGGCAAGATAGGAAAGGCGGCAGCCAAAATAGCGGAAGCTTTCGGCATGAACGTGCTCGCAAACTCGCGCTCCGCAAAAGTCGGAGACCGCGACGGCGAAGTGAGATTTGTCGAAACAGACGAGCTGCTCGAAAAGTCCGATTTTGTGACCCTTCACTGCCCGCTGACCCCGCAGACGACGGAAATGGTGAACACACGGTTCATAGAGAAGATGAAGCCGAGCGCGTTTCTGATAAACACCTCGCGCGGCCCAGTTGTTGACGAGCAGGCGCTCGCCGACGCACTGCACTCCGGCAGGATAGCGGGCGCGGGAGTGGACGTTCTCTCGACCGAGCCGCCGAAAGATGATAATCCGCTGCTCAAATGTGATAACTGCCTGATAACCCCGCACATCGCATGGGCGGGATTCGAGACGAGGACGAGGCTCGTCGGAATAGTCGAAGAAAACCTCAGAGCGTTCGTCAAGGGCGAACCGATAAATGTGGTGAATGAATAATAAAGAAAGCGGACAGGGTCTGTGCCTTGTCCGCTTTCTTTATAGGAGTATATTTGGAGATAGGATTCGAAATTCATGCCTCTTTTTGAGGTAGCTTAATTTTAACGTATTCGGAGCCGAAAGTGGGAATTTTTGCAAAAACGATGAGTTTTTTGGCAAAAACGATGTTTTCAGGAGCTTTAATTTGCCGAGGCCGCAAAATTTTATTCAGGGGTGTGACCGACACTCCGTAAACAATAATGCTTAACGGCATTTCACGCTTTTTCTGTTTGCTTTTTCGGCAAAATATGCTATAATATTTGCAGGAGCGTGATTCTTTTGATTGATATACTTGTCTGCGACGACAGCGCGGAAATAGTCGAGCAGGTAAAAAAGCTGCTGTGCTCATGGGAAAGGGAAAACTCGGCCGGCTTCAACATAGATTGCCGCCAATCGGGAAAGTTTATACTTGACGGTCGGCATAAATACGACATTGCATTTATCGATATCGAGATGCCCGACATGAGCGGGCTCGAGCTCGCCGCAGAGCTCAAGAAGCAGAATCCCGATGTGCTAATAATCGTTCTGACCTCGTTCCCGCGATATCTCGACGATGCGATGCGCATAAACGTTTTCAGATATCTGTCAAAGCCCATCGATGTCAACCGCTTCAACAAAAATCTTTCCGAGGCGGTTCAGGAATACCGAACGCTGAGCAAGACGATAATTCTCGAAACTCACGATATAGTAAAGAAGATAAAGACAAAGGACATACTCTATATCGAAAACAGACGTTACGGCGCATTGCTCGTGACCAAAGACGCCGAATATGCAACCGCAGTCAGGCTCAAGGACTGGATAGTCAAGACCGGTCAGCCGGACTGCTTCATATATTCGCACGCGAGCTACATAGTCAATTTGCAAAACGTCATCGACTTTTCAAAAGACAGCGTAACGCTCAGAAAGGGCGACGGCGAGACGGTCAGTGTGTATATGTCCCAGCGCAAATATCCCGCCTTCAAGAAGGCTTTCTTCAACTTTGCGGGAGGTATATTATGATGGACGCACTGTATAATTTTTCCGCCTGCGCTCTCGGACAATTCGCCGCATATGTTTATTTTTCGAGCCGATTTGAGCTAAAGCGCCCGCGCGCGTTGGGAATTATTTTTCCTGCAGCGGCGGCCGTTCAATTCGCTCTTAGCTTTGCGGGACTTGCCGCATTAAATGTCACTTTTATGTTTGCGTGCAGTCTCTGTACCGCGCTC
>OHIL01000907.1_pt1 | contig 11162 bp, 8 predicted proteins | sample 1568231 | NCBI WGS metagenome assembly OHIL01 (sample SAMEA3879565, study PRJEB24766) | human gut metagenome | biome: human-associated habitat; feature: feces | place: USA | collected 1985/1987 | reverse complement strand
TCGAGCGCTGCGATATCCCGAAGAAGTTCATCCTCGGCATTCTGGGCGCGGGCTCGTTCACCTTCACGCTGACCGTGCCCGGCAGCCCGCAGGTCACGAACGTAGCCGCCATGACCGTGCTCGGCACGGCGGCCGATGTGGCGCTGGTGCCCGGTCTCGTGGGCGCGGCGGCGGAGATCGCCGCGATCCTCGTCATCATGAACCTGCTCATCAACCGCGCCCGCAAACGCGGCGAGCACTTCGAGCTCCACCCGCTCGACCCGCGTTATGACAGCACAGGCAGCAAGCCGAAGCTGATCGTCGCCCTCATTCCGATGGCCGTCCTCTTCCTGCTGTTCAACATCTGGAAGCTCAACATCAACATCTGCCTGTTGTGCTCCATCGCGCTGTCTCTCGTGCTGTTCTGGCCGCAGCTGCGCCGCAGGGATCTCAAGGCCATGCTCAACAGCGGCGCCGTCGACTCCGTGCCCATGACGATGACCGTCGCCGCGATCTGCGGCTTCGCCGGCGTCATCACCAACACGGACGCGTTCCAGTCCATGATCACCGCCATCACAAGCATCAGCATCGCGCCGATCCTCATCTGCTGGGTCGTTGTGGCGCTCATGTGCATGCTCACCGGCGGCTCGTCCACCGGCCAGCTCGTCGCGCTGCCGATCATCGCGCCGAAGCTGCAGGCGCTCGGCCTGACGGCCAGCACCATCCACCGCGTGTCCGCGTTTGCGGCCACCACGCTCGACTCCATGCCCTATTCGGGCAGCATCCTCATGCTGCTGCCCATGTGCCACATGAAGCTCAAGGAGGTCTACCCCGCCCTGTTCGTGACGACCGTCATCGCCACGACCGTCGGTACCGCCGCCGTCACGCTCATGTGCGTCCTGTTCCCGGGTCTCGCCTGAGCCCCGCGATCCCATCCTGATCTACAGAAAGGAAGTCAAGACATGAAAGAATTCAAGAACAAAGTTGCCGCCATCACCGGCTCCGCCACCGGCATCGGCCGCGCCTTCGCCGAAGAGGCCGCCAAGCGCGGCATGCGCCTCGCCCTCATCGACATCAACACCGAAGGTCTCGAGGAGACCAAGGCCATCTGCGAGAAGGCCGGCGCACCGAAGGTCGTCACCATCAAGACCGACGTCACAAAGTATGAAGAGGTCCGCTTCAGCATCCAGCGCGTCATGCAGGAGTACGGCCAGCTCGACCTGATGTTCGCCAACGCCGGCATCGCCACCGCCGGCTGGGTCTACAACCATCCGCCTCAGGACTGGGCCTGGGCCATGAACACGAACGTGCTCGGCCTGACCTATTACGTGCACGAGGTGCTGCCCATCTTCAAGCAGCAGGGCACGCCCTGCCACTTCCTGTTCACCGCATCCATCGCCGGCCTGATCACCGGCCTGCGCTACAACACGGCCTACCTTGCGAGCAAGCATGCCGCCGTCTGCATCGCGGAGGCCGTGCGCGACCTCGCCGAGAACGACCCCGATTACAGCATGATGGGCGTGAGCGTGTTCTGCCCCGAATATGTGCACACGAACATCCACAACAGCGAGGATCACCGCCCGGCCGACTACAGCGTCCCGTGCGACCCGTTCTACGCCACCGACAGCTACTGGGATTACCGCCGCCTGTTCGACAGCAACATCACCGTCAAGGGCATGAACCCCGCCTTCGTCGGACCGTACCTGTTCGAGGCTGTCGAGGAGAACCACATGTACAAGGTGCCGCATATGCACACCCACGAGCAGATCCGCGCACGCCACAGACGCATCGAGTCCGACCTCGAGCGTGAGGAGAAGCTGCACGAGAAATACGCTCCGCTGCAGAAATACTGATCCGATCTCTTTCTTTTCGCAACACCCCAAAAGCCCCGCCGGTTTTCCGGCGGGGCTTTCGCGATTTCTGTCCGGTTTCTATCCCCGCTCACAGCTCCTGCAGCATGAGGGAAGATAATGTACAATAAGTTGCGCAAATTGAAAATCGCATAAAAGAAGACATAGCATGCAGGCTCTGGTAGAATGAAGTTACCACACACCATTCTGAAAGGAGACAGCAAACTATGTCCGAGAAAATTGTACAGAGGAAACGCTGACCTACTGCGATTTTCCCAGCGAGCAGTGGACGCGCATCCGTACCAACAACGTGATCGAGCGGCTGAACCGTGAGATCCGCCGCCGCACCCGTGTGGTGGGGACGTTCCCAGACGGGAACTCTGCCCTGATGCTGGTCTGCGCCCGACTTCGCCACGCGGCGGGCACCCAGTGGGGCTGCAAGAAATACATGAACATGAAGCATTTGGAGGCAGCTTTGGACGACGCCTCCATTGCCGGCTGACTTCATTCAGCCGGAGCCCGCAAATACATTTGCGCATAAATCTTGACGGGACCGCCTAACCTCACCTATATTCGTCTTCTACAGCAAAAATCGGTGCAGACCTTGAATTTCTGAACATACAGGTTCAGTGTCTGCACCTTTTCAAATAATTACTTGTTCAGTGCTGCCATAATCTCTTCTTTATAAGGCATCGCCGGTGCTGTACCAAGCTTTTCGACCGCCAGTCCGCCGGTTACATTGCCGTATATAAGCGCAGCTTCAAAGCTCATTCCCGCCGCAAGCGCCGCAGTAAAGCCGCCGTTAAAGGCATCACCTGCTCCCGTTGTATCAACAACATTTACCTGAATCGGCGTACCGGTAAACTCAGACTGTGCATTTTTGGCATAATAGCCCTTGTTTCCGAGCGTGATGACAACATTCTTAACTCCCTTGCCGAGAAGAACATCTGCCGCCTTTGAGGCGCTCTCATAACCGGTAACTGCAATGCCTGTTATGATTTCTGCTTCTGTTTCGTTGGGGGTGATGTAATCTATGCCGTTCAACACCTCATCAGGCAGCTTTCTTGCCGGTGCAGGATTAAAAACAGTCGTCACACCCGCCTGCTTTGCCATATCAAGCACCTTGTAGGTAGCCTCCGGATTTGTTTCAAGCTGGCAGAGAACCGTTCCCGCTGAGGCGACAGTTTCTTTAAGCGCCTGAACCTCCTCGGGCTTGAACTCTCCGCAGGCACCGATAATTACAATGATTTCGTTCTGTCCAGTAGCTTCGTTTACGATTATCAGTGCAGCACCTGTGTCAGAATTTTTATCAACAATGATTTTTGAGGAATCGATTCCCTCTTTGTCATAGAAATTAAGTGCCAGCTTTCCGAAGTCGTCCTCACCGAGTCTGGTTACAAGTGTTACATCGCCTCCGGCTCGCTTTGCAGCTACCGCCTGGTTGGAGCCCTTTCCTCCCGGTCCGCTTTTGAAGGACACACCCATTACCGTTTCGCCCTCTGTGGGAAACTTAGGGGTTCTGCCGGTAAGGTCAGTTACATAGCTGCCAAACACTACTATCTTTTTGTTTTCCATTGCTTTTCTCCTTTTGCTGACACGCTGAGCTATCACAATTATATCTGAATATCGAACATTTCGTAAAGGTCAAGTCTGTCAATGTGCAGAACAAGCTTGCCGTCTGAATACTCAAAGCCCATTTCCCTGCCGTCTGATACGCGGGTTATCTTTGCAGGCTTTTCCGTCCTTATGCAGATATTGAAGTCAAATACCGGCAGAACCTCATCTGCGTACTGCAGGTTGATTGCAGACAGATATTTGCCCTCTTCATCCTCCCACAGCTGATACTCAACCACATACGGCGTATCGTCTGAAGCGAAGCGCATCTCAGGCACATACTTCTTTACAAATGATGTGAATACCTTTCTTGGCTGTGTCAGGCTTGTGTTCTCAAAGGGTGCACATACCCATATTATCTTGCCCTTGCCGACCTCTGCTTCCATCATTGCAGGGTAGTCTGTTGCGATTCCGGGTGGGTCTGAGTGCATGGATGCACTCTCATTGCGCGGGTCATTCGGGTCCGCTTCCACCTGAAGCTCGAGGTCTGCACACACCAGGAATGAGCTTGCCTGCAGTGAATACGGCAGCGTCAACTTTGCAAGCACCTTGCCGTTCGTTGCTCCTTCGAGAATATACGCACTGTCGTACACTGTCAAAGGATATTTTCTGCTATACTCACCAAACAGCGATGCCACCTCATCCTCGGGGGCAATATAGGTGATTGTTTCGTCGGTACGTCCCGTGATCTTCCCGCCGAAAATCTCCTCAACCAGAGGCTGTGCGCTGTGACCGCTGATGTACGCTATGCCGCCGTCTTCGACATAAGCCTTCAGCTCAGACATATTTTCCTTGCTCATATTGGGCGCATCGCTCACTATAAGCATTTTTGCTTTGCCCCACTGCTCAGGGTGGAAGCTGGTATACACGCTGTAGGGTATATGCGCTCTCTGCAGCGTTTCGCTGACATTGATGCTGCTGTCAAGATGCGGTATTGCCCTGCTGATGTGCTTGCTCTCAGAGATGTCCATAGGCGGCATCTCCTCGTCGTACTTGCCGTGCAGATTGAAGTATATGCCTATATCCGTGCAGGGCTTGCCCTTTGAGAAATACTTTTCAAACTTTGCCGCATCATCATATACATTCTTAAGGCGGCTGTACACCAACGGCTCATATGTGCCGGTCATATCCACTGCGTCAACAAATATGTTGCTGCCGTGATTGATAAATGACAGCATTGCATGGAGCTTCATCATTACCTCGGATTTAATAGTGGTATGCTCGTCAAGAGACGGCTCGCACCTTGAGGTAGTATAGTTGAACGGCAGATTGGGCGTCATATTGTAGTACAGTTTGCAGGCAAAAGTCTGCTGAGAAAAACCGCCGTACAAATCGCCGGAAACTGCATCGCTTGCAATCGTGGCATTCTCGGTTACTCCCATCATCCAGCTTGCCGGCATGGTGGAGTTCTGCATTTCGACAACTGCGCCGGGATTGACCATCTTGACGGAGTCGTAGATGTACTGCATATAGTCCTGCAGCCACTCCTCGCGCTTGCGCTGGAAAAGCTTCCAACGTTCGTCCTTCCAATTGACAATTCTCGGCATTTCTCCGCCGACTTCCTTTTCCCATCTTGCTCTGCAATTGTCGCAGTAGCATACCGTGGGCCAGAAGGTCATATCCGCAAAGAACGCCTCATAGGGGCCTACATATTCAGTGAAATCTGCAATCTGGTCTCTGCAGAACTTTTTGTAGCCCTCGCTGTTCGGGCAGCAAAGGCCGAATCTTCTGCCCTTGTCGCGCGAATAGTGGCCGTCTATGTCCTTAATTCTCCACTCGGGATGGTGGTCATATGCCCAGTTGTTGTAAATCATGCTGAAGTATACATCAACATCCATTCCGCCCTTGTGCATTTCATCGTACAGCCTTTTGAATGCATCTTCATTTCCGATGAGACCCGGGTGCATTTCGCCGACCTTTGTGGGCCAGTAGGAATAGCCGTAATGGGACTGAATGTACATCATTCCCGCCTCAGCACCTGTTGAGATAATGTCCTTAGCAAGAGCCTCCGGGTCAAACTGCTTAAGGAATTCGTCTCTCGTTACATTTACATGCATATCAAGAGAGTATTTCTTATATTTATCAGAATATCTGAATGCCATGATCGCGCTCCTTTATTTTATATCTGAATATCGAACATTTCGTAAGCACATACTTCTTTACAAATGATGGTGTGTCGTGGCTTCATTCTGCCAAAGCCTGTAATCCGCGCCTTTTTATGCAATTTGCGCAAGTTTTTGAAAGAGCCTAATTGAACTCAATTAGGCTCTTTTCATTAATTCTTTTCTTCTTGCTTTTCTTTCAAAGAAACCGCTGATACGCTTGTTGTTCAGCGCAATACCCATTACGATTATGAGCATAACACCCAGCACAACATCCTGCATCTTGCTCGGGACACCCAAAGCAATCAATGCATTGAACATCATGGAAAGGGTGAACTGGCTTATGAATACACCAAGCGTCAGATTGCACCATTCCTGAATTGCAAATGCAATCAGCACGCCCATAAGAGGCTGGAATATCATTGAGATACTCCTCAGGGAAGAAACCGTGGTAATGCTGTTTGCATAAGAAATCTGCAGGATTGCGGTAATGCCGATAAAGATACCGGCAAGCACAAAGGTCATATACTTGGTATTCATTGCATTGACGCCAAGTGCGTTGGCGAGAAGCTCCTCATTACCTACCGCGCGAATGTGGCAGGCAATGCAGGTTTTGTTGTATATGTAATAGAACAAGAGTGCGCTTGCTCCCAATATAATCAAACTATAGGGGAATTTGCCGATCATGCCGACATCAGCGGGGATTGTCTTGCTGACGCCGAGACCGATTTTCTGTGCAAGTATCTCGTAGATGAGCAGCAGGCCCAGAGATACAATGAGACAGGGAATCTTCAGCAGCTTGTACACAGTGCCGTTAATTACACCCAGCACAACGCCAACGGCTATGCAGCCGATGATGAGGCCGGGAATTCCCATTGTGTTTCCGAGAGAACCTCCTATCATTGCAGCAATGATCATAGCAGATGCGCAGCTGAGATCGAACATACCAATTGCGTTGGTAAAGCACATTGCATATCCCAGAGTTGTAGGGATAATAGCTTGAGACAGAACAATCTTCAGAGAATGGAAGCCGTAATTATCTATGCAGGCAGTCAGAATTAAAAAGATGACCACCGGTACGGCAAGTACGATAAATATATTGTTCTTTTTTTCCTTCATAACAGTAAACCTTTAACAACGATTATTGTCAGTAATAATGCAGCTGCTGCATTACTTTTCATAAGGGGAAAACGTGCGTCATTCATAACACATATAAAGCAAAAACGCAGAGATGGGTGACGGCTTTTTCAGTGCCGGGGGGGGAGAATAAACCTCCCCCCGGAATTTGTGTGGTGTTAAGTTCAGGCTGATTGAATGCAATTACTTTGCAAAGGGAACATATTCAACGCCGTTGGGTCCCTTTACGGGTGCTGCGAGGTCTGCATGTGCAGCATAAATGTCGGCGAGGTTGAATGCATTACCCCAAGCGATGATGTCTTCACCGGTTACATCGGGATTGTAGGTGATGAACAGGTTCTGCAGCTCTTCAAAGGTGTAAGTAGGAAGTGCTCCTTCGCAGAACTTGCTGTAATCCTTGAACTCTTCAGCGGAGCCGACTGCACCGAAGGAGATGGGAACATCCCATGCCTGTCCACCGAGGCGGCCGCCATTGAGGATTGCGTTCATCTCGAGCATACCGCAGGCAATCTGAACGGGGATGTAAATACCGCCCTGTGCGCAAATGATTCTATCCTTCTCAAAGCAGGCGTCGAGTCCGGTCAGGAAGTCAATAACGCTGATCTTGATGTGGTTGTCGGGGTCGTACTGCTCAAGCGCGGAGAGAGTGCCGTCGAGGATGTTCATGCCCATGGAGCAAGCGATGTAAACACCGTCGAGGTCGGGATTTGCAACGATGAAGCTTTCAACTGCCTGTGCTGCGTCAGCTGCCTGCTGGAGGTCTCTTGCCTCAGCAACAACTTTCATGCCGTACTCGTCAAGCGCCTTCTGCATGCCCTTTTCACGAAGTGCTGCGCAGGAGCTGCTCTTGTCCAAAGAGATGAGGCCGATCTTCTTCATGCCTGCTTCGCCCATTGCCTTAACTGCTTCATAGCCTGCGTTCAGGTCGGACTGAACTGCGGTGCCGCAGAAGTAGGGAGATGCGTATACAACATCACGTACCTCGGGGTCGAGGATGTCGCGCCATGCAACTGCCCAGTAAACCTTGTTCTCTTCGCAAAGCTTTGCAACCTTGATGAGCATAGTGTCGTTGCAGGGGCAGATGGTGATCATATTGCAGCCTGCAGAGATAAGTTTCTCAACGCTGGAAATCATATGATCGGGGTCAGTCAGGTCGTCAGCTTCTGCAACTGCGGTGCCGCCGTTGGGGAAGTTGCCGCACAGGTAAACCATGTTCTCAAGGTAGGAATACTGTGCAGGGTTTGCGGTGTTTTCCATGGGGATGCCGAGCTTGAACTCGGGAAGGTCTGCTGAGGGATCTTTACCCTTAGCGCCTTGCTGGCCGCATGCACAAAGTGCAAACACCATAACTGCTGCCAGCAAGAGGGCGATGACTTTCTTCATATTTTTTTCTCCTTTTTCTTTCTTTTCATTACTCTGCCAGTAATGAGAATTACAAAATTCACTTGATTACCTCTACGCTCTTTCTTTCAAATGTAAGCGCAATTACAATAAGGAATATAAAGCCCTTGATAAGTTGCTGAGTCAGTGTCTCAACGCCCCACAGGGTCATACCATTTGCAAGTGCCGCCATCGTGATGCTGCCGATTACCGCACTTCTGAACTTAACGGACGAGCCGCCTGTGATCAGCACGCCGCCGAGCATCAGCGCCTGCAGCGCATTGAATTCCAAATTGCTTGCCGTGCCGATATTAGCAGCACCGGAGCGGATGAGGAAGAAGAATGCAACAAGACCGGAGGCCAAACCTGTGAACACATAGCTTCCGTACTGAACAAGCTTTACTCTTACGCCGGACTGTCTGCAGACTTCCAGCCTTGAGCCTATTGCGCGGCAATGCTTGCCGAACATGGTGTACTTAAACAGTATGAAGCTAATAATACCGAATACGATCGCAACTGTGATTTTAAGCTGCTGAGAATCGAGCATCATCATCTTGATGGGTATGGACTGAACACCCGACTGGAGCAGCAATTCAATAAAGCCCTTCAGGATGAAGGACATTGCTATTGTAGCAATAAACGAGTCAATTCTAAACTCCGTAACAATCAAGCCGTTCAGCAGGCCGCACAGCAGTCCGACCAGCAGCGCAACCGGCAGGACCAAATTGCCGCTAATAGATGATGCGTGTGCCGCAAGCGCCGCCGCAAGTGCCACAACGCCGCCCAGGGACATATCGTTTTTGCCCTGCGCCATAACAAAAATCAATGCGTATGTAACAATCAGAAGGCTGAAAGCCTCGTTGAACAGCGTGTTGAAGTTTGTCTTTGTAAATACTTTTCCGCCGCTGACCGCATTGAAGAATACCAACACTAATATGAGGCCTAATACGGGAATAATGTCAGACAGGTGCGTCTTGATCCAGCTTTTTGCACCGCCGTTTTCATGCTTTTTTATATCCGTTTTCATTAGAAAGCACCTATCACCTATATCATGTAATTAATAATATCTCTGTCGGACAGCTCTTTGCTTCTCTGAAACTCTTTTGTGATTTTGCCGTCCTTCATGATGAGCAGTCTGTCGCTCATACCTATCAGCTCAGGCAGCTCCTCGGAAATCAGGATTATGGTCCTGCCGTCTGCTTTCATTTTTTCCATGATGCGGTAAATCTCCGCTTTAACGCCGATGTCTATGCCTCTGGTGGGACAGTCCATGATCAGAACGGAGGCATCGAAGCCCACCCATTTCGCAATAACGACCTTCTGCTTATTGCCGCCGGACAGATGCATACAAAGCTGTTCCATTCCGCTGGTTTTGATTTCGAGCGTATTTATGTAGGAATTCGTAAACTCCTTCTCTCTCTTATCCGTGATGAATATGCCCTTCTGCAGCTTACTCAGGGACGGAAGGCAGATGTTATCACGAATGCTTCCTGCTGTGAGAATTGCTTCTTTGTCGCGGTCCTTGGAAATGTAGCCGATGCCCAGCTTCATTGCATCAGTCGGATTTTTGAACTCAGCGCCGCCCTGATACCTGGTAACGCCCATCGTACGCGGTTCAAGACCGAATATCAGCTTGCCCAACTCGTGCATACCGCACTCGTTCAGGCCGCCTATGCCGAGTATCTCGCCCTTATACGCATCGAACGAGACATCGGTAACGATTCCCTGCGTAATATGCTCAACCGAGAGGACAACCTCGTCCTCGTGGCTCGGCTTGAAATCCTCGCGATAGTAGGCTCCGACCATTTCTCTGCCAACCATCAGCTGCTTGATCAGATCGGCATTGAATTTCTCCTTCGGCACCTCGTCAATGTAAATGCCGTCTCTAAAGACCGTCAGATAGTCGCATTTTTCCATAAGCTCATCTATGTCATGTGAGATGAAGATTACGGACTTGCCTTCTGACTTCATCTTTTCCATCAAGCCGTAGAGAATATCGCGGCCATTCTTGGAAAGTGCGCTGGTCGTCTCATCGATTATCAGAACCTTTGGGTCTGAATACATTGCTCTTGCTATCTCTACAAGCTTTCTGTCCTCAAAGGAAAGCCTGCCGCAGGTCATTCTGGCGTCAATGTGCTGCATCTGAAGCTCATCGAGAATCTTCTGTGCGGCATTCGCCATTTTTTTCGTATCCAGCCTTATGCCGTTATGAAACTGCTTTTCTTTTCCGATGAATATGTTTTCCGCAACGGTTGTGCTCGCAAAGGTCCCCTGCTCCTGAACAATCATGCAAACGCCCTTAGCTGCTGCGTCAATCATATTCTTAGGGCAATACGGCTCACCATCCAGGAAGAGTTCACCTGAATCATAGGGATAAATGCCCGAAACGATTGAACACATCGTGCTCTTGCCTGAGCCGTTCTCGCCCATCAGACCGTGGATTTCGCCGGGCCTCAGGCAAAAGTGAACATCATTCAATGCCACAGTAGGCGGGAAAGTCTTAATGGTTGCCTGCCAGAACAGAAGCAACATCTCTCTCATTTGCGGCGGCGGATTTTACCACAGGAACACCGAGCTTTTCGATTCTCCCGAAGGAGTCGCGCTTATATCCAGACTGAATATCAACAAGTGCTTTATGGCAGCAGCTGGAGTAACATCAAAAGGAAACCTTTCATGCATCGAGCCGTATGAATTTATGTACAAGAAGGCGGCTATCAACTCATCATCCACAAGAATTCTACTGGTCGACTCATCGAAGTTCGGCAAAATGCGTCCCTGCATGTTCTCAAATCTTTCAGATTTCGACATGGTAATTACAGACAGCAACATAGGCGGAAACTGGATTCGCCTCTTTGAGCAAAGCAATCTGAAGTACATAATCGTCTGATGCGTGCTATTATCTGTTTTGCACATCCTTAGCACCGCTTCATCTATTACAACAAGAATTCAACAGGCTCAGAGTCGGAATTTCGACTCTGAGCCTGCTATATCTTTGACCCGCAGGTGTTGGGTGTTCAAATTCTCTCGGGGGCATTTCGCCTATCCGGTCTTGCTTTCGTTCTTGGCGGTGTCCGTCCCGGCAAGAAGCTCGTCCGGTAAT
>OHIL01000890.1_pt1 | contig 11257 bp, 7 predicted proteins | sample 1568231 | NCBI WGS metagenome assembly OHIL01 (sample SAMEA3879565, study PRJEB24766) | human gut metagenome | biome: human-associated habitat; feature: feces | place: USA | collected 1985/1987 | reverse complement strand
TGCCGGAGACGGCGGGCTTGCTGCGGATATACTCGCGCACGCTCAGCACGTTCTCGCCGCTGAGTCCGTCGATCGGCGGAATGAACTCGTCGGAGCCGGTCGCGACGAACACAGCGTAGGGATCCATGGCGCGCAGCATCTGCGGGGTGCACTCGGTGTTGAGCTGCACACGGATGCCGAGCTTGCGGATCATGCGCTCGTAGTAGTCGATGAGCCAGCCGAGCTTGTATTTGCCGATCGGAGCGTCGGCGAGGTTCACTGCGCCGCCGATGCGGTCGGACTTTTCAAACACGGTCACGTCAAAGCCGCGCTTGGTGAGCGTCACGGCGGCTTCGAGTCCGGCGGGGCCCGCGCCGATGACGGCCACGGGCAGATGGTCGCCGTTGATGTTGAGCTGTGCGGGCATGCAGTATTCGCGGCGGCCTCTGGGGTTCATGGTGCAGCCGGGCTGCTGCGGGCCGAAGGGCGTCTTGGTCAGGCAGTGCATGCACGACACGCAGTATTTGAGCTCATCCTCGCGCCCCTGCGCGATCTTGCTGCAGAACTCCGGCTCGGCGAACAGCTGGCGGCCGAGGGCCACGGCGTCGCACTTGCCGTCGCGGATGATGCTGTCGATGTAGTCGGGATGGCGCAGCGAGCCGCAGGCCGCGACCGGGATGCTGACGCTGTTTTTCACGACCTCGGCATAGGGGACCTTCCAGCCCTCTTCCCAGTTGCCGTCGGCGCTCATACCGGTCAGGCGCGACATCACGCCGCCGCCGTTGACGGTGATGAGGCTCACGCCGTGCTGCTCGAGCAGCGACGCCGCGCTGCCGAGCCAGGCCATGCTGGCCTCGCCGTCGTGGCAGTCCGTGCCGTTCATCTTCGCCACGACCTCCACGTCGGGGCAGGCCTTCCTGATGCGGTCGATGATCTCGAGCGAGAAGCGCATGGCGTTGTCCACGTTCTGCGCGCCGTATTCGTCCGTGCGGTGGTTGAAGTACGGGCTGTAGAACTGCTCGGGCAGGTAGTTATGCGCCATGTGCCACTCGATGGCGTCGGTGCCGGCCTTGGCACAGCGGATGGCCGCGTCGACATATTTCTGCTGCATCTCCTGGATCATCTCGCGGGACATGTAGTTGACCGCGACCAGCTTCGGGCCGTTGGTCTCGATGTAGTCGGCCTGCGTGTAGGGCAGGTGGCCGGGCATCCAGAGCTGGCAGGAGAACTTCGCGCCCTCGTTGTGCACGGCGTCGATCGCCGCCTTGAGGCCGGGGATATACTTGTCGTCGTTGAGGAAGGGCTGCTCATGCTGGCCGTACCACTTGGGCTCGACGCACATGATGCCCGGGGTGATGAGCGCGGTGCCGCCGTGGGCGATGGTGCGGTAGTATTCAATGTATTCCTGACCGATGAAGCCGTTGGTGCAGAAATACTTGGCCATCGCCGAGAGGATCACGCGGTTGCGCAGCTCCATATTGCCGACTTTCAGCGGCTCGAGAAGTTTTCTCATGATCGTTTGTACTCCTTCTTAGATTTGTCTGTCGCGGCGCGGCTCAGTGCGCGCGGGTCATCAGATCGGTCATGTATCTGCGCACGTCGTCGTCCGAGACGTGCTTGGCGGACATCTGGATGAGGCGCTGCTCGCGCAGGACGAATTTGACGAAGTTGTCGTAGTCCTTTTCCATCGTGTAGCCGAGGTCGCGCGGCATCGGCAGGTGTACGTCGGCGCTGAGCTGCTCAATGGCGGCGACAACGGCGTCGCGCACGGTCTCCGGGCTGGCATCGGCGGGCAGATCGAGCGCGAAGGCGTCCGCGATCTGGCGCACTTTGGCGGCCTCCACGTCGTACAGATGCTCGATGACATACGGCAGCGCCCACGCGCAGGTGACGCCGTGCGGCGCGTGCGTGTATGCGCCGAGCGCCTGACCGATGCCGTGACCGATCTGCACGCCGACGTCGGCCATGCCGCCCATGGCGATGTTCGCCGCGAGGAGCATGTTGTCGCGCGCCTCGAGATCGTCCGGGTGCTCGTAGGCGTTTTTCAGGTTGAAGTAGACCATCTTCATCGCCTGGATGCACAGCGGGTCGCAGTAGCAGTGCGCCTCGGGCTTGAGGAAGCCCTCGATCGCGTGCGCCATCGCGTCCAGACCGGTCGCGCCGGTCATCTCGGGCGGCAGCGTCACGGTGACGGCCGGGTCAAGGATGGCGTAATCGGGCACGAGCTTGTCGCGGTCGCGCGTGGAGATCTTGCGCTGATTTTCCACGTCGTGCATGACGGCGGTGAAGGTCACCTCAGAGCCGGTGCCGGCGGTCGTCGGGATGCAGATGAGCGGGATGCCCGCGTTGGGGTACAGCTCCGTGCCGATCGCCGTGGTGTAATCGCGGCAGGTGCCGGGGTTGGTGATGAGCATGCGCGCGACCTTCGCGGTATCCATGCAGCTGCCGCCGCCGATGGCGACGCAGATATCGGCACCCTCCGCGCGGCCGAGCGCGGCGGCCTCTTCGATGGAATGCATGGGCGACTCGATCTCTACCTTATCATAAATGATGCAGGTGATGCCGTCGGCCTTGAGCGCCTCGATGCAGGGGTCGACGATGCCGGCCGCCTTGACGTTGGGGCCGTGCATGACGAGGGCTTTGCGGGCGCCGAGCTTCTTTGCGATATCGCCGACTTTCTTGCTGCTGCCAACGCCGTGAATGATCTTTGTAATGAAAAACTGAAATTCGTTTTGCATAAGAAACATCCTTTCTGATGTGTTCGAAACTGGGGGAGTGTCCGAAACAGCGAGGCCGAGAATAATCTTGAGAGTTTATTAACAATGTCATTATATACGCCCTGCGGAAATTGTCAATAAAATCGCGAGTTTATTTTTCGCTTTGTAGAATTGCACAAAAATAGACAGAAAGTTTTGTGCAGTAGTGAAACGCAAAAAATTCACAAACCGTATTGACAACAGCTTGACAATGCGGTATAACCAAATTGTCGATTGAGACGGAGAAACACATGCGATTCCGCTCTTATCGCGAGGCGCCAGATCTCCGGACCGGCATTTTTTTCAGCTTTCAATAAACCTCGGTGTTTATTAACGGAAGAAATGCCCATCGTCCTGCCATGAGCGTTTATTAACACACAACCTCTGAAAACGGAAAAGGAGACCAAGCAGCTATGTCTTACAGCTTTTTGAAGCCGGTACGCATCGGCAACATGGTCCTGAAAAACAGAGTGATCGTGCCCGCGATGGCGCGCTACCTCTGCAAGGACGGTTATGTCACGGATGCCTATGTCGAGTATCTGCGCGCGATCGCAGAGGGCGGCGTCGCCATGGTGACGGTCGGCATCATGCCGATCGACCTCAACTGGCCCAGCACGATGCCCACGCAGCCCTGCCTCGGCGATGACAAGTACATCCCCGGCCTGACGCGGGCGGTCGCTGCCATTCATGCGGGCGGCGCGAAGGCGAGCCTGCAGCCCTGGATGCCCGGCCGTGCCCCATATACCTATGCAAATGCGGTCGAGCGCGCGCAGGACATCGCGATCGTCAACCGCCTCACGGTGGATGAGATCCACAACATTCAAAAGAAGTATGCCGCGGCTGCGCTGCGCTGCGCGATGGCCGGCGCCGACGTGGTCGAGTGGCACAACGCCCACAACTATCTGGGCGAGCAGTTTTTCAGCCCCTACTTCAACCGCCGCACGGATGAATACGGCCAGCAGAGCGTGGAAAACTCCATGCGCTTCGCCAGAGAGGCGCTCACGCTCACGCGCCGGACGCTTGACGCCGCGGGCTACAGCCACGTGGAGCTGATCGCAAAGCTCAACGGCAGCGAGATCATCAACGACGACATCACGCCCGAGCTGCTTGCGGCCAGCGCCAAAGAGCTGGAGAAGGCCGGCATCGCACTCATCACCGTCAACGGCGGCGGCGGTCTGACCCGTCTGGAGGGCATGAGCGGCGACGGCCACCGTCCCGAGGGCTGGAAGGTCAAATACGCCGAGATCGTCAAGAACGCGGTGTCCATCCCCGTTGCCGCGAGCGGCAACCTCAAGCACCCGTCCTATGTGGACGCGATCATCAGCGAGGGCAAGTGCGATCTGGTCGCGCTCGGCCGCACCTCGATCTGTGACCCGCACTGGGTCAACAAGTGCAAAGCCGGCCGTGAGGATCTCATCCGCTACTGCCTGTCGTGCATGCACTGCGTGTATGCGCTGCCGGCGGATGTCTGCGGCTGCACGATGAACCCGCGCTGCCGCCGCGAGGCGTTCACGCCCCGCGTGGAGGACACCCCGCAGACCGGCGCCGGGCGCAAGGTCGTTGTCGTCGGCGCAGGGCCTGCCGGCTGTCTCGCGGCCATCACGCTGGCGCAGCGCGGCTTCCGCCCGATCCTGTGCGACAAAAACGATTTTCTCGGCGGCATGATGGTCCCGGCCGGTATGCCGATCGGCAAGCAGGAGTTCCAGAACGGCATCAATTACTATGCCAATATGCTGCGCGAGCTGAAGGTGGACGTCCGCCTGAACACGGAGGTCACGCCCGAGCTGCTGCAGGCGGAGGCACCCTACGCCGTGATCGCCGCGGTCGGCTCGGCAAGAAGGTGGTCGTGCTCGGCTGCGGTCAGACGGGTCTGGAGGCGGCGCATATGCTCGCCGCGCTCGGCAACGACGTCACGGAGATCGAGATGCAGGAGCGCGCGTTCATCACGCTGCTCGAGCACAAGCTCGACCTCGAGTATGCCGAGGCATCCGGCGTCAAGACCGTGTTCGGCCACAAGGTGCTCGAGCTGACGGACAGCGCCGTCGTCGCCCAGTCGGTCGAGACGGGCGAGCAGGTCACGTTTGCGGCCGATGTCATCATCCCCGCGATCGGTGTGCGCTCCAACAGCGCCGAGGTGGAGAAGCTGCGCGCGTGCGGTGTGGAGAAATTCTTCAACATCGGCGACAGCGCAAAGACCGGTATGATCTATGAAGCGATCTCGGCAGCGTATGACTGCGCGATCGCTCTGGAATAAACGAAAACATCTTATCCGTGAGAGGAAAGGAGCTACACGTTATGAAAAGCTTTGAGACGACGATCAAGCCTCTGCTGAAATACGGCGACGGTGTCGCGAAGGAGACCGGTAAGAAGTTCAAGGAATTCGGCTGCACGAAGGTTCTGGCCGGCTATGATGCAAATCTGCCGGAGAGCGTGGTGTCCACGGTGCTGGATTCGATCACGGCGGAGGGCATCGAGCTCATCCCGTATTCCTGCCCCTATGCCGACGGTCAGGACACCGGCGTCATTGAGGTGCGCCAGCTTGCCATTGACCATCAGGTGGACGGCTTTCTCGCCATGGGCGGCGGCAGCACGATGGACATCGTCAAGGCGGCGACCCTGCTGGTCGACCAGCCGCTGCCGATCGACCAGTACTTTGTCGGCTGGTACAACGGCCCGGATCTGCCGCGTAAGGCGCACCTGATCAGCATACCCACCACGTCCGGCACGGGCGCGGAGGCGACCCGGTCGTGCATCATCGCGTCTCAGACGCTCGGCGTGAAAGCGACGCTGTCCTCTCAGGCGGCGAAGGCGGACTTTGTCTACCTCGATCCGCAGATCACCAAGAGCCTGCCGCCCTACGTCACCGCGACGACCGGCATGGACGCCATCGCCCACGCCTGCGAGGCGCTGTGCTGCACCAAGAGCAACCTGTTCACGGAGATGATCTGCGGCAAGTCGCTCGAGCTCTCGTGGGCGAACCTGCTCACGGCCTACAAAGAGCCCGACAACCTCGAAGCCCGCGCCAACATGTCCATGGCCGCATACCTCGGCCTGACCGGTGAGAGCTACGGCAACTGCGGCCACTCCATGGCACACGCCATCGGCGCCCGTTTCCATGTCCCGCACGGTCACTGCTGCGCGTGGACGGCTCCGGTCGCGCTGTACTTCACCCGCAAGGAGTGCGACCATGAGATCCGCCTCATCGCCCGCTGCTTCGGCATGGACGACCGGTCCGAGACCGTCGCCGCCGACGTGGCCAACGCCATGAAGAAGCTCGTCTGGGAGATGAACATCGCGACCCCGGCAGAGCGCGGCATCTCCCGCGAGGAGTTTGTCAGCGACGCGACCGTGGAGAAGGTCATGCTCGACCCGATCTGGCACTTCTGCCCCACGGAGTTTAATGAAGACACCGCCCGTCAGCTTCTCGGCGAGGTCTACGACCAGAAGCTGTACTGAGGCATTCCTTACCCGCACCGCAGGGCTTTGTCCGGCCGGCGAGGCCCTGCGGGCAAGCAGGACAGGCGTATGTGCCGCTGGCCGTCCGCCTGCCGCCAAAATGAAGCAACGATAAGTTTGGATCTCGTGCGCGCAGGGATTCGGCGATCCGTTTACAAGCAGTAGAAAGAGAGTGAACCTCCGATGAAAACGCTCAAACGCAATCCCTGGTATATCGCGGCCGGCTGTTTCCTGCAGATGTTCCTCGGCATGGGCCTGTGCTCCAGCTTTTCCATGATGCTCCCCGAGATCAGCGCCCACACCGGCATCTCCACCGGCTCTATCTCCGGCAACCTGACGGTTGCATATCTGGCATCCTTTATCGTTTCCATGTTCTTTTTCAAGCCGCTGCTCCGGAAATTCGGCGCCAAAAAGCTCCTGATTTTCGGTGATCTGCTGCTGATGTTCCATTACATCCTGTACTCCTATGCCGAGACGATCTGGTTTCTGCGCATCTGCGGCACGCTGGGCGGTGTGCTGGGGGTGCTGGCCTGGTGCGGAAGTGTGCCGGACTTCCCGGCACCAACTGGTTCGTGGACAAGCGCTCGTCCGTGCTGGCCTTCATCATGGGCGGCTACGGCTTCGGCGGCATGATCATCCTGCCGATCGTCGGCCGGCTCATCGCGGCCTATGGCTATCAGGTCGCCTACCGCTGCCATGCGCTCGGCGGTGTGCTGCTGCTGTTGGTCACGATCTTCATGATCGTCGACGACCCCGCCAAGCTCGGCGTGAAGCCCTACGGCTATGAGAAAGCGGCGGAGATCGCCGCGGCCGTCGCGGCAAAGAAGGAAAAAGAGAGCCGTCAGGGCGGACTCGATCTGGCCGCGGCGCGCAGGACGCCCAGCTACTGGCTGCTGTGGATCGGTCTTGCGATCTCCTCGTTCCCCGGCGTGGCGTTCCGGTTTTACAACGGCGCGTTCTTCCGCGGCCCCATCGGCCTGGACACCGTCACGTATTCCAACTGGGCGTCCGTGCTGTCGGTCTGCATCGCGGCCGGCATGATCCTCATGGGCGTCATGGCCGACAAGCTCGGCAGTGTGAAGATGGTCGTGCTGATGCACGTCGTGTCCATCGTCGGCTACGCCTGCGCGATCGTGCTCATGAACAACACCGGCTCGTTTGCGCTGCTGCTCGTCACGGTCATCCTGTGCGGCATGAACGGCCCGCTCGACAACGCGACCGCACCCTACCTGATCCCCGAGGCCTTCGGCCGCAAGTATTATGATGAGATCATCGGCTCGTATGCCGGCGCAATGATGATCGGCAACGTCTGCGTTCCCATGCTGCTCGGCGGCATCATCTCCGACGGGACGGCGGCGTCGTTCGGTCTCGCGTGGAAGATCATCATCGGCTTCGGCGCTGCGGCGATGGTGATCCTGCTCGTCGGCCTGTTCAAAGGGCCGTACCGCAAGCAGTATCTCGCGCTCAGAGCGGCGGAAAAACAGCAAAAAGCACTTGGCACAGCGGAGGAATGAACCATGGCTGATTTTCAGGAAATTCTGTATTCCCGCGCCAGCATCCGCGCCTTCACGGACGCGGAGCTGAGCGACGAGCAGCTCACCGAGCTGGTTCGCGCCGGGCTTGCGGCGCCGTGGGCATTTCACGATCATGCGCGGCATCTGTGCGTGATCGCCGGACACGAGAACGTGCAGAAGCTTGCGCGCGTGTTCGCCGAGGTGCTCGGCCGTCCCGGATATAATATGTATGCGCCGGCGGCTGCGATCCTCGCCTGCGTCGAGCGCGGCAACGACAATCAGAAGCTGGAAGTCGGCTGCATGCTCGAAAACATTTTCCTGCGGGCTACCGACATGGGCATCGGCTCATGCTGGATCAATCAGGCCCGCGACATCTGCGACGACGCGCGCGTGCGCCCCGTCCTGCGTGCATTCGGCGTGCCGGACACGCACGTGTGCTGGGGCATCGCCATCGTCGGCTATGCGGCCGCAGCGCCGCGTGCGCAGGTGCACAAAGAAGGCACGTATAACATCTATCATTGAATCCATTTAGAGAGGAAACAGAAAACCATGACAGAACTTGAACTCAAGAAGTACTCGCGCAATGCGCTGCTCGGGTCCTTCGTTTCCATGCTGACCGCCGGTTTGGCGACCATGATGTACTCTGTCTGCATCTCGACCATTCGAACCGACCTCGCGCTCACGGCAGTGCAGGCGGGCTCGCTCGGTACCTATACCTTCATGGGTCAGATGCTTGGCGGCATGGTGGCCGGCTACCTTGCCGACCGCTTCGGACGCAAAAACATCCTGATCGTCGACGTCATTCTGGCAACGCTGGCCGTGTTTGCGACCTCGCTGCTGCAGTCTTACTCCATCTTCGGCCTGCTGCGCTTTGTCACCGGCGTCGGCCTCGGCGGCTGCTACTACATCGCCTCCATCCTCATCGGCGAATTCGTGCCCACCAATAAGCGCGGCTTCATGAGCGGCGTCGCCACCTCCGTGTGGAACTTCGGCTATGTTGTCTGCTGCGCCATGTCGGCGTTCGCGCTGCCCAGCATCGGCTGGCGCTGGTGCTTCCGTATCTGCGCGCTGCCCATAGTCTTCGTTATATTCATGATCTTCGGCATGAAGGACGCCCCCTCGTTCACCGCTGCCAAGGCCAACCGCGACAAGCGCGATCAGGCTGAGGGCAAAAAGGTCAACGCCTATGCCGAGATCTGGGCACACCCGCGTATGCGCAAGTCCTTCATCATCTGGTCGATCTCCATGATCCTGTACTTCTACGGCTACTACGGCCTCATCACCTGGCTGCCCAACTACGTGCAGTCGCAGGTCGGCATGCAGTCCGGCGGCTGGATCACCGCGGCCGGTTACATCGCCATGATCATCGGCACGGCCGGCGGCGGCAAGATCGCCGACAAGATCGGCCGCAAGAAGCTCTTCCTCATCGGCACCATCGGCACGGCGATCTTCGGCCTGTGCCTGGCCTTCTGGGCCAACAGCAGCAACATCCTCGTGCTCATGCTGCTCTACGGCGTCTGCTACGGTATGCCCACCGGCATCCACGCGACGTTCATCGGCGAGTGCTTCCCGACGCACCTGCGCAGCACCGGCGTCGGCTTCACGTTCAACATTGGCCGTCTGGGCGCGTTCGTCGCCCCCATCCTCATGGGCAAGCTGGTCGATATGAACATGATCTCGGTGGCCATCGCCACGGTCACGATCTCCTACGTGCTCTGCTCGCTGGCAACGCTGCCGATCAAGGAGCGCGAGTACGACGCGTCCAATGTCGCGGCGGAGCTCGAGGACTAATCCCCGGAATACATCCTTCTCCCTTCTTTCATTTACGCAAAGCAAAGGCGGCGCGCTCTGACGGGCGCGCCGCTGAGCCTGTCTGTATCCGGTTCCTGGCGCAGAGATGCGTGTCAACGCGGGACGGAAAATGGCGGAATTTTTCGTGCAAAAAGACGGCGCGCAAAGCCGCCGGATTTGTTGACAGACCGGGCGATTATGTGATATTATATCAAAAATTTGCGATTCGGCAGAAATGAGGCGAGGAAAAATGGTTGCGGCCGCAGAGAATATGCAGGCATTTGGGTGGGATCTTTTTTCCGGCAACCGTGATTCTGTTTTTCTTGGCAGCGGCAGTATTGCCGGTGACGAACTTGATATTTCTTCTTTCGTGGTATTACCTGGTTTCGTAGATGTGCATGTACATCTTCGTGAGCCGGGTTTTTCTTATAAGGAGACCATTTCGTCCGGCACGCTTGCTGCGGCGCACGGCGGATACAGCCGCGTGTGCGCCATGCCCAATCTGGATCCGGCGCCGGACAGTTTGCAGACGCTTGCCCCCCAGCTGGAGCGCATCCGCACGGATGCGGTCATCGATGTGACGCCCTACGGCGCGATCACCGCGCACCGCGGCGGCAGAGAGCTTGCGGACATGGAGCGGCTCGCGCCCTATGTCGCCGGCTTTTCCGACGACGGCAGCGGCGTGCAGGATGCGGACGTGATGCGCGCCGCGATGCGCAAGGCGGCAAGCCTCGGCAAGCTCATCGCCGCCCATTGCGAGGATAATGCGCTGCTCAATGGCGGCTATATTCACGCCGGCGCTTACGCCCGCGCACATGGGCACAGGGGCATCTGCTCCGAAAGCGAATGGGGGCAGCTAGAGCGCGACTTGGAGCTTGCACGGGAAACCGGCTGCGGCTATCATGCCTGCCATATATCAACAAAGGAAAGCGTAGCTCTGCTGCGCCGTGCCAAAGCGGAGGGCATAGATGTGACCTGCGAAACCGCGCCGCATTATCTGCTGCTTGATGATTCACAGCTATGCGAGGATGGCCGCTTTAAGATGAACCCACCGCTTAGGGACAAAGCGGATAGGGAAGCGCTGCTGGAGGGGCTATCGGATGGGACGATAGACATAATAGCCACAGATCACGCGCCCCACAGCATAGAGGAAAAGAACCGCGGGCTTGAGAAAAGCGCAATGGGCATAGTGGGGCTTGAAACCGCATTTCCCCTGCTTTATACTTATCTTGTAGAAACAAATATAATCTCATTTTCGCGGCTGATAGAGCTGCTGCACGATGCGCCCTGCCGCCGCTTTGGTATCCCGTGGGGCGGCATGGACGGACAAAGCGCCGATTATACGATATTCAACCTGAATAGCACCTATTCAATTGATCCAGGCTCGTTTCTTTCAACGGGCCGCGCTACGCCCTTTGCGGGCCGGCAGGTGCAGGGACGCTGTGTGTTGACGGTTGCGGGCGGAAAGGTGGCGTGGAGCGACGGTACGCTCCTGCCGCATATGGAGGGCTGATTATGAAACAGACGGAACTAACAATTATAGAAAACCTGCCGCTGTGTACGGATGTTTACCGTATGGTGCTTGCGGGAGATACCTCTGCCGTTACCGCACCGGGGCAGTTTGTGAATTTGAAGCTGGACGGATTCTTTCTCCGCCGCCCAATATCCGTATGCGATTGGGACACAGGGCAGTTGAGCATTATTTATAAGGTGGTAGGGCGGGGCACCGCCGCCATGGCAAGGCTGCGCCCCGGCGCCGTG
>OHIL01000887.1_pt1 | contig 11320 bp, 5 predicted proteins | sample 1568231 | NCBI WGS metagenome assembly OHIL01 (sample SAMEA3879565, study PRJEB24766) | human gut metagenome | biome: human-associated habitat; feature: feces | place: USA | collected 1985/1987 | reverse complement strand
GCTGTTCATCGTATGCTGCCGTGACAATGAATATATCGTACGCGGTACATCATTCAATGTTTCCTCATATGTGAACGACAGATTCTCTATCGTGACACTGCATACCGGACGTCTTGAAGCCCGGGTTCATGACGATGTCATCATGCTGAAGCCAGGTGACGAGTTGAGAATTGACAGGAACATGAACCAGATTACCAAGCAGACGGTCGATATCTCCAATTCTGCGAAGTGGAGGGACAGCGGACAGTTGTCTTTCTCATCACTGCCGCTTAAATACGTCGCCAACCAGGTTTCACACAAGTACAATGTGAAAATCAATGTGCACAGCTCGATTGAGGACATTGTCTATGACGGATGTCTTGACCGTGAATCCCTGCAGGATGCTCTGAGGCTGATTTCAATGACTTCTCCTGTTGAACTCTCCGTCACGGAATTCAAGGGAGAATACTACATATCTAAAAAATCAACAAGACAACAATTAAATCACTAGAATATGAAACCAAAAGTTAAAACACTAAAACCGAGTTATGAAGCACCGGTCATTACCGGCATCGACTTGTCGCTGGAAGCGGATATCTGTAATATCGTCAGCAGTTCCCAGACTCAAGAATTCAGAATTGACGACAGTTGGATTTGGGAAGAAGAATTTGATAACAAGTAAGCCTATGAAAAAGACAATATTGGCGGCATTTTGCCTGATGGGGGCAATTGCCTGCTCGAATGAGCTTGAATATCAGAATGATAGCCGTACTGTACTGACACTGGAATTGCCTGGAACCACCAAGACTGTTCTCGGTGATGCACAGAACGGAATGCGTCCTGTCCTTTGGTGCAAAGGAGACAAGATTTCTGTCAATGGGGTCGCTTCTCAAGCCCTCGCGATTGAAGAAAATGTTCCGACAGCAAGTTTCGTGTTTGAAAAAGAACTGTCTGCTCCATACTCAATAATTTACCCTGCCTCTATGGTCAAGGGTGGCGGTGAGGTCATCACCCTGCCCTCACAGCAGAAAGCTGCATCCGGTGACAATATCATTTCCGGTTCAATGCCGATGGCAGGTTATTCCACCACGGAATCTGTCATGATGAAACAGGTTTGTGGAATACTGGGAATCCGACTGAAAATGGGAACGGAGGCCAACCTTATCCGCTACATCGAGGTTATGGCATTGGGAGGTGAACCGGTCTGTGGCGATTTTACCGTTGATTACCAGAACGGTACGCTTTCATCTGAAGCGAAAGATGCCAATGTTATACGAATGGAAGTTCAGAAAGCCCTTTCAACGGAGTCCGCAAGCGCATTCAATGTCATTCTTCCGGCCGGGGTCTATTCCCAAGGATTCAGCGTCAAGGTCGTTGACGAGAACGGACAGTCTATGATAAGGAACATCGGAGGAAGCCGTAAACTCGAAGCCGGAAAGTTGATGCTTATGCCGGAATTGACATTCGTGCCTAACGGCGAGGAGAAGGGTGTGGAGATTGCCACGCCGGAGGACTGGAACTCTTTCGCGACGGCTTACAACGCAGGCGAGTATCCTGATTCACAGATTGCAACTATTATTGCCGACTTGGATTTTACATTAGTCAGTGCCGATAAATTTGTCACATTGGGACTTCGTGATGGGGCGAAGCAGTCCCCTGATGGACCGGCCAAATATTTTGCCGGAACTCTCAACGGCAACGGGAAGAGGATAATGAATCTTATGTCAGATGTTCCTTTCATTCAGGCTATTGGAACAGGTGCTTTGGTGAAGGATGTGATTATCGACGCCTCTTGCGAGTTCGGCGTCTGGTACGGAACTAAGTCTATCGAATTTGGCCCTCTAGTCGGATATTGCTCTGACGGCAAGATAACCAATTGCTCAAGTTCAGCTACTGTAACACTTTCACAATGCAATTCTCTTGCGAATAATAATGATTTGTATGTCGGGGGACTAGTCGGCAGAAACAGAGCTGCAGAAATCATAGGTTGCACTAGTTCTACATCTATTGTTGCTGATGCTACTTATGTAGTAGATGCGGCGTCCAAATCAAATTTATATATCGGAGGCTTTACTGGCTATTGTTCAAATCCGAATGGTGTACTTGAAAACTGCTCCAATACCGGGAACATTTCCGTGGCATCGACGGCTCGGAACATCTATGTAGGCGGTATCTGCGCCCTAACATCTGCCGGGACAATTAAAGGTTGCAATAATTCCGGAGCAATAACAGTTTCCACTGGAAGAACATCCGGAGACCCTTGCAAATTCATTTATCTCGGAGGTCTGTTTAGCATTGTTGATGCATCAGGTGACGAACAATATCTAAAGGTTATAGAATGCTCAAATTCTGGGGATATAACCTCCAACTCCAATGTTAAACAGCTGATTGCAGGAGGAATTGCAGCTCAGTTAAGTACAAATAAGGCAGAATTTACTAACACCACCAACGCCGGTAACATCACAGCTACAGCGGCACTCAGGAACCTCTTTTGCGGAGGTCTGTTTGGACGCATCAGTGCCACGCAGACACTGAATCTCAGTGGAGAACCATTCACGGGAACTATCAACATCGGGACTACAGAGTCCAATAACTATACACAATTGTATTGCGGCGGTCTAATTGGTCAGACGACTAAGAATATTACCATTGGCGGTGATGTTACCTGCAAATCAAACATTACTTATGACATAAGCGCTGCGGCGAATATAGCTGCGGAGTCTTTCTTCGGAGGCATTATCGGCTGCGCTTATGGCGCTCCTATAAACATTTCTGGTATGAAGGCTTCAGGAGTCATAACTATTAAATCTCCTTCTAATAAAGCTATGCAGCACAAACTCTCGGGATTTGGTGGAATTATTGGCGGTGCTACGAAAGGGGCAAAAATATCGGATTGTTCAAGTTCAGTTTATGTGAAGATGACAGCCCAAACTTCGAAGACGAATGGTTGCGCTGTACATTTCGGCGGAATTGCCGGCAGACTTTATGGCGGAAATGTCGAAATAAAGCATTGCACGAATTCCGGACGCCAGCAGAACAATCATTACAACAATAACATTTGGTCAAATAATTTTTCCGGAAATGTAACTGGTGGAATCGTTGGCAGTATTGGATATTCAGCAGGCAACACCGAGTATTCTGCAATAATAGATGATTGTCATAACACCGGTTCCGTCTATGCTTTACGCGGTACTGCCGGAGGAATTGCAGGCTATCACAAATTGTAGTTCGACAGAAGATATCACTCGTTCAGCTCCTGGTGGCGGAATTGCCGGTGTCGTATCAAACTGCAAAGTATCATCTTGTTATGTAAAGTCCAACATTACAAGTGCGGATGGAGGAAGTGCATGTGCTGATGCTGGAGGAATTATAGGAGAAGCTGTCTCGTCTTCAGTTGACGGATGCCGTTATTATGGGACAATTATCGAGAATTCTAAAACAATCACAGGAGAAAGAGTCTTCGGCGGCATCATAGGCAAGGCCGACGACGCAAGTTCAGCCGGCGTGACGACAACCTGCGGATTCGGCGGAACCATCAACGGCACTACAGTCACCGAAACCAACCTCAGCACCTGCGCCATCGGCAGCACCACCGGCACACGCGGAAACTTCTATCTATGGAATGGTGTGCTCCAATAGTGAGCATGAGTTTACCGAAAAACCATAAATCACGACAATATGAATAATTTTATGAAAAGATTGCTTGTCGCAATGTTTTCTGTGGGGTTGGCAGTATGCCTCGGGGCTTCCTCTTCCGTCAATGCGGCGGAAGTTCGGCAGGAACCGGTCATCAGCATAGCTGTCAAGGACATGCCGCTGCGGGAATTTGTAGCGGAAGTCGAAAAGAAATGCAGTTATACTTTTTTTTACAGCGTTCAAGTACTTGAACAGGCGGGGAAGGTGACGGTCAATGCCGAAAACGAGCCCGTAAGCGAAGTACTTAAAAAAGCATTGGCAGGAACTGGATGCACGTTCGAAGTGATCGGGAACAAGATTGCCATCAAGACCGATACGAGTTTGAAGCCGGCCGATGCAAATATTGCGGCGAAATCGCAGACGGTGACGGAACAATCTGCCGGCACCAGGGAAACTCGCATTGTGTCTGGAGTCGTGAGAGATTCTGAAGGGAAACCTCTTCCGGGAGTCGGCGTGTTAATTGTCGGAACAACTACGGGCGTCATTACTGACAATGACGGTGCATATTCCATCAAAGTAGCCGCTGGGCAGGAATTGAGATTCAGTTCAATGGGCTACAAAGACGAAACTGTCAAGGTCGGCAGCAGGTCGGAAATCAGCGTGAGAATGATGGACGATGCGCAGGTGCTTGAATCTGTGGTCGTTACGGCGTTCGGTATGAAGAGGGATGAAAAATCGCTCGGATATGCTGCGACCAAGGTTGACGGCGGGAACTTTTCCAATGCCGCCACATCTTCCAACTGGGTAGGAGGACTGGCCGGCAAGGTCGCAGGTCTCGCCATTGACAGGACAAACTCCGGTCCAGGCGGATCAATGCGTGTGACATTGAGAGGCGAGTCCTCGGTGGATCTGGCCAACAACTCGGCATTGTTCGTCATCGACGGCGTGCCTATGTTCAATACGTCCACATCTTCTACCTCAGGCAGTGATGAGTCCACCTTTGCCATCGACTATGGTGACGGAACCAGTGATGTCAATCCTGATGATATTGAGAATATTACGGTGCTGAAAGGACCTGCCGCCACGGCGCTCTATGGCTCGAATGCCGCCAATGGCGCTATCATCATCACTACCAAATCAGGAGGAAACCAGGATGCGAAACTCAGCGTTTCATACAGCACGAATGTGATGTTCGAAACATTGACGACGTCGCCGGAACTTCAGTATGAATATGGTCAGGGTACCAATTCCAACTATTACTACTATCTCAGAAGCGGTGACAATGCCAAGGGATTGGGCTATCATCCTGTACCGGATTATACCAGTACCGTGAGTCTGGAGTCCTGGGGCCCGCGGATGGACGGTTCATTGCAATATCAGTATTACGATGACAGGCTTTCAATCGGAGGCGCAAAAAATGAAGATGGTGATTTCCAGAGGACTGCGACTCCGTTCGTCAGTCGCGGCGACTGGTTCAAGGATTATTTCAGGACCGCTTACGTGGTCAGCAATTCACTGTCGGTTTCTGGAAAAATCAGCGGAAAGAACTCTATCCGCGCGACATTCAGCGATACCCGTGGAGACATGATGGTTCCCAATACTGATTACAGCAAACAGTATGTTTCGCTCAGAACAAGCAACAAATTGTCCAACTGGATGACTGCCGAAACTTCCATAACTTACAAGAGACAGCAGTGTGACAATATCCCTACGTCTTCCGGTTATGGTTCTACCTCCGTGATGTACAGCCTTTGGACTTATGCGCCTAACGTGGATATGTCATGGGTGAAGAATTATTGGTTTCCGGGAATGGAAAACCTCAAGCAGGACAATAGCCTTTCGGGCGGAAAGAACAATGCCTACTTCGTTGCGAACGAGTGTGTCAACACGCAGCTGCGCAACAGGGTATATGGAAATGCCAAGTTCGACATGACCCTCTGCAAAGGCCTTACCCTCATGCTCCGTGGCGGCCTCGACATGAACCTGGACTTCCGTACGCAGCAGCAGGCGACATCCACCCAGGCCAATCCTGACGGTTGGTACCGGGAACAGAACATTTCTTCGGTGCAGATTACGGGAGATTTTCTCCTGAAATATGACAGGGAACTCGGCGCGGATTTCCATTTTACCGGAAACTTCGGAGGAAATATCATCAATCAGAATTATCGTCGTCAGGCACAGACTGCGGATAAACTCAAGCAGGCTGCTGTGTACTCTCTTGCCAATTCGCTTGGCGAAATCAAAGTGGACAATTACGGGTATAAGACCCAGACGAATTCACTCTACGCCCTTCTGCAGTTCTCCTGGAAAAATGCCATTTTCCTGGATTTGACAGGGCGTAATGACTGGTCCAGCACGTTGCCTTCAGAGAACAGGTCATATTTCTATCCGTCCGTGTCCACCAGCATTGCCCTTAATGACCTGCTGGATTTCGGCCGCACCAACGGCTTGGTCAACCTGATGAAAATCAGGGCGTCATGGGCACAGGTCGGACATGATACATCAGCGTACCGAATCGAGGATTACCTTGCAAGTACCAAATTCCCGGGAGGGGTGTCTCTCCCTACGGCGAAGTCAAACGGCCACCTGAAGCCGGAAATCGTCACTTCATGGGAAGTCGGTGCGGATATCAGGATGTTCAAGAACCGCCTGAGCCTGGATGTGGCGTACTATGACGGCAATTCGAAAAACCTCATCGCCAACATGCCGGTATCCTATGCTACCGGAGCGACCAGCGTTTATACCAATGCCGGTACTATCCGGAACTGGGGTGTGGAACTCACTGCCAATGGAACTCTGTGGAAAACCAGTTCAATGCAGCTGGATCTCGGTTTCAACTGGTCGCTCAACAGGAACAAGGTTCTGTCGCTTGGTGACGGCATCGACTCATGGATTGTCGCAAGATACTCTTCTCATGCGCTTATGACTGCTTATGAAGGCAGTTCTCTTACATCAATGTATGGTAAAGGTTACAAACGCGCACCAGAAGGCTCATATGTGGTCAATGCTGACGGCACGATGCAGAATGTCTCAGGTATGGTGGTCCTCGACAAGCAGGGCAAGCCACAGACAAATGAGGACTTGCAGTACATCGGTGACTGCAGCCCTAAGTGGAGAGGCGGATTCAATCTGTCGTTCCGCTGGAAAGATCTCAAGGCTTCCGTAAGCTTCGACGGCCAGTATGGCGGACATGTGTTCTCTTATACGAATTGGATGCTGAATTACAGAGGAAAAGGTGTCGGTACGCTTGCCGGTCGTGAAGGAGGAATGGTTGCAGAAGGCGTGGTCCTCCTGGATGACGGCAACTATAAGATCAATGATTATGCGATACCGCGCAATGATATCTCTGAATACTATCATTCTGCTTACAGCAATACCAATGCGGAGGCAAACTTCGTAAGCACCCAGTTCCTGAAACTGCGTGACGCAAGGATTGAATACGCATTGCCGAAGAAACTTCTCGCCAAGACGAAGGTGGTCCGCGGACTGTCCATAGCTGTCTATGGCAATAACCTTGTCTGCTGGAGCAAATTCCCGGGATGGGATCCGGAAGGCGTCTCCATGAGAGGCAGCGCGATTATTCCGGGCTTTGAGATTCTTCAGATGCCATCTGGCTCGCAATATGGCGCAAGCCTGAAAATAACATTCTAATTGACTGTGAACATGAATAGAATTTTCAGATATGTTGCAGCGGCTGCAATACTTCTTACAGCTTGCTCCAAATTCGACGATATGAACAAGAATCCGTATGCGCTCTACGACGCCCCTGCGGAATCCTTTGTCCAACCTATCCTGTACAATACGGAATATACTCTGGTCTCCAGGTCATATGACCTCTTGTCGGAACTCATGCAATACAGCGTCAATTACAATACCGAGGTGACTTCCCAGATGAATTACAATTATTCCATTACGGAGTCCGTGGACGCTTCCATCTGGCTCGGACTTTATCCTCAGGCCGGCAATGCGGAATACATGTTGCATCAGGCGGAGAAGGAAGACAACCCGGCGATGAAGGGCGTTGCATTGATACTCAAGACATTGGTGATGTCCAATATCGTGGATGCCTACGGCAATGTCCCGTATTTCGATGCCCTCAAAATCGCTTTCCAGAAGGATACCCTGAACTATACGACCAGATATGATGACATGAAACTCATCTATGCCGACATGTTCGCCCTGCTGGAAGATGCCAATGCCGCATTTGTGAAGGCGGAAGAACTCAAGAATTCCGGTGAGATCCCGCAGACTGATTTCAGTGCGCTTTGTGATTACATGTATGAAGGCAATGTGGAAAAATGGCGTCGTTTCGGCAATTCCCTCTATCTGCGCCTGCTTATGCGTGCGGCAATGAAAGTTGAGGAAGACGGAGGCGTGATGGACATGAGCGGAACAGAGCATCCTGACTTCAGCATTGTCAACAAGATAGCGGAACTTTACGATTGCTTTAATTCCGGCAGCGGAGATTATCCTCTTATGCGTGACAGGAAAGATGCTGCCGTAGTAGGGTTCAGCAAGAATAACTCTGCACTCTATACGCCGTTCTATGCTGTCACATCAGGAAACTGGAACAGCGTAATCGCTTGTGAGACATTGGTCAACGAGATGTATAACGCTAAGAAGGGACTTGCAGACCCTCGTTACTATTACTATTTCACGAAACCTCTTGGCGCTCCGACGCAGCTGTTCAAGAGCAATCTGGATGCTTTTCTGGCAAAGAATGTTTCTGCTGCCGGAAACTCCAAGGTCGGAAGATATCCGAACGGTAATTCGGGCCAGATCGGAAATCTCAAGAATGCTGACCATTATGCACTTATGAATTATTCCGAGCTGCTGTTCATTTTCGCGGAAGCCGGTCAGAGAGGTTGGCTGAATATCAGTTATCCGGTCGTGAAGAAGATCTACCTTGAAGCCATTACAGAATCGGCCCTCGAATGGAATACGACGGAATCAGCAGGAAGTGAGGAGATGACGAAATTCATAGGAATCCTGTCCGATGAAATCGAAGCGGACAATGCCCTGGAGAAGATTCTTACACAAAAGTGGGTTTCAATGTTCTGGGTAGGCATTGAGTCCTGGTGTGACTACAGGCGTACAGGATATCCTGTCCTCAAGACCAATGGTGAGGCTGCGGACAACAATTACATCCTGCCGACCCGCCTGAGATATCCTGCCGATGAGAAATACCGTAATCCTGTTACATATCAGGAGTCTCTGGACAACTGGCTTGGCGGTACCAACAATATGCGTACCGATGTCTGGTGGGCATCGACCGCTGAAAGCCGCAATACCAGGTTGCGTGGTAGAAAATAATTGAAAAATATGAGATTTATGAAACAATATATTAGACTGTTGCCGCTGCTGTTGTCGGTTTTCATTGCCGGTTGTTCTGAAGAACAGCCTGATGACACTGGCGCGGAGGTGAAGAGTATCGAAGTCAGCTATTCTTATGACGGCGCGGAAGTGAAAGCTCTTCCGTTCAATTCTTCAAGCCGTAGCGTGCGTGTAGATGTGAAGGTAAACAATCAGGATATTTGGTGGAATGTCGAATCTGACGCCAGCTGGTGCAAGGTGTTTGATGAGCAGCATCGCGGAGACGGCGGATTCACATTGAACATATTGGCGAACGATGATTATTCTGACCGTGAGCCGGCTACGCTTACGTTCGTTTCCGGTCAGTTCAGAGGATATACGATGCAGGTTTCACAGACGGGCAATGTGTTCATTGTGAACAAGTTGTTTACAGTGGGCCCGCGCTCTGCCGGAACCGAAGAAGTAGAAGTCTCGGTGAAGGAAGGAGTCGAATGGGACATTGTCAACAGTGATTGGATTACAGCTGTCAAGGAAGGTTCGCCGGTATCGGAAGGCGGCGTGACAAAGACGCGTGTTTCAGTAAGGTGGAATGAAAATACCTCTGCAGCCCGTTTCGGTTCCATAGGATTCAAGAGGTCTTCTTTCAAGGAGGCTGATTCCCAGTTCAGCGTGTTCCAGTTCGGAAACGAATTGACCTATGATGAATCGGGTTACATCATGCTTCCTGCAAAGGAATGTCCGGCTGTCGCCGTCAAGGTCCCGTCTTCCGGTGTCAATGGCGTGGTCCTGCCGGAATGGATAACTTATACTACCGAAGTCAATGCCGACAATACCATAACGTACAATCTTATATTTGAGGACAATCCTAGTGATACCAGGACCATCCGCAATTCAAGTGTGTCTTTCGATATTGCGGACAAGGATTCGGATGTGGTCCTTCCTGTCATCAAGCAGGACTACTATATCGTGCATGGCATCACTACTGCAGACGGATTGAGATTGTTTGCCAAGACGGTGAACGAAGGCGGAGATGTCAGCGAGTGGCAGAAAGACGGAAAGACGATATTGCTGAAAAACATTGACATGTCGGCATTGACGGGAGAATGGACTCCGATAGGAACTGCTGACAAGCCTTTTGCCGGTATTTTCGACGGTCGTTACAGGAAGATCTTGAATATGAAGTCTTCTTCGCCGTTGTTCGGAACTTGCGAGGGCGCGCAATTGTCCAACATCATCATAGACGAGTCTTCGGAATTCAATGTCCGGGGTGAATATCTGACGGAATGCGTGGCTGCCCCTCTGGCAGGAAAACTCACGGATTGCAAAGTCTCCGAGTGTACCAACAATGCTTCAGTCCTTATGGAGGCGTCCTCGCTCAATGAGGCGACTGTGGCTTATGTCTCCGGTCTCGTAGGTGTGACGAAGGGTAATACAACTGTCTATAAATCAGAAAATAACGGTAGCGTTACAGCATCTGGCAAATGTAAGACGGCCAAGGCCCAGGGCACATTTTACGTCGGAGGCATTGTCGCCATGAACGAAGGGTCCGTTGACGGATGTACCAATAACGGTGCTGTTTCGGATGCGGCTGTTTCTTACAATCATTCACTCGCAGGAGTCGCTGCCGCCAATTCCGGAACTGTCCAGTCTTCCAAGAACTGCGGACGTGTTTCTGTGGCTGCCGTGCGTGTCGTGGATTCGCAGAACGATGTTTCCCGCTATATCAACATGGGAGGTATAACAGGATACAATATGGAAGGCGGAAAGATTGCAGGGAGTACCAACGATGCTGCCTTGGCTTCGGCTTCCGACGTGAAATTGCAGCGCATAGGCGGCGTGGCCGGATATCTTGAGAGTGCACAGGTTTCCAAGAATGTCAATACTGCCAATGGAAAATGTGATATTACGGGAACATCTACTGATTCCAGAGGTGCCCGTCAGCTTTCTCTCGGCGGTTTGTATGGCGAAATGACATGTGGTGCCGCGCTCGATTTTTCCGGAGACGGGAAATGCTCTGCAGGACCGTTGACCGTTTCCAATTATGAAGCGTCCGCTGATTATGTCATCATCTATATCGGCGGTATGATAGGACATGCCGGTCTGGCTGATGATATCTCAATCTCGCATCCTGAATGGAATGGAACCATTACGATGAACTTGAAAAACAACAAGTTCGCCGGCTATGTCCTCGGTGTGGGCGGTGTGATCGGCGGTGTTGGAGTATTTGAAAAAGAGAGAGCCACTGGAGGTCACCTTACGGTGGATGATGCTTCCGTAGGCGGAATCGTAAACATCTTGGCAAATCAGAAGAATGCGATGAAACATACATTCGCAGGAATCGGCGGCGTGTCAGGTTTTGTTTCTACAGGCGGAGTTTCGTTCCGGAGATGCA
>OHIL01000882.1_pt1 | contig 11368 bp, 9 predicted proteins | sample 1568231 | NCBI WGS metagenome assembly OHIL01 (sample SAMEA3879565, study PRJEB24766) | human gut metagenome | biome: human-associated habitat; feature: feces | place: USA | collected 1985/1987 | reverse complement strand
CCCAAACCGAGTACAGCAGCACCGGTATTTACCTTGAATACTAACTTTGCCTTTTCTGCGAGCATTTCTCCGGCACTGCAAACACGGGTGGTGAAGTTTTCGTTCCACCATCCGAATGTAGCTACGATGAAGTCATATAATCCACCGATCATACCTGCCATCAATAACGGTTTAGCCTGGCTGCCTCCTTTTTCTCCGGAGATCAGCACTTGTGTAGTAGCCGTTGCTTCCGGAAAAGGATATTTTCCATGCATATCACTAACAAAATATTTTCGGAAAGGAATCAGGAACAGGATACCCAATACACCACCCAGTAAGGAGCTGATGAATACCTGCATGAAAGTAACCGTCATTTCGGGATATTTGGCTTGAAGAATATAAAGAGCGGGGAGGGTAAAGATCGCTCCGGCAACAATGACACCGGAACAAGCTCCGATAGACTGGATAATAACATTTTCTCCCAACGCATTTTTTCTTTTTGCGGCTCCGGAAACTCCTACGGCAATAATTGCAATCGGGATAGCTGCTTCGAACACCTGACCTACTTTCAACCCCAGATAGGCAGCGGCGGCTGAAAATAGGATTGCCATGGCAATACCCCATGCAACTGACCAGATATTAACTTCCGGATAATTTTTTGAGGGACCCATCAACGGGTTGTACACTTCCCCGGGTTTCAACTCTCTGAACGCATTCTCGGGTAACCCGGTGAATTTGTCTTCTTCTTGTTTCATAGTTTTTATAATTTGCTAATGTGTCAATTTACATTTCCGTCCTCAAAGTAAACAAAAAAAAAGGAGAACCGAAAGATTCTCCTTTATGTAATAGTCTATTTTTTCCTACTTTGCATCTTTTGCTGTCATATCGCCCTCGATATACAATCTTACCATCTCTGTTTTGGCATTGGTACGCAAGGTGATTGATTTTTTGAAATGTCCCGGATATTTGCCTGTTCCGTTATAAGTCACCTTGATTGTTCCCTTTTTGCCCGGCATGATGGGCTCTTTTGTATATTCGGGTACTGTACATCCGCATGAGGCTACAGCTTGATGGATTACCAAAGGAGCATCACCGATATTAGTAAAGGTAAATGTGCAACTGACAACCGGACTATTTTCTGAAAACTTACCGAAATCGTGAGTTGTTTTGTCAAACTTGATATCTGCATTTGTTTGCGCAAATGCAAAACTTACACCCATTACTAACAGGGTCATTAAAAAAAGTATCTTTTTCATTTTTCCTTCTCTTTTTGATTACAAATGCCAAAGATAATACTTTTTCCCCTAAAATATACTTTATAGAGTGCGAAATAGTATTAAACGGCTCTCTTTTGCTATTTTGAGAGTTGGAATCCCAACATCATTCCGTCGTAATTTTCAGCGAGTGAACTAACTGTTTTTAGTGCGGTACTGTTGCTTTTGCTACCGATGAAAGCCATCAGTTTCAGTAGCTTGTCCGATTCGAACAGCAGGTCCATAGTTGTGGAGGTAGCGTTGACCTTGGCATTCATACCTATCAGCTTGGCGAATTTCAAGTTGACCTTTTGGGTGGATGCATTGTAGGAGTAGCTTCCCTTCATGCTCTTTTGCCCTACTTTGGCGCTGAATGTGCTGTCGGCGTTGAATGTGAATGACATTTGCCCGGCTTTGATGCCTACTTTGGCAAGCTGTTCGTCCAGTTTCTTTTCTGCGGCTGTGGCGGCAACGGCACCGCCGGCTTTCTGCAGCAGGTTGTCCGATTCGAATTCAATGGCGGAGCCGGTATACGACCAAGTGCCGGTCATATCCGCTGTTGACTTGCCGGTCACGGCATTTACCGCCTTCTCTATATTTTCTTTGTTGAACAAATCCTTGATGGATTGTGCGTGACTATTGCCGGTCAGCAGTAGTGCGGCAACAAACAGTTGCCAAAAAACTAATCTTTTCATTTTACTTATGTCTATTGTTTGCTATTCAGGCTTTTGTTGATACTTTCGATATAGTCCAGCAGCTCTTTCCGTCCCATGCGGTTTTCAGAAGAGGTGATGAAGTAGGGGGGCAGCTCTTCCCATTGTTCCTTCAACTGTTCCAGGTATTCGTTGATGTGGGTGTTCAGTCTGCCGCCTTTCAGTTTGTCGGCCTTTGTGAAGACGATGGCAAAGGGTACACCGTTCTCGCCCAGCCATTCCGTAAACTCGAGGTCGATGGCTTGGGGAGCCAGCCGGCTATCTATAAGAACAAACAAACAAGTCATCTGTTCGCGTTGCAGTATATAACTTTCTATAATACGTTTGATTTGTTCCTGCCCTTTCTGTCCCCGTTTGGCATAGCCGTATCCCGGAAGGTCTACAATGTACCAGCTCTTGTTGATGAGGAAATGGTTGATGAGCATGGTCTTTCCCGGTGTGGCAGAGGTCATGGCGAGCCCTTTTCTCCCGGTCAGCATATTGATGAGACTGGATTTTCCTACGTTGGAGCGTCCTATGAAAGCATATTCGGGAAATGTACCTGTGGGGCATTTCCGCACGTCTGTGTTACTGATGACGAATTCAGCGTTTGTAATATCCATTTTGTTGCCTTTTTGGGGTTTTACGTGTGGCAAAGGTAGCACTAATTTCATAAGTTTGCACTATCTTTGCCCAGAAAGCGAAGATAGGCTGCACCTCAGCATAAAAAATGAACGAGTTCATTTTATTCTGCATTCGGTTTGCACTATCTTTGTGGCCAATAGGAGAATTTTAAGTATGAATGGACAGTTTCCCTCTACATTATTGGAGAAGGCGGTAAATGAGTTTGCCAAGTTGCCCGGAGTGGGACGCAAGACGGCTATGAGGCTGGTTCTTCACCTGCTCCGCCAGGATACGGCAGTGGTGGAAGCGTTCGGCAATGCCATCGTGACGCTGAAGCATGAAGTGAAATATTGCAAGGTATGCCATAATATATCAGATACGGAGACGTGCCGTATCTGTTCCAGTCCGCAACGGGACGCCTCTGTGGTTTGTGTGGTAGAGAACATCCGCGATGTGATGGCTGTGGAAGCCACACAACAGTTCCGTGGTTTGTATCACGTGCTGGGAGGCGTCATCTCGCCGATGGATGGCATTGGCCCCGGAGACTTGCAGATAGAAAGCCTTGTGCGGCGGGTAGCCGCCGGCGGCATCAATGAAGTGATTCTTGCGCTGAGCACGACGATGGAGGGAGATACCACCAACTTTTATATCTACCGCAAGCTGGAAAAACTGGGCGTGAAGCTCTCCGTCATAGCCCGTGGCATTTCCATCGGTGACGAATTGGAGTATACGGATGAAGTGACTCTGGGACGCAGTATTGTGAACCGCACTCCATTTTCCGGAACTGCCTGATTGTTTGGGGCCATTATCAATTATTCATTATCCACTATCAATTTACTAAATGGAAGAACAAATAAAGAAGACCGCAGCGCGTGTCCGAACAACTTTTGCCTATTTCTGGATGCTTCCCATCCTGCTCGTCCTGCTTGGAGAAACCGGAGGCGAATGGGTAGGTATGTATGCCGGAGATGTACGTGCCACCTATATGGCCGAGACGATAACCATTCTGCTGGCTGCCTCTTGCGTGCCCGTATCCCTGAAACTCTTTTCATGGGTATTAATCAGGAAAATAGATGTAGTGACGCTTCCCGAAGCCCTCCGCCTCTATGCGTTGTGGAGTGGCGTGCGGCTGGCATTGCTTGCCATACCGGTGCTTGCAGGCTTTTTCACCTATTATATCATGTTGAGCAGTACGGGTGCACTGTGTGCACTGATAGGACTGACGGCTTCTCTGTTCTGCCTACCGGGTGAGGGACGCCTGCGTAAAGAACTGCATATCAATAAAGAAGAAGAAATGTAACCGACTGGAAGATATGAATAAATCTTATTTCTGCAGTGAAAGGGTGCGTCTCCGTGCTATGGAGCCGGAAGACCTGGAAGTGATGTATGCTATGGAGAATGATTCCCAGACTTGGGATGTGACGAACTTCACCGTACCCTATTCCAGATTTGTCTTGAAACAATATATTGAGAATTCCGAATGCGATATGTTTGCCGACCGCCAGCTGCGTATGATGATTGTACGTGCAGAGGATGATGCGCTGATAGGTACCATCGATATTACAGAGTTTTCTCCCATGCATGCCCGGGGAGAGGTGGGCATTGCCATACGGAAGGAGTATCAGGGCAATGGTTATGCCAAGGAAGCGCTGCGTTTGCTGTGCGACTATGTTTTCAGTTTCTTGTATCTGAAACAGTTGATAGTCCATATCTCGGTGGATAATGAGGCAAGTATCCGCCTTTTTGAATCCTGCGGTTTTGTGCGTTGCGGGCTTTTGAAGGAGTGGTGGCGCGTAGGAGGATGCTATAAGGATGTCGTGCTGTTGCAACTTCTCCGAAGCACTAATTGAGCGTTGGAATCTGAGGGAAACGCGACCATATTTCATATTTTGCTCCCAGCTTGCACAATGCCTTCTTCCAGAGTGTGCCGCTGGCCGCCTCGTTCATTAGCGAACTGATGTTTTCTTTGCCTACCAGCCAGGTGTTTTCTTCAATTTCCCGGCCCAGTTGTTCGTACTCCCAGCCGGAGTATCCCAAGAAGAATCTGATTCTGCCTTGAACGGGATTTCCCTGCATGATGTAGTTTTTAATGGCTTCAAAGTCACCGTTCAGGTAGAAGCCTTTGCCGATGGACAGCGCTCCGGTAATACCCTCGAGCGTGTGCAGATAGAACAATGTATCTGTGCTGAGTGGTCCTCCTTTATAGATAGGTATACTTTCCGGGCAGTCGAAGTCTTTCAGCACATCATTCAAGAATAGGGGGAGCGGTTTGTTCAGAACCAGTCCCATTGTGCCGTCATGTGTATGGTCCACCAGTAGAATGACGGATCGTCCAAACATATGGTCACACAAAAAGGGTTCGGAAATCAAGACCTTTCCCTGGGCAGGAACCACATGGTTTGTTTCTATCTTGAATAGATTTATATTGCTATACATGCCCCTAATATACATAATATTCCACAATAAACCAAAGTTCTTCGCTGTTTTTCATTTTAAAAGTTTCTTTTCTCAGATTTTATGGCTTTTTTTATTCGGAGAAAATACTTAAGTTTGCAAGTAATTGGCAATTTAATGCAATGAAATATACTACATTATATACGTTAATTTTAGGGCTGTTTTCTATAGGATGGACGGATTGCCCGGAGGATTTTATGGAGCGTATGCAGCGTCCGGGACATTCTGAAATACAGCTTTCTAAAGTGACGATAAGTGGCCGTGTGCTGGATGAAAGCGGGTTTCCGTTGGCCGGTGCCACTATTCAAGAGAAAGAAACTGCCAATGGTGCGATAGCGGATTCGGAAGGAAAATTCACTCTGGTGGTTGCCGATAATGCAGTGCTTCGTGTTTCGTTTATCGGCTACATGTCCCAGGATATTGAGGTGGAAGGACATTCGACCTTTCATATCACACTAAGAGAAGATATGATAGAGCTGGATAACGTTATTGTTACCGCTTTGGGTATCGAAAAGAAAGAAAATTCTCTTTCTTACGCCACAGATTTAATAAAAAACGAGGAGTTGACGCGAGTAAAAATGCCCAACTTAATTACTTCGTTGACCGGCAAGTCGGCAGGTGTGCGTGTCAATCAGGTTTCTTCCGGTCTGGGAGCCTCAGCCAAAGTCAGTATCCGTGGAATCCGTTCGGTGGCGAGTGACAACCAACCGCTGTATGTGATAGACGGTGTTCCCATTCTGAACTCCACTTCCGAGCAAGCATACTCTGCCATAGGCGGAACGGCCAATGCCGGCAACCGTGACGGAGGAGACGGCATTTCCAATCTGAATCCTGAAGATATAGAGAGTATCAGTATCCTGAAAGGAGCTCCAGCGGCAGCTTTGTATGGTAGCCAGGCCGCCAATGGGGTGATACTGATTACTACAAAGAAGGGGCAGTCGCACGGGCAGCGCAGTGTTTCTTTCTCGACGAGCCTGATGTTCGACAATGCTTTTGCACTACCCAAGATGCAGAACCGCTATGGAGTAAGTGACGGTGTGGACAGTTGGGGAGAACGGGCAAACCTTCCCGAATATGATAATCTGAGAGACTTCTTCTCTACTGGTGTCACCTCCATAACTTCCATCTCCTTGAGTCACGGCAATGAGAAGTTGCAGAACTATTTCTCCTATGCCAATACTACGGGGTATGGCATCATTGGGAAACATAACCTTTCGAAGCACAACCTCACTTTCAGAGAGACTTCCGTTCTGTTGAATTCCCGTCTGAAGTTAGATGGCAGTATGAACTTGATGCGCCAGGTGGTGAAGAACAAGCCTACCGTGGGTGGTTTCTACATGAATCCTTTGGTGGGGCTCTACCGTTTTCCACGGGGTGAGGATATTTCTTATTATAAGGAGAACTTCGAGGTTTATGATGAGGGTAGAAACCTGAACATACAGAATTGGCATACCTCCTACGAGGATTTTGAGCAGAATCCCTACTGGATTACCAATCGCATATTGAGCAAGGAGAACCGTATGCATGTCATAGTCTCCTTATCTGCCAATCTGAAGATAAACGATTGGTTAAGCCTGCAGGCCCGTGGCAATGTAGACTATATTAACGACAAGGTGCGCCAGCAGTTCTATGCCTCTACCGCTCCGGCGTTAGCGGGAGCCAATGGGCGTTATATCGAGATGGACTATCAGGAAACCCAATATTACGGAGACGCCATACTGATGATGAAAAAGCAGTGGGATGCATTCTCTCTCAACGCGGCGCTCGGTGCCAGTATCAATGACAAGACAGTGAACTCCACCCGCTATGACTCTAAAACAGCTTCGCTGAAATATGCCAATGTGTTCAATCTGGCCAATATCATCATGAATGGTTCCGCTGGGCTGGACCAGAAGATTGATGCACGGCGCCAATTGCAGTCCTTGTTTGCGACGGCACAACTGGGCTACAACGAGTTTGTCTATCTTGATTTGTCGGCCCGTAATGACTGGTCCTCCACACTGGCTTATACATCTCATGAGAAAAGCGGGTTCTTCTATCCCTCCGTGGGATTTTCGCTGATATTCAATAAGCTGATGACTTTACCCCGATGGGTGTCACTGGCAAAGATAAGGGGGGCATACAGCATGGTGGGCAATGATATTCCCATGTTCATCACAAATCCTTCCTCGCATATCACGGCGGGTGGAGAGTTCCTGGCAAGTGATGCCGCGCCGTTCAAGGATATGGAACCGGAGATGACGCATTCCTTTGAGGCGGGTATAGAAGCGCGTTTTTTAAAGAACCGCATTGGTTTGAATGCCACTTTCTATAAGACGAATACCCGGAACCAGTTCTTCAAGCTTCCTACTCTGTCGGGCGATAAATATGCCTACCGTTATGTCAATGCGGGTGATATACAGAATGTGGGGTGGGAGATTTCATTGGATGCCGTTCCTTTGCTGACAAACCATTTCAAGTGGAAAACAGAGGTGAACTTCTCCACCAACCGCAACAAGATAATTTCACTGCACGAAGCGCTGAAGGAGTTTCTTTACGGTCCTACCAGCTTCTCGTCCAGTTATGCCATGAAATTGGTGAAAGGGGGCTCTATCGGTGACATCTACGGAAAAGCTTTTGTACGTGACGATGTGGGCAATATCGTTTACGGCACGGAAGGAGACAATACCGGCATGCCTTTGGTGGAAGGTGATGGCAATACGGTGAAAGTGGGCAATGCCAATCCAAAACTGATGCTGGGCTGGAATCATATGCTGTCTTACAAGAATTTTTCTTTCTATTTTCTGGTGGATTGTCGCTTTGGAGGCGATATTTTGTCCCAGACGCAGGCGGATATGGATATGTATGGCGTTTCTGAAGTCACGGCCCGGGCCAGAGACAAAGGTTATGTAATGCTTGAAGGTAACCGGATAGATAATGTGAAAGGATTTTATAAGAATGTTGTAGGCGGACGGGCCGGGGTGACGGAATATTATATGTATGATGCCACGAACATCAGGCTGCGTGAGCTGTCCGTGGGCTACCAACTGCCTGCAGCCTGGATGGAAAAGACCAAAGTCCTCAAGCGGGCACAACTGTCCTTTTCTGGACGCAACTTGTTCTTTTTCTACAAAAAGGCGCCTTTCGACCCTGACCTGGTACTCTCTACGGGCAACGATAACCAGGGAATTGAAGTCTACGGTATGCCTACCACGCGTAGTTGGGGATTTTCTTTGAAGTGTGAATTTTAAGAGGGGGAGGGAGACTTGATATGAAGAGGATTATAGTACTGATTGGCATGGTTTTCGTGTTTCTGGCTTGTACGGGAGACTTTAAGGAAATCAATACGGACAAGTCCGGCGTGACGGACGAGGACTTGCAGGCCGACTATAACGAACATGGCATCCGTCTTGGAATCATCCAGCAAGGCATCTATTTCAATTACGACTACGGAAAGGGGAAGAACTGGCCTTTTCAATTGACCCAGAATTTGAATGCCGACATGTTCAGCGGTTACATGCACGATGCCAAGCCTCTGAATGGAGGTTCGCACAATTCGGACTACAACTTGCAGGATGGATGGAACAGCGCCATGTGGGGACATACCTATGAGTATGTTTTCCCGCAGATATATCAGTCGGAGAATGCCACACGTGACCGTATGCCTGCCTTTTTCGGCATTACCAAGATACTGAAGGTGGAAGTGATGCACCGTGTCACGGACTATTACGGCCCTATTGTGTATAGTCATTTTGCCGATCCCGAAGCCCGTTATATGCCCGACACGCAGAAAGAGGTCTATAATGCATTTTTCTGTGAACTCGATACGGCTGTAGCTGTACTTTCCGATTATATTGTCGAGCATCCGGGAGCTTCGGAGTTTGCGCGTTTCGATATGTTGTTGGACGGTGATTATGACTCTTGGATAAAGTTTGCCAACTCGTTGAGGATGCGGCTTGCCATGCGCATTGCGGTAGCCAGTCCGGAGAAGGCAAAAACGGAATTCCGTAAAGCGATGGATAATGAATACGGAGTCATTCGGGAGGCGGACGAGTCGGTGGCGGTTTCCACGGCGAGTGGATATACCAATCCGTTGGGCGAGATAAACCTTGTTTGGAATGAAGCTTATATGGGAGCGCCGATGGAGTCCATACTGAACGGATATGAAGATCCCCGTCGTGAAATCTATTTTGCCACTTGCCAGGATGAACAGTTTGCAGGCGAGTATCGCGGCATTCGTCAGGGTACATGCTTTGCACATAACTATTATAATACACTCTCAAAATTGAAAGTCACCCAGCAGACTGATGCAGTGTTGATGCCGGCAGCAGAAGTCTGGTTCCTGCGTGCCGAGGCTGCCCTACGGGGATGGACCGATGAGTCGGCGAAAACCTGCTATGAAGAAGGGGTAATGGCTTCTTTCCGTCAGTATGGCATCTTGCAGTCCGACGCTTATCTGGAGAGCGACTTGTTGCCTGCCGATTTTGTGGATACCTACGATATGGAGAATGATATTACCGCCCGTTGCCAAGTTTCGCCACGCTGGCTGGAGTCAGCGGATAGGGATACGAAACTGGAGAAGATTATTACCCAAAAATGGATTGCCATGTTTCCCGAAGGGTGTGAGGCTTGGGCTGAACAGCGCCGGACGGGGTATCCCCGGCTATTCCCCGTACGCTTTAATCACAGTAAAGACGGGTGCATAGATACTGAGACAATGATTCGCCGTCTGAACTTTCCCGGCGGACTGAAGACGGAGAATGCCGAGCAGTATGCCGCTTTGGTAGAGGCACTGGGTGGGGATGACAATGCCGGTACCCGATTGTGGTGGGATACCGGCATCAACTGGTAGAGATACCTTATTTATATAGGGATATTTTTTATTGGATGGGGTGATTCTCGGCAAAAATCGCCATACGTTCGTCCAACTGGTCGTACTGATGGTCTTGGATAAAGGAAGTGCAGGCACGCAATCCTTCTTGATGGCTTCCGGTGGTCACCAGCGAAATGGCGCTTACACCGTAGTACATTAGTTCCCGCGCAAGTTCTCCGCTACTCATGCCCGGATAACCGATGGTGAAATAGAAACCGTCGGCAACGGGATCACCCAAATCATTGTCGTATACCAAGTGGAAACCGTGGCGCAAGAAGATTTCTTTCAGGCGGCGGGCACGCTCACCGTATACTTTCACTTCATCAAGGAAGTTGTATTGACCTTCATTGGCTGCTTTAAGCATGGCGGCAAGAGCATACTGCGCAGAGTGGCTGGTGCCGGAGGAGAGCGCATAGAGTACGCGGTGGATGAATACTGTGCCGAAGGTGCCGCCGCCGTAGCGTTGTGTCAACCCGGGATAGGCCCGATGATACAGTTTGTCCGAAATGCAGCTGACACCGATACGTTGACCGGCATAGCTGAAAGCTTTGGAACCGGAAATGAGCAGCACGTAATAGTCCGTATAGTGTGCCACAGAAGGTTGGTAAGGCGCTTGGAACGGTTTGCTCAAGTCTTGGCGGAAGTCCATGGCAAAGTAGGCGAGGTCTTCCAGCACAATGACGTCATATTGGGTTGCCAGTTCGCCGATGATGCGCAACTCTTCTTCTTTCAGGCAAATCCAGCTGGGGTTGTTGGGATTGGAATAGACGATGGCGGAGATATTGCCTTTGCTGAGGTAACTTTCCAGCTTCGCTTTCAACTTGTCGCCACGGTAGTCATATACGTCAAAGGTTTCATATTTCTGTCCCATCACGACCAACTGCTGCTTCTGTACCGGGAAACCGGGATCGATGAAGAGAATGGTATCCTTTTTCTCATCGCACTGGCTACATGTGAGAAATGAAGCGAAAGTTCCTTGCATGGAGCCGGTAACTGGTACACAACCTTCGGGGGCTACATCTACATTGATAAAGGCTTTGATGAAACGGGATGCTTCCTGCTTCAAGGCGGGGAGTCCGTTGATGTCCGGGTAGAGGCTGGCAATACCATTCTGCAATGCCTCCACCTCTGCCTTTACGCCGACGGTTGAGGGGGGGAGTCCGGGTACACCCATTTCCATTTTTATGAATTCCACACCCGATGCCGCTTCGGCATTGGCTGCAATGGCTTTTACTTCACGGATGGTTGCTTTGGCAAAGTCTGTGATATGAAAATCTGCGATAGTTTCATCTATCAACTTACGTTCAATAGGAGTATTTCTCATGATTTCAATATTAATTTAGTTTTGCAAAGGTAACATAAATCTCTTATAATCAAGCTATGTTAAAAAAAAGATGATTTTTTTTCTTTCAAGCTATTGCAGATATAAGAATTTTGTCTACCTTTGCAACCGCAATCGAGAGAGATAGCAACGAAAGAATGAAATAATGGTGCGTTAGTTCAGTTGGTTAGAA
>OHIL01000880.1_pt1 | contig 11379 bp, 9 predicted proteins | sample 1568231 | NCBI WGS metagenome assembly OHIL01 (sample SAMEA3879565, study PRJEB24766) | human gut metagenome | biome: human-associated habitat; feature: feces | place: USA | collected 1985/1987 | reverse complement strand
GTTTACTAAAGCGCGGACTTCCTTCTCGCCGTAGGGAGATTTCGTCATGTTGGTAGGCAGCAGAGTGGTCTTGTCATCCAATTGCAGAAAGACTGTCTGGTCTGCATCGGTCTTTACCGTTACCAGGGCATTGGGGAATCTCATGGCATAATTATCATCGTCGTCCAGGCACGATTGGAGGCTTAAGGAGCTGATGGTTGCAATAGCGATTAAAATTTTCTTGTTAAAGATTGACTTCATTTTCATAGTGTACTCTTTTAAATTAAACATTTGGAATAGGTCTTGCTTTTATAAAAATAGCATATTTGCGAAAACCCTGCATGCAGCATTGTTAATTAATGATAAGAGCCGGAGTAAGCTGGTGCGGAATATTATTCCCCGATACATGAAAGATATTTGTATATCAGGTGGAATATGATTACCTTTGCTGTATGAGATGCACATCTCGCGTGTGTTGAGATGTATGTCTCGAACTGCATGAGATGTGCATCTCGTGCATGTTGGGGAATAGCTGTCCGGCCGTATGGAAACTGGCTTTCTGTTTAGGGGAAGTAACCTTCGGGTGGGGTGTCAGCAGTCTGGTTGCAGTAAGAAACATTATGTTCATTGTGAAAAGAGTATGAGTATAGTCTATTTGGTTCGAAAGAAGGTTTTCCGCACGGCAGAAGGGGTGAAGCAACTCTATTATGCTGTGCAGCGTGTGTTACAGCGGCGTGGAGGTGTGACGGCAGAGCTGCTGGCGCAGCGTATGGCATCCAGAAAAGGGATGAGTTCGGGAGACGTGCAGAGTGTATTGATAGATTTGCCGAAGTTTATAGAGGAAGCGCTGATGGAGGGAGAGTCGGTGACCATTAAGGGGCTGGGTTCCTTCCATGTGGCGGTGACGAGTGACGGGTTTGAGCATCCCGACGATGTGATGCCGGGCAAGGTACGCTTATCCCGTGTCTATTTTCGTCCGGATAAGTCGCTGGTGGCGAGGCTGAACAGCGGGATGGATTTCTACCGTTATCCGCTTAGCCGATATTTCCCTCACGATATGTTGCGACCGGAAACGCTGCGAAAGGAGCGGGCCGAGGGAAAGACGGGAATTCCGGATGAAGACCCAGTTGGGATGGAAAATGATACGGAGGACTTTTCGGGGGAGGAGTGAGCGATGAATGTGGAAGAATTCAGAGAATACTGTCTCTCCTTGCCGGGAGTGAGCGAGAAGATGCCTTTTCCTAATGTGGCCGACAGATACAGCCGCGATGTGCTTTGCTTTTATGTGGGCGACAAGTGGTTCTGCTTTGTCAATATCGAAGTGTTCGACTTCTGCTGCATCAAGTGCCGCCCGGAGGAATCAACGGAGCTGCGGGCAAGGTACGAGGGGGTGAAGCCGGGGTGGCACATGAACAAGAAGTATTGGAACAGTGTGTATTTTAATCAGGATGTACCGGACAGCATTATCCGAGAACTGGTGGCACGCTCCTATCGGCTGGTTGTGGAGAGCCTGCCGAAGAGGGAGCGGGAGCGTTATACCCCCATGCACTCCCTATAAAAGTCGAACATTTCGAAGATAGTCTCCTTGTCTGCCGTCTGGTTGAGACAGATGTCACCCACTTCTTTCAATAGGGTGAAGTTGATGACTCCGGCGGTATTCTTCTTGTCATGCTTCATCAGTTCGTACAGCTGGTCGTACTGTTTGCAGTTGAAGGTGAAGCTGCCATAATTCTCTTTGACGAATTGGATGGTCTGGCGCATCTTGTCCTTCGGGAATCCGGTCTTTATATAAGAAAGGTAGAGTTCGCAGACCAGCCCCCATGCCACTGCATAGCCGTGCAGCACCGGACGCCTTTCGGCAAGGGCGAGGCTTTCGAAGGCGTGTCCTACGGTGTGCCCCAGGTTCAGGGCTTTGCGGATGCCATGTTCCTGCGGGTCTTCTTCTACGATGTGTTCCTTTACCTGCACGGAACGTCCTACCATGGACTTCAGTAAGGCATAATCTATCTTTTCCGTATCGAATGACAGCAGTTCTGCCAGATGTTCCGGGGTACTGATGAGGCCGTGCTTCAACATCTCCGCATAGCCGGAGAAGAAGTTATGGGCATCGAGGCTGCGCAGGAATTCGGTTTCCAGCAGCACGCAGGCGGCAGGAGCAAAAACACCGATTTCATTCTTCAGACCGTTGAAGTTGATGCCCGTCTTGCCTCCCACGGAAGCGTCGACCATGGCGAGTAGCGTAGTGGGAACGTTGATGTAGGCGATGCCCCGCTTGAAGGTGGAAGCGGCAAAACCGCCAAGGTCGGTCACCATGCCACCGCCCAGATTGATGAGCAGGGAGTGGCGGCTGGCCCCTTTCTCGCTCAGGGCTTGCCATACGGCAGCCAGCGTTTCCAGATTCTTGTGCACATCTTCTGCCCCGATAATAATCTCTTCCGCTTCTTCCAGGGTGGGGATACCGTTCAGATGCGGGCGGCAGAGGCGGTGGGTATGCTCGTCGGTAAGGATGAAAAGCTTGTCATGGGGACACTTCTCTATGGCATGCGTCAGGCTGTTTGCCAGTCCTTCGCAAAGGATTACTTCTTGTTTACTCATCTTGTTAATTACAAATTACGAATTACCAATTACTGATGTTACGGATTATGAAGGAAAGGGAGCCTTCTTCATTATATTGTGGCACAAAGATAGCTCTTTTGGCAATAAAACGTTATCTTTGTCCCGTGAAATTCTATGGGTGGCAAGGTGTTTCCGTCATCTGCCTCCCGCTATTTGTAATTAGTAATTTGTAATTGATTGATAGAAATGAGAGCATTACTTCCCGTTTATTGCCGTCCGTTGGGTTATTTCATCATAGCTCTGGCGTTGTTCCTCCCTTTCATATTCCTATTGTGGGGAAAAGTGACAGATGCCAACTTGCTGTTTTACAAGGAATGCTCCAAACTCCTGATGATGATGGGGGCACTGATGATAATCTTTGCCTTGACGAAGAACGAGAATAAGGAGATAGAGCAGGTGCGCAACAAGGCCACGCGCAATGCCATCTTTCTGACCGTTCTTTTTATCTTCGGCGGTATGCTCTACCGGGTGGCGCAGGGTGACCTCCTTTCGGTCGATTCTTCTTCTTTTCTCATATTTCTTATATTGAATGTGCTTTGCTTGGAATTTGGTATAAAGAAAGCGACAGTTGATAGATTATTTAAGCGGAATGGTCGATAAATAAAGCAAATCGTCATGTGGGGCATTAAACCTTTTGCCCGGAAGTCTGTCAAATGAAACAGTGAATAAAAGGCATTGTTCATTTAGAATAGACAAAGAATAGACACATGAAGAAAATTATCACGGGGATGGCGTTGCTGTTGGTAACAACGCTGTCTGCATTTTCACAGACCAAAAACATTACGGTATCGGGCCGTGTCGTGGAGGACACCAAGGAGCCTGCGATACAAGCTACCGTGCAGTTGCTTTTGTTGCCAGACAGTGTTCAGGCATCGGGTACGGCCACTACGGCACAAGGTTATTTCACTCTTCCCAAAGTCAGTGCGGGTAAATACGTGCTGAAGGTTTCCTACATCGGATTCAAGAGCCAGTACATCCCTTTACACCTTTATGCTACGACAACTGCCAAGAACGTGGGTACACTGACACTGGAAACGGATGCGGTGATGCTGGCCGAGGCTGTGGTTACGGCAGAAGCGCCGCAAGTGCAGGTGGTGGAAGATACACTGGTATATACCTCATCTGCCTATCGTACCCCCGAGGGAGCCATGCTTGAGGAGTTGGTGAAGAAGCTGCCCGGTGCGGAGATTGACGACGAGGGTAATGTGAAAATCAACGGTAAGGACTTGTCGAAGATTATGGTCGACGGCAAGGAGTTCTTCGGTGGAGACGTAAAGACCGGTTTGAAGAACCTGCCGGTAGATATGATAGAGAAGCTGAAAACCTACGATAAGAAGTCCGATTTGGCACGTATCACCGGTATTGACGACGGTGAGGAGGAGACGGTGCTCGACCTGACCGTGAAGAAAGGCATGAACCAGGGTTGGTTCGGTAATGCCGACGTGGCCGGAGGGACGGAAGACCGCTATATGGGCCGCTTTATGCTGAACCGCTTCGTGGACAAAACCCAGGTGTCGGTAGTGGGTTCTGCCAATAACGTGAACGACCAGGGCTTTTCGGGCGGTGGCGGTCCTCCGCGCTGGCGCAGGAACAACGGACTTACTGCAACGAAAATGCTGGGTGTGAACTTCGCTACCCAAACCGATAAGCTGGAACTGGGCGGTAGTGCACGCTACAACTATCAGGATGGGGATATTGCAAGTATCGGTTCTACCGAGGACTTTCTGCCGGACGGCAACTCTTACTCCAACTCGAACAGCAGGCAACGTAACAAAGCCAAGAATTTCAATGCCGATTTCCGTATGGAGTGGAAGCCGGACTCGATGACGAATATCATTTTCCGTCCCAACTTCTCGTACGGCAAAACGGACAATCTCTCCAATTCTGAGAGCGGTACGTTCAGTTCCGACCCTTACAGTCTGGTGAGCGACCCCAATAACTGGCTGAATCTGGAGAAGATTCTTAATCCGGACGATGACCCGTTGAGGAGTATCCGTATAAATGCTATCAACAGCGGTTCGCTGAACGACAACAAGAGTGTGTCTACGGATGCAACCTTGCAGTTGAACAGAAAGCTGAATGACAAAGGACGCAATGTCACGTTCCGTGGAAGATTCGGTTATACCAATAATGACAACAACCAGTATACGGAGTCGGAAACACATTACTTCCAGTTACTGAATGCTTTGGGAGGAGACTCCATCTTGGTTCGTAACCAGTACATCACTACTCCTACCAAGAACTACAATTACAGTGCACAGCTGACTTACAGCGAACCGATAGCCCGCGCCACTTTCTTGCAATTCAGCTATCAGTTCCAGTACAAGTATAGCGAGAGCGACAAGACGACGTATGATTTGCAGGGCTTTCCGGATTGGGGATTGTCAACCCAGCTTCCCACGGGATATGAAGAGCATGCGGTGGATAGTCTGGGTAAGTATGCGGAATACCGCTACTACAACCACGATGCATCCGTGTCTTTGCGCTTTATCCGCGAGAAGTATCAGTTGAGCGCAGGTATGTCGTTCCAGCCGCAGCATTCTGTATTGTCCTATAAGCGCGGCGACTATATGATTGATACCACCCGCAATGTGTTCAACTTCGCTCCGAACCTGGACTTGCGCATCCGTTTCTCCAAGGTGAGCCAGCTGCGTATGACATACCGCGGGCGTAGCAGCCAACCGAGTATGGAGAATCTGTTGCCGATTGTGGACAACTCCAATCCGCAGAATGTACGTATCGGTAATCCGGGCTTGAAGCCTTCCTTCACGCACAACATGCGATTCTTCTATAATACGTATAATGCCGAAAAGCAGCGCGGTATTATGTCGCACGTCAACTTCTCGGCAACGCAGAATAGCATCAGCAATAGCCGTGTGTACAATTCGGAGACTGGTGGATGGACTACAACTCCGAAGAATATCAACGGTAATTGGAATGCGTTCGGCATGTTTGGCTTCAATACGGCACTGCCCAATAAGAAGTATACCATCAACTCCTTCTCCAATGCCAACTATCAGAACAATGTGGCTTATCTGACGTCCGGTAAGGGAGCAGATGCCGTGGAACGGAAGAATACAACCACCAACCTGACGCTGGGCGAACGTCTGAATGCCGCCTATCGTAATGACTGGTTTGAATTCGGCTTGAACGGAAGCATCTCCTATTCAATAGAGAAGGATAAACTGACGCCTGACAATAATCAGGAGCCCTATACCTTCTCCTACGGTGCCAATACGCAGATTTCCATGCCGTGGAACATGACGCTCTCTACCAACATTGCCAACCAGAGCCGTCGAGGATATACGGACAGCAGTATGAACCGTAACGAGCTTATCTGGAATGCACAGTTGTCGCAGACTTTCCTGAAAGGGAATGCCACCGTCAGCTTCGAGATGTACGACATTCTGAAGAAGCAGAGTAACATCAGCCGTTCGCTGACTGCAAGCGGCCGCTCGGTGTACGAATATAACGGCGTGAACAGCTATTGCATGCTTCACTTCATCTATCGTCTGAATATTTTCGGCAGCAAGGCCGCCCGCGATAAGATGCAGGGCAGACGCGGCTTCGGCGGTCCGGGCTTCGGTCCGGGTCATGGTCCTGGCGGTTTCGGAGGACGCAGGCCGTTCTAAAGCGGAGGGGATCACCCCCCTAATCAGCTTGTCATTCTGATACACTCTCAATTCTGTGGCAGGTTTCTTTTTGATTATTTTTCAGACGCGGATGACGCAGATTTTTAATATTCTTATCTGCGTCATCCGCGTCAAAGCGATAGCAAGTATGAGTTTTCAGACAAGTTGGGGGAAGAGGGACTTTTATGTTAATCTCTGTAATCTTCGGTGAAAGTTTCTGTGTTTTTCCTACATTTGTTTCACACTTAATTGTCTGTGAACATGCTTGATTGGAACTTCATTGCCAGCCAGATTGCTACGATAGCCTTCGACATTGTTTATTTCGGTGCCATCATCGGAACGATTGTCGTCATTATCCTCGACAACCGCAATCCGGTGAAAACCATGGCATGGATACTGATACTGATGTTCCTTCCCATCGTGGGGCTGGTGTTTTACTTCTTCTTCGGGCGTAGTCAGCGCCGTGTGCGCATGATAGGGAAGAAGAGTTACAGCCGCTTGTTGAAGAAACCTATGGCGGAATATCTGGCGCAGGACTCATGTGCGCTTCCCATCAATTACAGTCGTCTCATATCCTTGTTCCGTAATACCAACCAGGCTTTCCCCTTCGATGGAAACCGGGTGGAAGCCTATACCCTGGGGCTCTCCATGCTGCAATCCCTGCTGTGCGAACTGGGGAAAGCAACGAAGCATATCCACATGGAATTCTATATCTTTGAGGACGATGCCATTGGGCGCTTGGTGCGTGATGTCCTGATGGAAAAGGCGCGTGCCGGGGTAGAGGTACGTGTGATTTATGATGATGTGGGTTGCTGGCATGTTCCCAACCGTTTTTTTGAAGAGATGCGCGAGGCCGGTATCGAGGTACGCAGCTTTCTAAAGGTACGTTTTCCGCTTTTCACCAGTAAGGTGAACTATCGTAATCATCGGAAAATAGTTGTCATTGACGGGCGCATCGGCTTTGTGGGGGGTATGAATCTTGCCGAACGCTATATGCGCGGATTCTCATGGGGCATCTGGCGGGACACACATCTGCTGTTGGAGGGCAAGGCTGTTCACGGATTGCAGACCGCCTTCCTACTCGATTGGTACTTTGTGGACCGTACACTGATTACGTCTACCCGCTATTTCCCGAAAATAGAAAACTGCGGTACTTCCTTGGCGCAGATTGTAACGAGTGAGCCCGTAGGCCCATGGAAAGACATTATGCAGGGACTTGTCATATCCATTTCCAGCGCAAAGAAATATTTCTATATCCAGACTCCCTACTTCCTGCCCACCGAAGCCGTACTTGTTGCTATGCAGACAGCCGCCTTGTCAGGTGTCGATGTGCGTCTGATGTTGCCCATGCGTGCTGATAACCGCTTGACGCATCTGGGTTCCTGTTCTTATCTGGCAGATGTGCTCTATTCGGGAGTCAAGGTCTATTTCTATAAGAAAGGCTTCTTGCACTCCAAACTGATGGTTTCGGATGATGAATTGTCCACGGTAGGCTCTACGAATGTGGATTTCCGCAGTTTTGAACATAACTTTGAGGTGAATGCCTTCATCTATGACACAGAAACAGCGCTTCAGATGCGCGAAATCTTCCTTCAAGACCAGCGCGACTGCGTACAAGTATTCCTGAAGAACTGGGTGAAGCGCCCCTGGTATCGTAAGGCTGCAGAGAGTGTGGTGCGGCTGATGGCGCCGCTGTTATAATGAAGAATGATGAATGAAGAATTTCTTGAAGTGTATTCATATCGTACCATTCTTCATTCATCATTTAAATATCGTGAAGTTCACGCTCCCGTATACCCTTCTCTCCACAAAGTGCGGATGTTCCTCGAAACTGTTTTTCTTCCCGTGTTCCAAGACGAAGAGTCCGTCTTCTTTCAGCAAGTTGTTCTCGAAGATGAGATCGGGCAAGGTTTCCAGCCCGGCAAGCTCGTAGGGAGGGTCGGCAAAGATAAAGTCGAACTGCTCGCGTCCGCTTTTGAGGTATTTGAATACGTCACCGCGTATGGGTAGGCACTTGTCCGTCTTTAATTCTTGCATAATCTTGCAGATGAAGGCATAGTGGTCGCGGTCTTTTTCCACGCTGATTACTTGGTCGCAGCCTCTGGACACAAGCTCAATGCTGATGCTGCCCGTACCGGCAAATAGGTCGAGGGCACGGATGCCGTCCTCAAAGTCCATGTAGTTGGAGAGCACATTGAACAGATTTTCTTTGGCGAAATCTGTTGTAGGACGTGCTTTAAATGTTCGGGGCACGTCGAATCTTCTTCGTTTGTAAATACCGCTGATTACTCGCATGTTAATAAGGCTTGCATGTCAATATTAGTTGCAGGATTCATGATGAATACCTGTAGGATAAACTTTTTTAGTTCGCTCATTAAAACTTCTTTCTCGGAAAGCGTTCCAGTTAGGTGTAGCTCATCCCGTTCCTGATCAAATTCCAGTTGCTTCCAAGCGTACAACAAATAGTAAATACGGTCTTCTGTATGCGTGCATTCAAAAGAATTGGCCAGAAGTAGATGACCTCGTTCAAAGCAATAAATGTCAATACCGTCTTTGCGTACAGAAGCATACATCTTCTTACTGTTTCCTAATCTGCTTTTTACAGAAAAATAATCGATAAACGGAGTAGATTGAGAATAAAAGCGAGCTTCGGGATATTGTTCATTCAAAAAGAACTGTGCACTTTTGTCTATACCGAAAATGACAGCTACATTATTCTTTCTTAGAATATTGTAGAGTACCGTTTCGTTTTCTCTTTTCTGATGATTGTGATAAAATAGAAGTTCCGCCTGTTCCTCTTCAAGCAAGTCTAATGGCACGATTGTAAAACGTTTGCTTGCCATCATAATGTTTACCCGTTTGTAAGGATGATTGAGGAAGTCCGATTCGTGGAAGACTGCCTTTAGATTTGCTGTTAGGGATAGAGATGCATCTATCTCTTTCTCTATGATTGAAAGCGAATCGTCATGAATCGGGTTATAGATAGAAAAAGAAAATCCATCCGTACTAAGACGGATGGATAAAGTATATTGTTTTGATTTAGTAAAATCAATCATTATTCCCAGTTACCAGCACCATTGTTCGGAGTATCGATAGAACCTACCATCAAACCACTGTATTTACCTAATTTGGAATCTAAGTCTTTCAGGTTGATAATTTCCTGTTTGTCGAGTCCGCTCAAATAAGTATCGTATGGAGCTTTTACTTCGAACAAGTATACAGGAGCACCGGATTTAGCGGTATCGTTTCTAACATTCATTTCGAATTGAGCGCCATTTCCATGAGGGATAAATTTCATAGAATCCGGATTGAATCCTTTCGGATAGATAGTATCCAATACAGCTACCCACATAGTGTCACGTTTGAAGTTTTCAAGTCCCCATTTCTTAACTTCGTCATATCTGCCGGTCTTCTTAGCTTTTTCGATGATCGACATTGCTTTCTTTTCAGTTAATCCGTCTTCCAACTGCTTGTCTGTCAATTGTCCGATTTTCATAACGAACGGCAACTTCTGATTCTTAACGAAGTCAATCAATGTGTCCAATTTAGGAGCATACATTCCGTGGTGAAGCATACGGTATTCCTGCTGTGCTTTACGGATGTCAATTAGACGGGCAATGACTGCTTTTTCTCTGTCTTTTTTAGCGTTTTCAAAATTGATAGGACCCATAATGCTGGTGTAGCAGATGTAAATCAGTGCAGCAGCACAAAGCACCAATACAATATTAAATACTGTTTTCATGATAAATTATGTTTTTAGTTGTTATATTCGCATCGCAAAAATAGAATAAATAAATTTAAATACGATAGTTCCTCGAACTTTTTTCTCGTACAAAAATGATAAATAACTATTTAGAAAGGCAAATTAAGGAAAATTTTCCTTATCAGCCAACTTTAGAGCAGGAAATTGCTGTAAAATCTCTTTCAGAGTTTCTGCTGTCCACACTGGTGGATGAAGTCTTTATCTTAAGAGGTTATGCTGGTACCGGTAAAACGTCATTGGTAGGGGCATTGGTGAAAACCATGGATCAGTTGCAGCAGAAATCTGTATTGTTGGCTCCTACAGGACGTGCGGCAAAGGTTTTTTCAGTGTATGCAGGACATCCGGCTTTCACTATTCATAAAAAAATATATAGGCAACAGTCTTTTTCGAATGAGCTTAGTAATTTTTCAATTAATGACAATCTGGCTACAAACACTTTATTCATCGTTGATGAGGCTTCCATGATTTCAAACGAAGGACTGTCGGGGAGTGTGTTTGGAACAGGTCGTCTATTGGACGATTTGGTACAATTTGTTTATTCGGGACAGGGGTGTCGTCTCTTGTTAATGGGTGATACCGCGCAGCTTCCTCCAGTAGGAGAGGAGTTAAGCCCGGCACTTTTTTCCGATGCATTGAAGGGATATGGACTTGAAGTACGTGAGATTGATCTTACTCAAGTAGTCCGTCAGGTGCAGGAATCCGGAATATTATGGAATGCCACACAGTTGAGGCAATTGATAGCAGAGGATGATTGTTATTCTTTGCCTAAGATAAAAATAGCAGGTTTTCCTGATATTAAACTGGTGCCGGGAACTGAACTGATAGAGGAACTGACTAATTGTTACGATCATGATGGTATGGATGAGACGATTGTTGTCTGCCGTTCCAATAAACGCGCGAACCTATATAATAATGGGATACGTGTGCAAGTCCTATGGCGTGAAGATGAATTGAATACGGGTGATATGTTGATGATAGCTAAAAATAATTACTATTGGACAGAGAAATATAAGGAGATGGATTTTATAGCGAATGGCGAAATTGCAGTGGTCCGGCGTGTTCGTCGAACTCGTGACATATATGGCTTTCGTTTTGCGGAAGTCACTCTCCGTTTTCCTGACCAGAATGATTTTGAATTAGATGCAAATCTATTGTTAGATACTCTACATTCGGATTCACCTGCATTACCAAAAGAAGATAATGACCGATTATTTTATACAGTACTTGAGGACTATATAGATATTCCAATTAAAAGAGATCGGATGAAAAAGATGAAAGCTGATCCGCATTATAATGCATTGCAAGTGAAATATGCATACGCAATAACTTGTCATAAAGCGCAAGGTGGGCAGTGGCAGAATGTATTTTTAGATCAGGGGTATATGACGG
>OHIL01000874.1_pt1 | contig 11404 bp, 10 predicted proteins | sample 1568231 | NCBI WGS metagenome assembly OHIL01 (sample SAMEA3879565, study PRJEB24766) | human gut metagenome | biome: human-associated habitat; feature: feces | place: USA | collected 1985/1987 | reverse complement strand
CTATTTTGCAACGCCTTTTTCATGGATGTCCTAGAGATTGTCGGGGCAAGTCCGAACATAACAAGGGGGAGATGGTCAAGTTATGCTTCCCAAGTTTGTCCTGTAAGCCTTGCGGTTTTCGCTATCGCTCGACCGCTCGCCAACAGGACTGCACCGCAGCCGCTTCGCAGCTTCACCGGAGCTGCTCCCCACGCTGCGCCCGGCAATGACAAAATAAAAAAGTAAGCGGGGCTGCCGTTATTCAACCGTGACCGACTTTGCCAGATTCCGCGGCTGATCGACTTCCCGCCCAAGCGCGTCGGCAATATAATAAGCCAACAGCTGCAAAGGGATGTTTGCCAGTATCGGAAACAGCGAAGCGTTTGTCTGCGGTACCTTAATCAGATAATCAAACAGTTCCGGCGCCGCGGCTTCTTTTTCGGAAATGACGGCAGCCAGAGGCGCGTTTCTGGCTTTGGCCTCCATACAGTTTGAAATCATTTTCGGCAGGGTTGCGCCGGGTCCGAGAACCGCCATTACCGGCATGTTTTCGTCCAACAGGGCAATCGGACCGTGTTTGAGTTCTCCCGCCGCGTAGGCATTGGCGTTGATATAGCTGATTTCTTTCAGCTTCAGCGCCCCTTCAAGGGCACAGGTCAGATTAATGCCGCGGGCCATATACACAAAGCTGCGAAATTTGCAAAGTTTGCGCGCCTGTTTTTGAATATCTGCGCTGTGACTCAAAATTTCTTCGGTTTGAGCCGGAAGCAGCAACAAATCCCGTTTCATTTCCGACAACACCCTGCCGTCGAGAGATGATTTTTGTTCGGCCAGATACAGCCCCAGCCAGTACAGGGCAGCCAACTGAGCCGTATATGACTTTGTCGCCGCCACACTGACCTCAATGCCGGCATTGAGCGGAACCACATTGTCACAGCAGCGGACAATGCTTGAATCGGGACGGTTGGTCAGCACAAGCAGCTGCGCGCCTTTTTCTTTCGCTTGTCTGATGGCGCTGATGGTGTCTGCTGTTTCGCCGGACTGCGAAATACCGATGACCAGCGTGTTTTCGTCCGTCAGGTTTCGGCGGTAAATGTACTCGCTGGCGGCTTCAACGCATACCGGCAGTTGCAGCCATTCTTCCCACAGAGTGCGTGCGTACATTGCGGCATGCAGAGATGTTCCGCAGGCAATGATACAGATATTCTTAATTTTTTCGACGTCCGGATTCAGGGTCGCGTCCCCGACGGAAATCGGCGCGTCGGGAGCGGGGAGGTGGTTGGCCAGACATTTGCGCAGAATGTCCGGTTGCTCGTTGATTTCTTTCAGCATAAAATGCTTGTAGCCGAGTTTGCTGATGACATCGGGCGAGAACTCAATTTCCTCGACCGGCTTAATGACGTTTTCGCCGTTGAGGTTTTTGACTTCGACGCTTTCCCGGCGCACCACGGCCAACTCGCCGTCCGCCAGGTGAATTATGTTTCGCGTTTTGCCGATAATCGCCGGAATGTCGCTGGCAATAAAGTTTTCGCCTTGTCCGAGACCGATAATCAGAGGTGCGTTTTGGCGCACGGCAATAATTTTGTCCGGTTCGTCTTTGTGCATAATGCAGAAGGCAAAGGCGCCGCAAAGCTGTTTGACGCCGGCAATGACGGCTTCTTCCAGCGAACCGCGTTTTTTATATTCGCGGTCTATGAGATGTACCGCCGTTTCGGTATCCGTTTCGGAATGAAAGACAAATCCTTCGGCCTCAAGCATGCGGCGCAGTTCCTGATAGTTTTCAATAATTCCGTTATGTACCAGTACCAGCCTGCCGTCGTTGGAAAGGTGAGGATGCGCGTTTGCGGTTGTGGCTTTGCCGTGCGTTGCCCAGCGGATGTGTCCGATGCCGAGCCGCGGCGCAAGCCTTTTGCCGGTTGGCGCTTCCAGCAGTTTTCTTAAGTTTTCAAGCTTTCCTTCCGCTTTGAACACGTCAATTTCGTTATTGTCGTTTAAGGCGATGCCGGCGGAATCGTATCCGCGGTATTCCAGACTCTTAAGTCCGGACAGCAGCGTCGGCGCGACGGCATTGTTTCCGATATATCCGATTAAGCCGCACATCTTGTCAGTCCTTCAGATAACCGGCTTTGCGCAGCGTTTTAATAACGTTTTCTTTGTTGCGCTTTTTGATGGGGCGGATGGGGCGGCCGGCATAAACCGTCCACGGTTCAAACTTGTAATTGGATGGTACGAAACTGAGCGCTCCGATGCTGACGCCTTCCGGAATGTCGTTGCCGGGCATGATGACCGAATTGGTGCCGACGCCGGTGTATTTTCCGAGCCGGACGTTGCCTTGAATCTCCTTGACCTCGGGAATGGAATGCGTAACCAGTTCGTTGACGTAGTCGTTGCTGCTGAGCCAGACCTTGACGCCGGCGGCCAGACTGGAGCAGTCGCCCATTTCAAAGGTATATTTGCCGTCGCCGCCGGCAATGTAGGTGCCGGGCGCAATCTCGCAGTCCGACCCGATGACGCAGGCGGACGAAATGCGGCAGAAGTCGGCAATGCGCACATTGTTGCCGACTTCGACCAGTTCCGGCTTTTTGATAATCACATATTCGCCGAGCGTAAAATTCTTTCCGTGTTTCATATTCAAATCTCCGCAGTTGTTTAACTGCTTTTATCTTTGAATCTTCGGCACGGTTTGACAAACCAAATAAAATTACGAATTGTTACATTTGACCCGCCGGAAAAACAAAAGCCCCTTTAAAGGGGCTTTTTTTGCTTATGCTGCGGCGGAAATTATCCCCAGCTCTTCCATGACTTCTTTTTTTAGCGTCACGTTGTCGGCTTTTCCTGTCGCGAATACGGGCAGCTTGTCCTTATAGAGGATAACCCGCGGCAGAAACAGCTCCGACATGCCGTTGTTTTTGATGTAGGAGTGCAAAACGTCCTGCGTAACCTGATTGTTGTTGGTTACCAGAACAATCTGCTCGCCTTTGCTCTCGTGCGGCACGGCGACAATGCCGTACTGAAATTCGGCGCCCATCCACTCGTAGGCTTTGCAGACCATTTCGTGCACGGCGTTCAGCGAAACCATCTCGCCGCCGATTTTGGCAAAACGCTTAATCCGGTCTTTGATGTAGACGAAGCCGATTTCGTCAATCTCAACCACGTCGCCGGTATGATACCAGCCGTCTTCCAGCGGTACCAGCTTTCCGGGATGTTCGGGCATGATGTAACCCATCATGATGTTCGGGCCTTTGATGACCAGCTCGCCGCCTTTTTCAATGCCTTCCACCGGTTCAATTCGGTACTTTATGGCCGGCAGCAGCTTGCCGATGGAGCCGAAACGGTTGAAAATGCGGTTGTTGGCGGTAACCACCGGCGAACATTCGGTCGAACCGTAAGCTTCCAGAACCCTGATGCCCAAACGTTCCATCCACATGTTGCGGGTGTCGGGTTTGACCGCTTCCGCGCCGCCGAACATGAAACGGACGTTATGAAAGTCGAACGGATGCGCGATTTTTGCATAACCGCGGAAAAACGTGTCGGTGCCGAACATAATCGTCGCGCCGATCTCGTAGACGATTTCCGCCACGATGCGGTAGTGCAGGGGCGACGGATACAAAAACAGCTTGGCGCCTTCAAGCAGCGGGAACAGCGTGCCCACCGTCAGGCCGAAACTGTGAAACATTGGCAGCGCGTTAAATACCGTATCTGTGGTGTTGATGGTTTCAATCGCCGACATCTGCTTGATGTTGGAAATGATGTTTGCATGGCTCAGAACCACGGCTTTCGGCGCGCCTTCGGAACCGGAGGTAAACAGAATGACCGCTTTTTTGTTGCCGCCGTCCTTGTGCGGAACGCGTTTGATTTTGTAACGCAGATAGGCGTTGATTTTGCTCCACAGGCCGATTTCCTTGCGCAGGGATTCCAGATAAACGATTTTCAGTCCGTTGGCTTTCAGAACCTCAATCACGCTTTCCATTTTGGCGGTTTTGATAAATGTCGACGACGTAATAACCATGCGCACTTCCGCCGTGCGGCACATGGAGGCCATGTTTTTGGCGCCGACCGAAAAGTTCAGCATGACCGGTATGCGCTCATAGGCCGAAAGTCCGAAAAACGCGCACACCGCGGCAATCGAGTTGGGCAGAAGCAAAGCCACGGGCTCGCCTTGCGGCGTATGGCGCTTAAAATATTTGCCGAGTACGAACGATTTGATGATAATGTCTTTGTAGGTGTTGGGCACGCGCTGAACGTCTTCAACGAAGTAGGGGCGTTTGTAGAGGCCTTTTTTGGAGTGAACCTTGGCGGTTTTCATCAGCTGCGCAAAAAGCGAAATGTTCGGATTGTAATTGCATTCGAAAGACATTTCGCGCAAAATCATATATACTTCGTTGCTGATATGGTCGCGCTGGCGGCGCAGTTCGTCTTTGAGCTTAAAACTGCGGGGCTTGCCGATTGTGATTTTCATTTTCGGCAGCGGCCGGTGCGGCAGCCTGCCTTTGGTCTTGGAAAAATAACCGTACTGCGGGCCGTTGATCCAAACCGGAATAATCGGCGCCTTGGCCTTGTCCGCAAGCAGGCCGGGCGCTTCATAAATCTTCATCAGGCCGCCGTTTTCGGTTACGCGCCCCTCGGCGAAAACCACGCAGAGCCGGCCGCTGTCGACCGTTGCAATCATTTTTTTCAGGTCGCCCGGTTCAATCGGGTTAAAAGGCACGATGTCTGCCGTACGCATGAAAAATCGTATCCAGCGCTTGCGGTACAGATGGCCGTTCAGCGCAAAAACCGGATTTCCGGGCAGAAACGCAAACAACAGAACGGGATCGAGAAAAGAAACATGGTTGGAAACATAAACGCCTTTTTTGGGCAGATGTTTTTCATTAAAGTCGATATGGCATCTGACCTTAAAGCACCTGAAAAAAAGTCTCAGGCAGAAACGTACGAAGTCCTTCAAGATATAAATCTCCGAAATTGACAAATAATACCTTATGTAACCAAAAACCTCAAATTTTGTAAAGGTATAATTTGGAGAGGTTCCCGCGCCGCTTAAAAAACAATATATAATGTATTGAATTAGAATAATAAGTTGCGCTTTGTCCAGAGGGGGATAAATAAAGGATTGATTTTTAACATACGAAGTTATACAAGGGAAATCAGTAACATATTGTGAACAATTATTACATTCTTTTCTGTCGATTGTTACAAATTGTTACGTTACGGACGGCAGAACTGCATACATTATGTTGCGATGTATCAACAACTCAAAGTGTGACTTATGAAAAAACTTTTGACTTTGACTGCCGTCGGGACCGTTCTTGTCTGTTCCGATGCCCTTGCTTCCGGTTTCAACCTCAAGGAACAGTCCGCCGCCGCCCAGGGCAATGCCTTTGCGGGAGCTACTGCCGGAGCGGAAGACATTTCCTATTCATTCTTTAACCCTGCCGGGCTGACCCGCCACAAAGGTACCAAAATTTCCGTCGGCGGTACTTGGATTGCGCCGCGTTCCCGTGCCAAAAGGGCGCATGCCGACACGGTTATCCCCGGCGACGACTTTCCGGGCTTTCAGGATTCCGGCTATACCGGCGATATTGTTCATTCTGCCGTTGCGCCGGCAATGTATATGTCCAAACAGCTGGACGACCGTTTTACCCTCGGCCTGTCGCTGAATGTTCCCTATGGCATGATAACCAAATACAACGATCTCTGGGCCGGCCGTTTTCACGGGACTTTGTCCAAGGTAACGACGGTAACGCTGACCCCGATGGTCGCTTACAAAGCCACCGATGAACTTTCGCTCGGTGCCGGTTTCCAGATGCAGTACATCAAGGCGACATTACGTAACGGCGTCCGCGTGCCCAATCCTTATACCGGCGGTGTCTTACCGGGCGTCGAAGACAAGGCGCGACTGGAAGGCGATACCTTTGACATCGGTTATCAGCTGGGCGCTTTGTACGAGCTGACCCCGCAGACCCGTTTCGGTATCGGTTACCGCAGCCAGATTAAACATAAGCTGAAAGGCGACATTGAATTTGACGGACTGATGCGCGATCTGGCCAGCCAGGATATTTCCGCGCGTCTGACCACGCCGGCCAACCTGACGATTGGCGCTTATCACGACATCAATGACAAATGGGCGGTCATGGCCGAGTTCGGACGCACTTACTGGTCTTCGTTTGAAGAACTGCGCATCAAGGGCGACAAGGGGCTGGACAACGTTACGCAGGAAAAATGGAAAGACACCACTTTTTACTCAATCGGTGCCAGCTATAAGGTTGATGACCAGTGGAAGCTCCGCGCCGGTTTTGCCGTCGACCAGAGCGCCGTCGGACAGGAATATCGTACGCCGCGCATTCCCGATGCCGACCGCTTGTGGTATTCGGCTGGTGTCGAGTATAAATACGATGACAAATGGACGTTTAACGTCGGTTATACTTACATTCGTGCCGATAAGGGCAAGGTTAAGCTGAACGGTTTCCATGACGGCGATACTGCCCGCGGTTCGCTGCGTGCCGATTATGAAAACGATATTCATATTCTGGCCGCGTCAATGAACTATAACTTCTAAAGTTTAAACGCAGCGTGGGAAGCAGCTCTTCCCTCTGTGTCATCCTCGGGCAAGCGTAGCGCGACCCGGGAATCTCTTGGATGTCCGGGTCAAGCCCGGCAATGACAGTTTTTTATTTGCCATTTCCCAACTTCCTCTTTCCTTTGTCATCCTTGGACATATTTTTTCTTCTGTCATTCCCGTACTCCCCGCCTCTTGTCATTCCCGTGCACTTTTCTTTTCTCTGTCATTCCCCGGCTTGACCGGGGAATCTATGGATGTCCGGGTCAAGCCCGAACATGACAGAAAGAGAGAGAAGCAATGACAGAAAGAGGGAGAGACAATGACAGAGGAGAAACAAGACCGCGGACAACAACAAACGAATGAACGGTGTATTGTTCAGCGGTCAAGGACAGTCGCAGACATGCGGGCAGACTGCGGCGCCATTTTTCTTTTTTCCCGGGCGGCCAAAATCATCAGCGGCGACTTCAGGAGTTTTATCGGAACATCGCGCTGAATTTTTCTGAGCATCAGGCGCGCTTTGGTTTCCAGCTCCCGGCTGTCATGTTCGGCCGGCGTATACTGAATATAGGTTGGCGACGTATTGAGCGCATTTATCCAATCTTTTTCGCGCACCGGTTCGGCAAACAGAACCGGATCAAAGACCAGTCTTTCGCGTTTGGCGCTGTTTTGATAGACCGGCAGGTCCAGACACATGGCAACATGGTGTTCGCGCCACATCAGATAATCGACCCCGGCGGCATTGTCTCCGGGGATACGGGCGACAATCATCGACGGCAGTTTTTCCCTGGCCGAAACGCTGCGCAGCGCTGCCGGCGCATTCTGTTTCATTTCGCGGAACAAATCCTCGCTTATTTCCGACTTACAGCACCATATGTTCAGCGGTTCGACGCCGAAATCGCGGCGGACGCGCGCAGACAGCAAATGAGCAAAAGCGCTGCAAGCCTCGTTACGGTACTGATATTCGCCGTCCGGAAACAATTCCCGCTTCAGTTTCTGGAACAGGGCATTGTAGTTTTCCGTTTTTTGGTAATCAAGTTTAAGAGTTTCGGGCATCGTCGCGTCCTTTGCTGAAATTTTCGGAAAAGCGCGCATTGCGGCGAAGTTTCATCGCTTCCATAAACAATGCCGAATTACGCGGCTGAAAATGCGTTGAATTGCAGTCGACCCGGCTGACAAACATTTTGGCATGACGGCTCAAATCCATGGCCGGATCCTTGTCCAGCCAATAGCCACTGCCGCCGTAGACCGAAGTATCTTTTCCGGCTTCTGCGCCGAACCGACAGCCGGAAACGCTGAAATATGCCGCGCCGCCGGCGCTCAAAACCTTCTTCCAGTCTTTTTCGAGCACGGGCGCATTGAAAATTATCGGATCGAAGACCAGACGCTCGGTCTTTTTGCTGTCTTTATAAACCGGCAGGTCGAGCGCCAGCGCGACATGGTAGCCTTCCCATTCGCGTTTGCCTGTACCCAGCCCGTTGTCGGTTGCAAACTGCGCCTCAAGCCTTTTGCCGGCCTGCGGCAGGCTCCAGACTTTAAGCGGCATCATTCCCCCTGCTTTTGCCTTTTCGGCCAGCAGATGCGCAAAGGCAAAACAGCAGCCGTTGCGATAGGCATATTCCTCGCGCGGAAAAAGTTCCTGTTTCCATTGGTTAAACTGCCGGGCATAGCCGATAATTTTTTCATAATCGAGTTCGCTCATCATTCCCGCTCCAAAGCAGCAACCACCGCACGGTCATAACGTGAAGCGCCGCGGTTTTCCTGCCGTTTGCGCAGGACTTTCAGACGGTCAGCGACATATTTGTTTTCGTCTTCGCGAACCGGACGGCTCAGTTCTTCAATCCAGGCAACGGCTGCGTCACGGCCGCGGTTAAGCACCTCGCCGCTCAGCGAATTAACAACTTTCAACGGATATCCCCGCCGTTCGACTTCGCGGACAATGTTGCCGGCCTCACGTACAGTTTCCGGCGCCAGACGCATTTTGGCATAAGGATGCGGAACATGCAGCCCGTTTTGCGGACGTTTGCCGGCCAGCGCTTCGTCAAACTCTTCCCTGCCGCGTTCGTAACGGGTGGCAATGTTCAGCTCCAACAGTCGCCGGGGCATGACCGGAACAACAAAATCCACCGCATAGCCCTGCTCTTTGGCATCTTCGGCAATGTCTATCATCTCTTCCGAGGGCAGGCCGTCGACAATCACATTATATCTCTGATTCCGGCAGAAATCCAAAGCCACCCAGAAAGCCTCCTCGGCAAACTTCTCAACCAGACTTTCCCTTTCGCCGTCTTGATTGGTTATCTGCGCGGCATCGTAGCAATCCGGCTCTTTGGAGTTAAGCCGTACCGGCGCCAGCTGATTGAGCTTGAACAAATTAGGATGGTAAGCCAGCATGTCGTCCTTGCCGAGGCGGACAAAGTTTTCACCGGAAGCCATAGCCTGCGAGGTTTTTCCGGAACCAGGAAACCCCATGATTATGCGCATTTGCGGCCGGCCTTCCGTTTTGGCATTGGGTTTGGCGGCCATGATGTCCTTGAGTATGCGCGTGAAAATCTTTGTCTTTTTGGCTTCGGACAAATAAGAGAGACGGAAAATTTCTTTTTCTTGCTCGTTCATTACGAATCGCCTGCGGTAATTAAATATAAGAATATGTTAGCCCAATTTTAGACAAAAAGAAAGAGCTATTTGGCCAATGTTTAAAGTTCGCGGATGTCGGGCATTTTATACGGCGTATCCAGAGAGGAGACTATGGCTTTTTCGTAACGGGAAGATGGTGCCGAAGTCAAACGCTTTTCCAAATTTCGCTGCCGCACTTTCAGGCTGACCCGCTCCTGAGGCGTTAAGTCACGTCCGAATTCGGCAAAATAGGCTTCGTCGGCTTTACGGGCGTCGCCGCTGCGGTACAGCGTCTGTCCGGACAGGGCATTATGCACGGTCAGAGCCAGTCCCTGCACTTCGACGTTTTTCAAATCCCGGCGGAAAGCTACCAGTTCGGCCGCCGATTTGCGCAGTTCGGCCATCGGGTGCTGCACCTGCCGGTTTTTATCCAGCACAACCTTGCCCAGCGCCGCACGGTTAATCAGGTCGCGGCGGTCAAGGTAACGCTCGACGACGTTGCAGTCCAAAATCCGTTTCGGCGCAACCAGAACGGTAACATCGGCCTGATAGCCCTGCGCTTGGGTTTCCTTAACGAAGTCTATCATCTCTTCATTCAGCAGACCGTCGATAATGATGCCGTAGCCGTCTTTTTTCAGGCGGTCGGTCACTTCAAAAAAAGCTTCTTCGACAAAGTCGTACAGATACATGTTGTCCGAATAGCAGGAACCGTGGCGGTCGTTAAGCCGAACCGGCTGCATTTGATGAAGTTCGTACATATGGGGATGATACTGATAAAAATCGTCAACGCTGACGTTGACCAACGAATCGTCTTCCGCCATCATCCGGCGCGCGACCGAAGACTTTCCCGAGCCGGGCAGACCGGTCAGCAGTTTCAGGCGGCGGGCGGCAGGATTTTTTGTTTTGCCTGCGGTCAAATCCTTATATATCCGGTCGAATATCCGTTCTTTTTCTTCTTCGTCCAGTTTGGTCAGTTCGATAATCTTCTTATAATCAACATTGCTCATATTTACGAATCGCCGCAGTTGTTAAAATCATGAAATTATCATAAAACAATTTTAGACAAAAAGAAAGTTTTTTCAGCGGGAGGAAAACTTATATTCCGGCGCGGCAAAAGGACGCAGGCAGCAGTCAAGCGCATTGCGAAGCTGTCGGCGTTCGACAGGGTCGGCTACTTTTTCGACCCGGGGCAGCAAAAGCTCTCGCCGACGGCGGAGTTCGGCTGTTTCGAAGGCGGTCAGCGGACGTGAAAATTCCTTCAGAAACCCGGCAGACGCTCTGTTTCCGCCAAGGTTCCTTCCGTCGGCCGGATTGACAATCTGCAGCTCAAAGCCGAGTTTTTGCAGACTGTCAACATAAGAGGCGTAGTATTCGACCATTTTTTTCGAACGTTCCAAGGCAAAGGAAAAATGGCGGTCGCCTCCGGTTCGGACGGCAATAAAACGCGTCAGCATATTCATGTCCATTATTCGTTTGGGCACGGCCGCGACAACTATCCGCGTGCGGTAACCCGACTTCTCAAGATATTTGTACATCTGCGGCAGCATTTGTCCGCCCAAGCCGTCAACGGCGACGGAATAAGGCATTTCTTTCAGACGTTCTATCGCATAACCCATGACATCACCGCCAAACTCCATAAAGGCACGATCGGAAAAAGGGTCGTCATGGCGGTTAAAGCGCGGCGGCCGAACGATATCGGCAAAATGCGGACTGCGCTGAAAAATCTCGTCAATCGACAGGACTGCCAGAGAAACGTCTTTCCGTCCCAACCCCTCAATCAGACGGGATTTTCCGGAACCCGGCATGCCATAGCTGAAAACCGCACGGCGTTCTGCCGCCGGCATTTTTCCGGACGTTTTTTCGGCAACGATTTCCCCCGCCAGGCGGTCGGCTTCTTCCGGTCCCCAATCGTACCAATAAGGCATTGCGCCGTTTTCGAACATATTTTCTTCCTTCAAACCAAGATTTATATACTATACCACATTTTAGACAAAAATAAAGAAAATTTTTCTTGCCAAAGGCAGCTATTTTTGATAATAACCTTTTCGTTAAAACGTATTTATTTTAAACTTGTTATATTTATGGAAAGATATGTATTTTTATTTAAGAGACAGCAGTATGAATATCTGACAAAGTCTGTCGCCCTGGCCTCAGGCGCATTGCTGTTGACTTCCGTCGCAACCGCCGTCGGCCTCCTGTTCGCCAAAGACGCAATCGAGGCTGCTGGAGGAAAGGCAGAGGTGATCTAAGTTGATC
>OHIL01000870.1_pt1 | contig 11429 bp, 9 predicted proteins | sample 1568231 | NCBI WGS metagenome assembly OHIL01 (sample SAMEA3879565, study PRJEB24766) | human gut metagenome | biome: human-associated habitat; feature: feces | place: USA | collected 1985/1987 | reverse complement strand
AGGAAGCCGAGGAGGATGCCGGCAGCTACTGCTGAGCCGATGACACCGGCTACGTTCGGGCCCATGGCGTGCATCAGAAGATGGTTGCTCGGGTCAGCCTCACGTCCTACCATTTCGGAAACGCGGGCACTGTCAGGCACTGCGGATACACCGGCATTGCCGATAAGCGGATTGATCTTGTGTCCCTCACGGCAGAACAAGTTCATGAACTTCACGAACAGGACACCGCAGGCCGTAGCAATGATGAACGACAGAAGACCGAGCGCGAAAATCTTGATGGACGTCGCTGAAAGAAATTTGTCAGCCTGAGTTGAGCAGCCCACAGTAAGACCGATCAATGTCGTGATGACATCGATGAGCGGTCCTCTTGCCGTTTCTGCAAGACGCCTTGTCACTCCGCTCTCCTTCAGCAAGTTACCGAAGAACAGCATACCTAAAAGCGGGAGACCTGAAGGGACGATGAATGCAGTCGTGAGGAACCCCACAATCGGGAAAATGATCTTTTCCCTCTGGCTTACAACGCGAGGAGACGGCATACGGATAAGCCTTTCCTTCTTGGTCGTAAGCAAAAGCATGATAGGCTTCTGGATGACCGGAACAAGTGCCATATATGAGTAAGCCGACACGGCAATCGCACCCATAAGGTCCGGAGCGAGCTTGGAAGAAAGGAAAATCGCGGTAGGACCGTCTGCACCACCGATAATACCGATAGCGCCGGCCTCATTAGGCATGAATCCCATTGACAATGCCAACAGATATGCTCCGAAAATACCCATCTGTGCGGCAGCGCCGATAAGAATCAGTCGCGGCTGAGAGATAAGCGCGGAGAAGTCAGTCATTGCACCGATTCCTAAGAAAATCAGCGGAGGATACCACCCCTGGCGCACACCCTGATAAAGGATGTTCAGCACAGAGCCGTCCTCATAGACTCCGATATTCAGTCCCGGAAACATTGGGATATTTCCGATGATCATACCGAAGCCGATCGGCACCAGGAGCAGAGGCTCCCATTCCTTGACAATGGCTAAGGTTATAAAGACAATTCCGATGGCAATCATCACGATGTGCTGCCAAGTCATATTGCAGAAACCCGTGAACTCCCAGAATTGCTGTAGACTGCTTATTATCTGATCCATAAGCAGGGAATTATGCGATAGTTACGATAGCGGCGCCTTCCAGCACTGAATCGCCTTTGTTTACATTGATCTTGGTCACGACGCCCGCTCTGTCAGCCTGGATTTCATTCTCCATCTTCATTGCCTCGAGAACCGCTACTTTCTGTCCTGCAGCCACGGTATCCCCCTCTTTTACAGATACTTCGATGATGACTCCAGGAAGCGGAGACGTTACTGGCTTGCCCTCGCCGGCAGGTTTTGCAGCAGGAGCAGCAGCCTGAACCGGAGCGGCCTGAGGTGCTGCAACCGGAGCGGCCACCGGTGCAGCCTGAACTGGCGCAGCAGGCATGGCATTCTCCATCTCAACCTGATATGACACGCCATTGACAGTAACGTCAGCAAGGTTGCCGTTGGTGGAATTGATAGCTACATTGTAGTCATTTCCATTGATCTTGAATTTATATTCTTTCATAATTTTTGTTTTTTATCTGTTGATTATCTCGGCAATTGCCTGAAATTCTGTTCTTTGCTGTTCCAGCTGCTCTGCTTGCGCTGAATCGTGATGACGAAGCTTTCCTTGTCGTGTACGGACTCTTCAGCATAGAGATGCAGAGCTGCAGCTATGGCCGCATACACCTCGCCGTTCATTTCCTGGTCCAATGCCATTGCTATCGCAGCGGCAGTCTCAGGTGCCATCTTTCCGGATTTGCCGGCTTTGGCATGGCTATCTTTCTTGCATGTGCAGGATTTCTTGCCTTCACTGCCGGACACCTTTCCCAGGAGGCTGAACAGCCACCACAGGATGATGAGCGCTGTAAATACCACAGTTACGGACACGAGTGTAAGAACAAACCCGTGCTCGTCCTCTTTTTCCATTCTCTGGCTTCCGGTCTCCACGTTCTGGGACCCGTTTATGGAGCCTGGCGTAGGTACAGCCGGCTCCGCCTCAGTCACGAATTCCATCTGGCGGAGGTCGTGGGCGAGTTTGATTACGGATTTGCCTGCAGGGAGTGCTGCCGGAACTTCAAGCGAGTCGATAACGGTGCGGCCGTCATTGCTGACCAGATAAACCGTAGAGCCTTTCGCTACCTTGAAATCGGCATAGAAAGTACCCTCCTTTCCGTTTCCGCTTGCGTAGAACAGAACCGTCTGGCGAGGACCTATTCTGGTCCTGCTGTCAGTTTTAGGGATCAGGCTCATTTTCAGGTTGTTCCTGTCATTGGACAGAAAACATCCGCCGAAATTGACCGTCCCTTGAGATTTGTTGAAAATCTCAATCCATCCGTTACGTCTTCCGTAGTCATCTACGATGCCGGTGCTGTCCGGCTCTGCCAGAACCTCTGAAATTATCAGGTCACTGACATTCTGACCCAGGGCGGAACCTATCGAAAACGCAAGGATTGTACTGATTGTCAATAATATACGTTTCATTGTCCGTCTGCTTTATAGTGGAAGATTGTCGTGCTTCTTGGCTGGAAGAGTCTGCTTCTTGCCGGCGAGCTGCTCCAATGCGCGGATAACGCGGAATCTCGTGTTTCTCGGTTCAATGATATCGTCAATGTAGCCCATCTTGGCTGCCTGATAAGGATTGCAGAAGAGGTCATTGTACTCATTTTTCTTCTCCTCGGCAAGCTTAGCCTGCTCGGCAGGATCTTCCACGGCCTTGATTTCCTTGCCGTAAAGAATCTGCACGGCACCGTCAGCACCCATGACTGCGATGTTGGCAGAAGGCCATGCGTAATTTATGTCGCCACGTATCTGCTTGCAGCTCATCACGATATGTGCTCCGCCGTATGATTTTCTCAATGTCACTGTCACCTTAGGAACCGTAGCCTCGCCATAAGCATAGAGGAGTTTCGCTCCATTGGCAATGATGGCTCCGTATTCCTGCTGGGTTCCGCAGAGGAAGCCAGGCACGTCAACCAGAGTGACGAGAGGAATGTTGAAGGCATCGCAGAAACGAACGAAACGCGCCGCCTTTCTGGAAGCGTTGATGTCCAATACGCCTGCGAGATATTTAGGCTGGTTCGCCACGATACCTACGCTGCGTCCGTTCATATGGGCGAAACCCACGATGATATTCTTCGCATATGACTGGTGCACCTCGAAGAATTTACCGTCATCGACAATGCTTCGGATGACATAGTACATGTCGTAGGCCTTGTTCGGATTGTCCGGGATGATTTCGTTCAATGAATCGTCAGTCCTGCTGACAGGGTCATTGGTCGGAACAACCGGAGCCTCCTCCATATTGTTCTGCGGAATGTAGCTGAGGAGTTCCTTTATGATGCGGATGCCGTCCTCATCGTTCTCTGCCGCGAAATGTGCCACACCGCTCTTGGTGGCATGAACGCTCGCGCCGCCAAGGTCCTCAGAGGACACTGTCTCGCCGGTCACGCTCTTGACCACTGCCGGGCCTGTAAGGAACATGTAAGAAGTGTTCTTCACCATGATGGTGAAGTCGGTCAATGCCGGTGAATAGACTGCTCCGCCGGCGCAAGGTCCGAAAATTCCTGAAATCTGTGGAACCACACCTGACGAGAGGATGTTCCTTTCGAAAATTTCACCGAATCCTGCCAATGAATTGATTCCTTCCTGAATTCTGGCACCGCCCGAGTCGTTCAGGCCGATGCATGGCACACCGTTTCTCGTGGCCATATCCATAACCTTGCAGATTTTCTGCGCCATAACTTCTCCGAGAGAGCCTCCGGATACCGTGAAGTCCTGTGCGAAGACATAAACCAGTCTTCCGTCGATAGTTCCTTGTCCGGTAACCACTCCGTCTCCGTCGAAGTGCTGTTTCTCCATTCCGAAATTCGTGCAACGGTGCTGTACGAACATGTCGAATTCTTCGAAGCTGCCCTCGTCCAGGAGCAATGCTATTCTCTCACGCGCAGTGAGTTTTCCTTTCTGGTGCTGTGCATCGATGCGTTTCTGTCCACCGCCCATAGCGGCTGCCGCTCTGCGCTCGACCAGTTTCTTGATATTATCCTGCTGGATACTCATTTGTGCTGTATATATTATTTAAGTAATACTCGAATCTAATAACCTGCAAATATAACAATTATTTCGTCCAAATGCGAATGTGCAAAAAACGACCCCGGCTGAAACGAATCTCAGTCGGGGTGAATCCTTTATTTATTGTCGTGCAGACGAATTATTCCTCTGCCGGTTTCATCAAGCTGTAAACGTTGGTGACATCGTCATCGTTCTCGAGAAGATCGGTGAGTTTGTTCAATGTCTCGCGCTGCTCAGGAGTTACATCCTTCAGTTCAGTGTTCGGAATCCTCTCGAAACCTCCGGATACGAGCTCGTAGCCATTGTCCTCGATGAACTTCTGGATACCGCCGTAAGACTCGTAGGCACCGTAGATCACTACGTTCTTGGTGATGTTCTCGTCCTCATCCTCCTGCTCCTCGATGAACACCTCAGGGTCATCATCGTAGTCGCAAAGTGCAAGCTGGAGCTCATCGATGTCAAGACCTTCCTGGTCCTTGATTCTGAACACGCACTTGTGGTCGAACATGAAACTTACGCTTCCGCTTGTTCCGAGCGTGCCGCCGCATTTGGTGAAATAACTGCGGACATTGGCCACTGTTCTGGTATTGTTGTCTGTAGCAGTCTCAACAAGGAAAGCGACACCGAACGGGCCGTAACCCTCGAAAGTAACCTCCTTGAAATCACCGAGACTCTTGTCGGTAGCCTTCTTGATGGCTCTCTCGATATTGTCCTTAGGCATATTCTCGTTTCTTGCCTCTGCGATGAGCGCACGGAGACGAGGGTTGCCGATCACATCAGGACCGCCCTGCTTGACAGCGATAGTAATTTCTTTTCCGATTTTGGTGAAGGTCTTGGCCATGTGGCCCCAACGCTTCATCTTTCTCTCTTTTCTGAACTCAAAAGCTCTTCCCATAATCTATTTGTTCTCTATTCTGCTGATATATTTGTCGATATCGTAGCCTTCCATTGACTGAGGATACTGGTCCTTGATCTTCTTGTAGAAAGAAAGAGCCTTGGCGTCATCACCGAGTTCCTCGCATGCGACACCCGCCTTCAGAAGATAAGCGGCAGCGAACATATTGTCCACAACACCTGCAGCCTTCTCGTAGCATCCTACAGCTTCCTTGTATTTCTCGAGTCCTGCATAAGCATCACCCTTGCATGCAAGCGCTCTTGCCTTCAGAATCTCATCCTTTCCGTTGTATTTGCTGAGGTAGGAGAGGGCCTCCTCGAATTTGCCGAGCTGAAGTTCGCACACACCTGCATAGAAATACGCAGCAGCACCGGCATGAGAGCCGTACTGGTCAATGACCTGGCTGAAACCGAGCACGTTTCCGTCTCCGTTGAGTGCGAGGTCATAGTTCTGGGCGCGGAAATTGGCTTCTGCCTGATACATCTGCTCTGCAGCCTCAGCTTTCTGCGGCTGAGCGTAGAACTTCTGGTAGCACAGAACTGCAACACCGACTACGATGACTGCGCCGAGACAGCCCCAAATGATTTTTTTGTTTTCATTGAAGAATTTTTCTACAGAAGATACTTTTTCTGCAACCTGCTCGTTCTGCAGTCTCTCCTGATCTTTAAGAGTTTCTTGTGCCATATTTTCTTATGTTTTTTATTTCGTTTCAATGCGGCAAGCGCATAATAGTCCGCAAATGTATAAAAATTACGGGAAATTCACAATGTTTTTATGAATTAGGCTGTTTTGATGCGTCAGGCGTGTCCTCGTGGCCGGATACATTAGGAGTATAAAGACCGGCTTTCGCGGCATATCTTACAAGTTCTACCGTGCTTGAGATATTCAACTTCTTGAAAATGTTGCTCTTGTGAGTGTCGATCGTACGGACGGAGACATTGAGCCTGCCGGCAATTTCCTTGGACGTCCTGCCTTCGCAGCACAACCTGATAACCTCGAGCTCGCGGCTGGTCATCTTCGGGACATCATCCATCGTCTCTATATCATTGACAATCTCCTTCAGCTGGGCAGCCTCAGGCTTGTCCTTTATCGTCGGCACCAGCGACAGCAGCTTGCTCTTCACCTCGTCGTTTTTGGTCAGGATCCTTGCCTGGCGGCGTCTGATGATGAGCATTCTCCATGACAGAGCCAGCAGAATGGCCAGCATTATACAGAAAATACCCAGGCACATCATTATGGCAAATCTGGTCTTGGACATTTCCTGCTCACGGATCAGGTTCTCCTCTTTTTCCTTCGTCTCGTACCTTACGCGGAAATTCTCCACGGCCGAGTCTGCCCTGTCCTCGGAAATCTTCTCTGAAAGCTGGGTGTATTGTTCAAGAGTCTCCAGAGCGTCCGACAGCCTGCCAAGATGCTTCTGGCATAGCCATAGACCGCTCAGCGCCTTCTTTCTGACATAGTCGCTTCCGGATTTCAATGCATATTCGCTGGCTTGCCTGTAAGTTTTCTCGGCCTGCTTGTAGAGCTCCGACTTATAGTAAAGATGCCCCAGTTGGTTGTAACAGATGGCCAGAGACGTGATATTGTTTTTCCGCTCCAAGATAGGGATGGCCTTGAGAATGCATTTTTCCGCTTCAATGTCTTCCCCTCTGGCAATCAGCACCGCCGCTTTCTGGGAAAGTCTGATCGCTGCCTTACCTTCCCGCTTGTCCTGGCTGTCCAGCTGATATGCCTCTTCCACGCAGGACAATGCTTTCTCACTGTGTCCCATTTCGAGCCATATGTCTGAGGCGAGACCGAGCCTGATCGCAAGCCGCTGTCTGTCACCGCTTTCCCTTTCGATGTCAATCGCCGGCAGAACATAGCCCAATGCCGTCTCGGCCTGACCGGTCGCGAGATACAGAGTAGCGAGATTGTTCATCGTGGAACTCATTCCGCTCTTGTTCTTTGATTTCAGGTCCAGCCTGTAAACGCGTTCCATATAGGTTATGGCCTGACCGAACATTCCCTTGCGCTGGTAGATGATACCGATATTGTTGATACAGTCGCCAAGCAGAGTCTCGTCATCGCATTTTTCGCACAGGGGCAATGCCATGAGCGCCACGGACAATGCCTCGTCGAACTTGTCATTGGCAAAATACCAACACGACATCATATCATAGATCCGCGCTTCGGATTCTATGGCCTGGCTTCTTCCGTATGTGTGTTTTTCCGGGATGATGCCCTCCTTGTAGCCTAACTCCAGAAGCTCATTACCGGTACGCACACGCCGGCTTCCGGTAAGGCTTTCCCATCGGGTGAAAAGTGAGTCAACGTCTGCGGCCTGAAGGTTAAACGCTGTCAGAACCGTTATCAGTATCGTGAGTATCTTGTTCATCAGTTTTTCTTATTTGGGGTGGTCTGGCAGACCATATTGCAGACCATCTTCGCAAATCTAATAAAAATCAATGGTTTTTCGGAAATAAAAAAATGCCTTTTTATACGGCAGTTGTGAAAAAAAGTCGGATTTGAGATTACCTACGTAATAAAAAATACGTATAATTACCTATAGGTTTCAATGTTCCGATGCTCTACATTTGCAAAAACGTTATAAATGGCGATAAACTTAGCCCAACACTAAAAATACAGATTTATCATGATACCTAAAATTATCCAAAATCCAATGCGGTACTTTACGTCAGCAGTCGCAGTACTCCTGTCGCTTGCATGCGCATTTTCCTGCAAGAAGGAAAAAGGCGGAGGTGATGCCCTCGAAAAGATATATTTCGTGGATCCGGCGTCAGCGACCATGGTCATTACCCAAGGCCGTTCTGAACAGATTCTCTATGCCACCGTTCCTGAAAAGGCAGCCGACACTGCAATTCTGGAATGGTCCTCTGACGACCCGTCCATAGCGGATGTGATCAACGGTCTCGTGACGGCCATTGCCCCGGGAAAAACCGTAATTACGGCCAAATGCGGCAATGTCACAGCCTCGGTCGACGTGCAGGTGGAGCCGATTCCGGTCACCAGTTTCAGCGTTCCTGAGACAATGAGCGCATACATGGACATGCCTGTGCAGATAAAATTGACATTGGAACCGGCAGAAGCCAATGCCGCGTCGCTGGTATGGAAATCGGACAACCCGGAAACCGCAGAAGTCGTCATTGAAGACGGGAAGGCTTTTGTCAATGCCAAGAAAGAGGGCGGATGCAAGATTACGGTGTCTCCTTATGGCCGTTCGGACGAGTCGAAGGAAATCGCAGTTACGGTCTATCCTGCAGCCTTCAAGCTCATGAGAACATCAATATCAGGTGAAAGCGGTCACGTCGAGATTACGAACGAAGATTCTTTCGACATCACTGATATGGGGATGCCTACATATGAGGGAATGCGCTACATTGAAATGATCAGAGTAGATGGAGGCAAACTTTTGGATTCTTCGGTGGAGGTTTATAATGAAAATTCTGGAATTGTTTCCATAACCAAACATAAAAGCAGCGAAAGTAAGATTATCCTTAATGCCGAGGAGAAGTCCGAGGTCGGGGCTACCAAGGTATCCGTATCTCTGAAAGAGGATGACAATGTCTATACGAAAACCTTTACCATCACCAGACAGAAGCATGATTTTACATCCGATACGAAGATTTGCCGGATATATACGGAAACTCCTGTAAACGATGTGGAGGAAATGGCCAGAGAAGCCATACTGGCGGTTCAGATGTTTCCGGCGGTGAATGCCGTCTGGACCAGCAGCAATGAATCCGTAGCCAAGGTGGCGCCGTTGACAGTTGACGGAACAGGATTCTCTCCGATGGCGGAGATCCGGACATTTGGCGAGTATGGTTCCGCTGAAATCACAGCGACCGACGAAAGCGGAGAGCATACACGTAAATTCACGGTCAGGGTATCCAAGGCTTCATTCCCGGCGGGGACGAAGATTAGCACTCGTGTGAATAATAACTATGTGCCTGTAGGAGAAAGTACTACCATCCGTGCATCATATGACGGCAGAAATGCTGGAGGATTCGGCCTTCTCGAGGCTTCCGGAAATATATCCACATTCTCCAATATAAAGTGGACAATCGAATCTCCTTCGTGTGAATGCAGGCTTACCCAAGTCGGCGCTAATGGTGTTATCATCCGTCCGATTTCAACTACTACTTTCAGCGGCAGCAAGACGGCCACACTTGTCTGCACCGATGATGCCGGCAACACGCTTAAACATAAGATCATCATTGCAAGTCCTAATGCCTTCAGTGGAGTTCATAATTTGAGGGTGACTGTGGACGGCAAGTCATATACCGGTAACGCCAAGGTGGATATCGGCAAGACCGCTACGATTGATATTGCGAAGTTTACATTTGCTAGTTCCTATGACGGCCTGAAGTGGGAAAATGTCGGTGTCCTGGGTAGCGTATATGGTACGACGAAACTGAATAACAACAGCTCCGGTTCGTTGATGTCCATCGAATTCACGCCTAACCGCAAAATGGAAGCTATGCCGATTTCTGTGGAAGACGAAATCGGACAGGTAAGGAAAATATATATCAGTTCGGCAGAGTTCCAGTTCCCGGAAGGCGCGAAGATTTACATCTCTTATTACAAGAGCACGTGGAGCACTTCAGATGATTGCCTCTTTTTCAATAACGGAAGCACTTACTTCAGAGTCGGAACATCTGCAACTGATTTTGTAAAATCTGGTTCGCCAGTCAAGTGGTCGTATGCTAAAACTTATCCTAAATTAAATTATAGCAGTACATTCAGAGCGTTGCCTAGTGGAGATGCTTCCATATATGCGTTGTCTCCAACGAGCTATCCAAATGATTATGCTAACGATGACTATACATTGGTAGCCAAAGATGCTTACGGAACCGAGATCGAGTCGGGATTCAAAGTGAAGAAGTTTATGAATTTCAACGATGGATGTTGGTTCAGATTAGACCATACTTATGACGAGCCGAGTTCTATTTATAAATTCGGAGACGGAAATGATGTATATGTAACGTTGCCTGCTAAGGCAAGTTATAAAGTAGGTATGACTTGTTGCCCTAAAGAGAAAGGTAATACTGTATATGTCAACCGCGCGGAAATCAGTGATTTCAAGAATGGTTCGATTAGTACGCGCACTGAAAAGCCTGTATTTAGAGCGGAGATTACCGTGAAGAGAGAAGAGTATGCGCGCATTACTTTCTATGATGATTACGGAAACAAGAAAGCTTTTTATATTAAACATAAATAACATTTAATCAATAATATTATGGAAGAACTTTTGAAACAAATCAAGAAGGCGGCGGAGTCGATGCTTCGCGACGCTACAGCACAGGAGAAGAAAGGAAACAAGGCGGCAGGATTGCGTGCCCGCAAAGCTTCCCTCGCATTGGAACCGATGCTCAAGGAATTCAGGAAAATATCCATCGCCAAGATGAAAGGCCTTGCAGGGCTCGTACTTCTGGTATCATTGGCAGGAACCGCATGCGTGTCATGTGAGCACGTGGACCCGACCGATCTTACGGAAGAGAACCTGCCGGTGAAGAGCATCGTTTGCGGTCATGTGAGATATGCGCCTGAAGGATCTGCGGCGACACTTGCGGAAGTGGGGCTGGACGTGAACATCTTCTATGGCCAGAAAGACGACAATGGAAATGTGGATTACGCTCTCAAGACCGTCAAGACGCGTCAAGGCGGATATTTCGAGACTACGCTCGGTTGCCCGGTCGGTCAGACCTTGGAGGTCAAGGTCGAGTGCTGCGGACAGTCCAAGAACAATGCTAAAGATGACAAGGGCTCGACGTCCAGCGTGCAGGCATACTTCCATGCCGAGGTGGCCAAGACTCTTACTTGCGGTACGGCTGCCTACTTCAAGATGGATATGAAGCCGGTTGCCAACCACGGAGGTGCAGGCCTCGTGCAGCCGAAATGAGCCGCATCACCCTGCCTGAAAGGCTAGGAAGTGAAGAATTATCAACTAACAATTAAAAGACTTTATAATGAAAAAATACCTGATATTAAGTCTTGCAGCATTGACCCTGGCATCCGTGGGCGCTATGGCGCAGGGGGAGAGCAATGTCCCTGAAGGTAAGCGTATCACGTGCTACCATGTGTATTCTGACAAGGCGCCTCATTTCTCACCTAAACGCGGCGATTGGTCGCCGGTGATTTCATCGAGGGGATGGCCACGTCCAGCAAGCAGATGTTCATCCTTTCGCAGGATCCTCTGGCATCCTTCCGCGTAAGATATTACCTGAGCGACAATTGGGCATTGCGTGCTACTCTCGGTTTGAACGGCAGCCATATCAATTATCGTGAATATGTGGACGACGATCTCGCCAAGGCTGTCAATCCTGATTCCAAGAACCAGGTTGCGGATGCGGTGCTGTCCAATCTCAACAGCGGTAGCCTCGCGATCGGCATGCAGTATC
>OHIL01000869.1_pt1 | contig 11436 bp, 10 predicted proteins | sample 1568231 | NCBI WGS metagenome assembly OHIL01 (sample SAMEA3879565, study PRJEB24766) | human gut metagenome | biome: human-associated habitat; feature: feces | place: USA | collected 1985/1987 | reverse complement strand
GCCCACTATTCCCGAAACAAAGGGCCGGCTTTTCAGCCGGCCCTTTTTGATCTTTACTTTTGAAATTCGGAGCGTTTTATGGACGAGCGTTTTTTGCGAAATGAAATGTTGTGGGGCAAGGACGGACAGGCCCGCCTGACCGCCGCCCACGTCATCGTGTTCGGACTGGGCGGCGTGGGCAGCTACGCCGCCGAGATCCTGGCCCGCTCCGGGGTGGGGGAGCTGACCTTGGTGGACCAGGATACCCTGAGCCTCACCAATATCAACCGCCAGCTGTACGCCCTGTCCTCCACCGTGGGGGAATATAAGGCCGAAGCAGCCGCCCGGCGGTGCCGGGACATCAACCCCGGCCTCCGGGTCCACCCCCTGTGCGCCACCTATGACGCCGCCCACCGGGATGCGTTTTTCACCGGGAAATTCGACTATATCGCCGACTGCATCGACCTGGTCACCTGCAAGCTGGACCTAATCGCCCAGGCGGGGCAGCGGGGCATCCCCATCATCTCCGCCCTGGGCACCGGCAACAAGCTGGACCCCGGCCTTTTGCAGATAACGGACATTTCCAGGACCTCTGTCTGCCCCCTGGCCCGGGTCATGCGCCGGGAGCTGCGGGACCGGGGCATCCGGCACCTGAAGGTGGTATACAGTCCCGAGCCGGCCGCCGAGACCCGGCAGCTGGAGGCCCCGTCCCCCGGGCGGCGCAGCGTGCCCGCCAGCGTGCCCTGGGTGCCCTCCACCGCCGGCATCCTGATGGCCTCCGCCATTGTCCGGGACCTGATAGCGGATAGTGAGGATTGATATGGATATTATACGGGATATTGAAAATTTTGTCCCGCTTTGTCCCCAGGAGCAGCGGGACAAGACCGGGATCTTGCGGTTTTTGGCGGGACATCCCGATGCATTTGACCGGGAGAACCTCACCGCCCATATGACCGCCTCCGCCTGGGTCCTGAGCCCGGACCGGCGGCAGGTGGTGATGGTGTATCACAACCTCTATCACTCCTGGTCCTGGACCGGCGGACACGCCGACGGGGACCGGGATCTGCTGGCGGTGGCCATGCGGGAGGTAACGGAGGAAACGGGTCTGCGGCAGCTGGAGCTGCTGCACCCGGGGATCTTCTCCCTGGAGTGCCTGACGGTGGACGGCCACGAAAAGCGGGGGCAGTATGTCCCCAGCCACATTCACATGAACGTCACCTATCTGCTGGGCGCCCGGGATCGGGAGCTGCGGCAGAAGCCCGACGAAAACAGCGGCGTGGCCTGGTTCACGCCCCGGGAGGCGCTGGAGGCGTCCACGGAGCCGTGGATGGTCCAGCGGGTATACAGCAAGCTGACACAGCGCGCCGCAGCCTATATGGCCCGGTAAGGAGGCAATTGTTCCATGGCAAGACGAAAGCCGGACCCCGGCGCAATTTATGTTTCCCCCCGGCTCCAGGCCAGCCTGGAGCCCATGGGCCGCTGCGCCCTGACCACGGTGACGGCCCCCATGGGCTACGGAAAGACCACGGCGGTAAACTGGTTTTTGGCGGCCCAGCCGCCGGGCTCGGCCATCCGCGTCAGCATTTATTCCGACAGTCTGCCTGCCCTGTGGGAAAGCGGACGGCGGGCCTTTCGGGCCGCCGGACTGACCGTCCTGGAGGGCTTTGACTGCCCCACGGATCCGGCGGCCACCGGCCTGCTGGTGGATACCCTGTGCCGGGAGCTGCGGCGGCCGGAGCCCTGGTATCTGTTTGCAGATGACCTGCACCTGCTGCCTGATCCCCGGATGGCGCGGTTTTTATGCGAACTGGCGGCGAGACTGCCGGAAAACGTCCACCTCATCGCCGCCAGCCGGGACCGGATCCTGTCCGGGGATCAGGTGCTGCGGCTGGGCGGACGGCTGCACCGCATCGGCGCGGAGCAGCTGCGGCTGGAGGGCGGCGAGCTGGCGGCCTATGTCCACCGCTGCGGCGCGGCCCTGGACCAGGAGCAGCTGGCAGAGCTGCAGCAGGCCACGGAGGGCTGGATGGCCGCCGTTTACCTGCGGCTCCGGGCCCTGACGGAGCAGGGAGCGGACCCCGGGGAAACGGACATTTATGAGATGTTCACCGCCGCCATGCTGCGGCCCCTGCCGCCCCGGCGGCAGAGGTTCCTGGCGGTTATGGGTCAGGCCGACGAGTTCACCGGGGACATGGCCCGGTATATTACCGGCCAGCCGGACACACCGGAGATCCTGGCGGACCTGACGGCGAAAAACGCCTTTGTCACCCGGCTCCCCGGCGGGGGATACCGGTTCCACCACATGATGAAGGCCTGCGCCCAGCGGGATTTTGACGCCCTGCCCCCGGAGGAGCAGGCGGAATACCGGGCCCGGTACGGCCGCTGGTATGCGGACCGGGGGGACTATTTGCAGGCCCTGGCCGCCTTCGGCAAATGCGGCCGGTGGGACGCGGCCCTGGACGTGATCCAGCGGGATGCGGGCATTCTGCTGGCGGCCTTGCGGCCCCAGCAGGTGCTGGAGCTGCTGGACTGCTGCGGTGACCGGGTGCTGATGGAGCACCCCACAGCCCTGCTGGTGCTGATGCGGCGGATGTTCACCTGGGGGCAGATCCCCCGGATGCAGCAGCTGAAGGCGCTGCTGCTGGAATCCGTCCGGAATCACCCGGACATGACGCCCCGGCAGCGGGGCAATCTGCTGGGAGAGTGCGACCTGATCGAAAGCTTCCTGCATTACAACGACATCACGGAGATGAGCCGCCTGCACCGCAGCGCCAGCCGCCAGATGACCGACCAGGCCGTCAGCATCCAGAGCCGCGGCAGCTGGACCTTCGGGTCGCCGTCGGTGCTGATGATGTTCCACCGGACCCCGGGGCAGCTTTCCCGGGAGCTGGCGGAGATGGACGACTGCATGCCCCACTATTACAAGATCACCGGCGGCCACGGCATGGGCGCCCAGCGGATCATGGAGGGCGAGGCGGCCCTGGCCCAGGGGCGTCTCAACGACGCGGCCATTGCTCTGGAGCGGGCCCGGGCAGATATCCGGGGCAGCGGCCAGGAAAATATGGCTCTTTGCTGCGACTTTCTGGAAATGCGGCTGACCCTGGCCGCCGGGAAAGCCCCGGAGACGGACCTGCGCCGCCGCCGGGAGCAGCTGCTGGGCCGGCACAACGCCATGTGGCTGCACATTTTCGACAGCAGCAGCGCCTGGTGTCTGGCGCTGCTGGGGCAGGAGGAGAGCATCCCCTCCCTGTTCCGGGAGCACCGGCTGGATACGGTGAATTTCCTGGAGCCCTGCGTGCCCATGATGCGGATGATCGAAAACCAGGTATTCCTGGCCCAGGGGGCCTATGCCCGGGTCATCGGCGGCAGCGATAAGCTGCTGGCTCTGTGCCGGGGGATGCACTACGCCCTGGTGGAGATCTATGTGCTGACGCAGACTGCCGCAGCCTATGAACGGCTGGGCAAACGCCGGGAGGCTGCGGCTCTGGTCCGGCAGGCGGCGGATATGGCCCGGCCCGACGGGCTGGTGCTGCCCTTTGCCGCCTGCTACCGGTACCTGCGGGAGGTGCTGCCGGAGGCCGGAGACGACTTTGCCGCCCGGGCCGCCCGGTTCGGCCAGAGCTTCCAGGCCGGGTGCCAGGCGGTGCAGATCGTCCGGCAGCGGCCGGAGACCTTCGCCGCTCTGACAGAGCGGGAATGGGCCGTGGCCCAGCGGATGGCCCGGCGGCTCAGCAACCGGGAGATCGCCGGGCAGCTGTTCCTGTCCGAGGGAACGGTGAAGCAGTACATCAACCAGATCTACTCCAAGCTGCACCTGACCGGCGATGCCCGGACCAAGCGCCGCCGCCTGGAGGAGCTGATGGAAGACTGACGGAAGCATAGCAAAATCCCTCCGGCCGGAGCCGGAGGGATTTCAGTCTGTCAAAAAAGAGCGCCGCCGCTGTCATGAGCTTCTCCCGGGGACCAGAGGAAACTCCCGCACCAGCTCATACGCCAGCTTATACTGCCGCCCGGCGGTGAGCCATTCCAGCACCCAGGGCAGGTGGAACCCCGCGTATCCGATGGGCAGCTCCCTCCGGCAGCGGTGGAACACGTCCATCAGCGCCGCGCCGTAATCCGGGTCCCGCAGATAGCCGGGGTTTTCCAGCCTGCGCCGCACCAGCCCGCAGATCTCCATGCACAGAGCCCGGTCCGGATATTCCTCCGGGGCCGTCTCCGCCCGGTCCAGGGCGTCCAGAGCCTCCCGAGTCCGGCCCAGCCCCTCGCAGCACACCGCCAGCTTGTGCAGCTCCATGACCCGGGGCCGCTCCAGGGCGGAAAAATACCCATACGCCTCCTGATACCGGCCGCATTCCACCTGGGTGGCGGCCCGGTTATAGGCCATGGCCCGCAGGTCCTCCTGCCGTCCCAGGGCCCGGGCCATGCGCTCCGCCGCCCGATAGTGCTCCTCCATACCGTCCAGGTCCAGCTGGTTGCAGCATACGCTGCCCATAATCAGCCGGCATTCCAGCATCAGCCGCACCCGGCCGTCCCGGGCCGCCAGGTCGCAGCCCTGCCGCAGATAGGCCATGGCCCCGGTATAGTCGCCGCCCTGCTCATACCCGGCAATGCCCGCCATCAGAAAGCAGTACGCCTCCGGCAGCAGCCGCACCGCCTCCGGCTCCCGGTCCTGCACGATCCGCAGCAGCGCCAGCTGCCGCCGGTCCAGATACGGCTCCAGCGCCGCCGGGATGTCCGACGGGTCCTGCCGGTCCACGGCGTCCAGCACCAGGCCGTCCGCCGCCAGGGGACTGGACAGGATGGTCTCCAGCGCCTGGGAGAACGCCGCCCGGCTGTCCTGAAACGCCTCCTGCTCTCCGTCCAGCAGCTGCGCGTACCGCCGCTCCACCAGCCCCTCCAGCTCCGGCAGATTCTCCCCGTACCAGGGCAGGTCCAGCCGCTTCATCAGCAGCGCCAGCAGCTCCGGCGCGGCCTGGACCCGGCCCTGCTCGATCTTGGACAGATACGACGCCGCGCAGATGCCCCGGCACAGGCCCTCCTGGCTCCAGCCCCGCTTCAGCCGCTCCTGCCGCAGCCGCAGCCCCACGGCTGCCGCCCCGGCGCTCATTTGGCGCCTCCGGCGCACACCGGCGCCTCATACAGCTTCCCGTGGACGAAATAGTTATACGACCGGCACCCTCCGGCGCACCACGGCCCCATCCGGCACCGGGCGCAGTCTCCGGTCAGCAGCTCCGGGGTGAACCGCCGGTTATACGCAAACGCCTCCGGGTCCTCCCAGATGTCCCGCAGCCGCCGCTGCCGCAGATTTCCTTCGATGAACCGCTCATCGTACATAGACTCGCACCCCCGTATGTTTCCCACGCTGTCGATGCCTATGGCGGAGATTCCTGCCCGGCACCCCTGGAAGCAGGCCCCGTCGGCGCCCCGCAGACCCGGCTCCTCCTCTGTAAAGTAGCCCACGTTGTCAGCCGCACCCAGCATAAACGGCGCGCGGTCCCGGTGGCTCTCCACGAAGCGGATCACCTCCGTCGGGTCCATGCGCCAGTCCAGCCCCCGGGCGGCGTTGCCCATAGGCGAGCACGCCTGCAATTGCCATGCGGCGATGCCGGAGCCCTCCAGCACCCGGTACAGCTCCTCCAGCCGCCCCCCGCAGTCCCTGCGCAGGGTGGAGATCACCGACGCCGGGATGCCGGCCTTCACCAGCGCCCCCACGGCGTCCATGGCCCGGCGGAAGCTGCCCGCCTGCCGTCCGGCGTCGTGTACGTCCTCCGGCCCGTCGATGGACACCGCCACGGACTCCACGCCGACCTCCCGCAGCTGCGCCAGCACCTCCGGCGACATCAGGTACCCGTTGGTGATCACCGCCACCGCCGCGCCCCGGCCGGTGAGCCGCCCGGCGATCTGCGCCCAGTCCCGCCGCAGGAACACCTCGCCCCCGATCAGCGACACCCTCCGGCACCCCAGCTCTGCCAGCTGGTCCGCCGTGTCCAGGCACTCCGCCGTGGACAGCTCGTCGGCCCTGGCCCGCCCCCCGGCGGACCCGCAGTACCGGCACCCGAAGCAGCACGCCAGCGTCAGCTCCCACACGCAGCTGCGCAGCCGGAACCCGCTCATTTCTTCTCCTTCACCACCGGCGCGGCATACACCGCCATGATGGGCGGCTCAGACCCGGGCCGCTCCGGCTTTTTCGGATCCTTTACCGGTTTTCCGTCAAGATCCCGTAAAAAGAAGTCCCGGGCATCCCCATTGGGATATCCCGCTTTTTTGGATGTTTTCCTCTCGTTCATGGACATTGTCCTCCTGCCCTGTTGATTAATTACACATATATTATAGCATAATCCACCCGTCGAATCCAGAAAAATTTCCCTTATCCCCTGAAAATGCACTTGCATTCGACATGACTTTGTGATAGAATAATAACCAGATAACGATAAACTTTGGAAAACCAAAATTACACTTGAAAACGATACCGATATGCGCTATAATAACGTTCCGCAGCTGGGACCGGCACCCCGGCGGCGGAAGCGTTGTCGCATCTTCAATTAGGTCCGTTAGGGCCTGAAAATAATGCGCACCGCGCAAATAAACGCAATGGGAGGAACGAGGATATGAAGAAATGGAAACAGGCGTTGGCCCTTGTGCTGGCGCTGGTCATGGCCCTGTCTCTGGTGGCCCTGCCGTCCTTCGCCGAGGGCGAGGAAACCGGCGGCGGCACGGCGGCCACCCAGCCCGTGTGGCCTGCAGAGGGCTCTATTAACCTCATCAAGGATGCACAACCTGTGAAGGACGAGGATGGCGTCTATGAGATTACCCTGACCATCCAGGGCAAGAACTACAAGACGACCTCAGATGTGGTTCTGGTCATCGACTGCTCCGGCAGTATGGAGGGCACCAAGCTCACCAATACCCGCAAGGCCGCCAAGGCCTTCGGTGACAAGCTGCTGACGGAGAACAGCACCACCCGCATCGCCATAGTCACCTTTATCGATACGGCCACGGCGTACAACAACGGCCACTTCTACACGGCCTCCGAGCTGGATGACTTCAAGGCCGCCGTGGATAACGCCACCTACGCCAATGGCGGCACCAATCAGCAGGCCGGTATCCATGTGGCCCAGCAGCTGCTGGCCTCTGCTTCTTCCACCGGCAAGCAGAAGAACATCGTCATCCTGTCCGATGGTGAGCCCACCTACAGCCATCCCTTTGTTGGCGGCAGCGCTACTATTGGCTGCGGGGGGGTTTTAAGCCACTATTTTAGAGGTGATCCTCAGGTTACCTCTTGGCCAACTGTTGCTACACCCGATTATTCGGTGAGGGTTGGTACCGGTGGTGCTTTTGAGCTAGATGATGGCAATATTTACTGGAACTGTACTTGTAAACATGAGTACACGGGGAACGTGCAGTACGGTTCTTTCTACTACGCCGACAATGGTAACTTTGTATGCAGTAATGGTTCTAAATCTTCCAACAACGGTGTAGCCACCATCTGGGAAGCCAACCAGGCCAAGGCCGCTGGCACCACCATTTTCTCCGTGGCCCTCCAGGCCGGTACCAACGGCGAGAACACGCTGAAAGACTGTGCCACGGACCCCACTGCCGGCTACTTTGCCATTGCCCAGAATGACAACGTGGAGACCAAGCTCACCGCCGCCTTTGAGACCATCGCCGGCAGCATCGCCAAAGCTGCTACCAATGGCAGCGTGGTGGACCCCATGAGCGATTATGTCGGCCTGGATTTCGCAGGCGATCCTACCTACACCAATGATTATGCTGCCTATGCCAATAAGCAGTATAATGTTTACTTGAGCCAGGGCACCGTCACCCGCAGCGGCAACACCCTGAACTGGACGGTTGGCGACATCAGCGAGGGGCAGGATGCGGTCATGAAGTACCGCGTGAAGCTCAATGACGGCCTGGAGAAGGGAAAGACGTATCCTACCAATCAGACTACCACCTTCCATTACACCGACTATCAGGATCAGGAGACCAGCAGGGATTTCAACATTCCGGAGGTTGCGCCCAACGGTGGTACCATTCTTATTCATTACTATCTGGTGAATGCAAATGGCCAGCCCATCAATGCCGGCGGTACGGTCGTGGAATCCCCGGATAAGGCTCAGGTCCTGTCCGCCCAGGAGTATTACACGGTGAATAATTCCCAGGCACTGGACTACGGCACCCATCAGGTCAGCAAAAAGGATATTGAAGGTTCCAACTATTATGGTTATACCCTCAATGGCCGTGACAAGAACAATCCTGGTGTTCAGAGTAGAGAAGCTACGGCTGAAGTCGCAGTCGAGACTACCAATGCCAACCGCGAGGTTTGGTTTGCCTACACCCAGAGCTTCTATGTGGCCCACGTTCAGATGGACGAAAACGGCCAGGCTAAGCAGGTGGGCAACACCGATACCTACCCCGTCAGCGCCGGGTTTGATCTGACGGCCCACGTCAGCCAGGGCTATCTGTACGGCGGCGCTTTCAACAGCGAGGCATGTACCGTGGCTTATCCCTTCGCCGAGGGCGAAACCGGCCTGAGCTTTGCCCCCAAGGCTGGCGAAACCTACTATATCTGGGAGGTTCCCAACGCCTATCTGAAGCCTATGGCTCTGTCTTGCTGGGAGCATAACACAGAGGGGCAGCTGGATGTCATTGGCTTCTATATGGTTTCCGCCATTGACCGCAGCCTCTACAAAGAAGCTGGCTTCTATGTCAATAGTTCCCGTACCACGGCAAACCAGATGACCTATGAGGCCATTGACGAAGCTCGCACCACCGTTGCCAGCCTGCCGGAGGGCCAGAGCGTTGCCTTCAAGGGCATCACCATCAACCTGAAGCAGGAGGGCCAGTCCAACAGCTATACTGCGGCCAGCGTAGTCACTGGTGACAAGTATGGCTATATGCTGTGCTACGGCTTGGATAAGGACACCTATTGGCCCCAGGCCGGTGCTTCCGTCAGCTACTATCCCTACTGGGTCACCCTGGACGGCGTGGAGGTCACCAACAGCGTCACCCGCACCGGCACCTACCAGGGCACTGGCGCTGGCAAGATCAAGTCCACGGATGAGTCCCGCACCGCTGACTGCACGGTTCCCGCCGTTGCCGAAACACAGCTGCTGACCATGGCTTCCTACTGCGCCGATGGCACTCCCATTTCGGCGGATGTGCCCACCGTGGAGGATGTCACAGTCACCGTGGTGGACGGCGCCAAGACCTATGAGCTTACCGTTTCCGCCGGTACCGGCGTCCGTAACCAGGTGGCCTACCAGGCCCCCGCCGGCAAGGTCTTTGCCGGTTGGTTCGCCGACCAGGCCTATACCATCCCCGCCGACCTGGACCAGGTCACGGAGGACACCACCATCTACGCCAAGTACGTCAGCGACTCCTATCTGGACCTGCACTATGTCCGGAATGGCCTGTTCCGCCTGCGCGGCGTCACCCTGATCTCCGCCGTGGATAACCCGGCCAACTATCAGGAAAGCGGCATCATTGTGGACGGCGTGAAGGTGCCTGTTGCCTACGCCAACCGCTATCGGCTGTTCTATACGGCCTCCGGCCTGTTCGGCGCTGCCCGCAATGCCAGGCTCATGATCACCCAGCAGAGCCTCTCCGGCTCTGGTACCCTGGAGGTCACCCCCTATTGGGTCACCCTGGACGGCACCGAAGTCCACGGCGTCACCCATACCCTGCATTACAACACCCGCACCATTTGGGAGTGAGGAAAGGAGAACACCCATGAACACAAAATTTATCCCTCCTGAACTCCAGGATACCGTTGTGGGCCTTGATGGCCAGAGGCCCAGCGGCAGTGTTTTGGAAAGCATCGGTAATGGCCGCTATGCCGTGACCCTGCCCGATGGCCAGCAGGTCATCGTGGACCAGCACGGCAACATCATCGGCTGAAACACCACAAGCGGAGGGATGGCTCATCCATCCCTCCGCTTCTCACACATGACGAATTTTTATCCATGAAACGACGACTTGTTCTTGCCGGTGTTCCCGTAGACGTGATCACCGCCTATGATGATTACTATCCGTATTTTTCTCCGTATCTGGAAAAGAATGGTGGGACGACCCGGGATATCCCGCCCTGTCCCATAAATGACCGGGACATTCCGTCGGTGCGCATTCCGCCCCAGCGGCTCCGGAAGGCTGCCAGTATTTACCAGCCCGGGGAACCGGAATATTATGTGGAATATATGGAGCTGTGTCCCGCTGTCTCCTCTGCCATAACGGCTTTCGGCCGCATCGTGTTCCATGCCGTTTCCTTTATCTGGAAGGACCTGGCTTGGCTTATTACCGCCCCCAGCGGCACCGGCAAATCCACCCATTATTGCCTGTGGAAGCTCCTCTGTCCCGATGCGGTTCAGATCATCAACGGGGATAAACCCATTGTATATATGGAAAATGACCAAGTATTCGTCACTTCATCCCCTTGGACGGGCAAAGAAAACATGTCTCAGCGGCTGACCGCTAAATTGGGCGGAATTATATTTCTGGAACAGGCCAAAATCAACGAAATCAGACGACTGACCGTTCACGAATCCGCCGGAAAAATCTTTTCTCAATTCCTGTTTGATTGTAATACAGAGCAGGAAGTGAAATCTGCCTGTAAAATCGCTGAAAATATGCTGAAAAGCCCGGTCTGGCTTCTGAAAAACCGCGGAGATATCCAATCTGCCCAATTGTGCAGAGATACCCTGGCGGCAGCCCTGTCTGACCCTGCGATGAATCTGGCAAAAAGTGATAAAAATGGTGAAAAACTATGAAATATACCGTTATTCCCGGAGTAGTTCTTGCAGAAATCTGCGATGAACAATTCCTGGTGGCAACCGGACCCGCTCGCGGCAGGGTACCGTATGTCAAAGGGCTGAACGAAACCGGAGCATACTTTTTCTCGCAAATTAAATCTGGATTATCCACTGAATCAATTATAAATGACGCCGCAGAACGATACGAAACAACGACTGAGATAATTGCTCCATCCTTCGGTAATTTCCTTCAGGCCCTTGTGGATTCCGGCTATCTTCAGGAAATCCCGGAATCAACTCCTCCGGCCAAACCAAAAACCGATCAATAATCCTAAATGATGAGCAAATACGCTCCAAAATCGGCTTTAATAGCCAATTTTGGAGCGTATTTTCAATTTTTTCGGGGCGGTTAATTCAGACTTGTCAGGCTTCCCGGAAAAGGGAAGCAGGGAAGGTATTGTGAAAATTTAATCATTTCTTGACGCAAAGCGGAATATTTGATAGGATAACTCCACACTAAGGTGAATAAAAATGCAGAAGGAGAGACGATATGGAACGCGAGAAGCTGGGGTCCCGGCTGGGGTTCATCCTGCTGTCCGCCGGGTGCGCCATCGGCTGCGGCAATGTGTGGAAATTCCCGTGGATGTGCGGCCAGTACGGCGGGGGCGGCTTTGTGCTGCTGTATGTGCTGTGCCTGGTGGTGCTGGGG
>OHIL01000866.1_pt1 | contig 11467 bp, 9 predicted proteins | sample 1568231 | NCBI WGS metagenome assembly OHIL01 (sample SAMEA3879565, study PRJEB24766) | human gut metagenome | biome: human-associated habitat; feature: feces | place: USA | collected 1985/1987 | reverse complement strand
GCCGAGTGCCTCGGCTCGCATTTCCGCCTTTAAATACGGTTGCTGTATATTCACGATTGTTCGACGGCGGGAGTAAACAAACAAGTATTTCGACAGCTTGTTTTCAGTTACCGTCAAACCCCGACCGTCCTGCAAAGCCCAGCCAACTGCAAACCTTTCAAAAGGTCGGAAGCCGAGTGCCTCGGCTCGCATTTCCGCCTTTAAATACGGTTGCTGTATATTCACGTTTGTTTAACGGCGGGAGTAAACAAACAAGTATTTTGACAGCTTGTTTTCAGCTACCGTCAAACCCCGACCGTCCCACAAAGCCCAGCCAACCACAAACCTTTCAAAAAGTCGGATTTTGCCGTGCCCCACGGGTGCTTTGTTTTATTGAGTTTCAGCCATCGTCAAACCCCGACCGTCCCACAAAGTCACGCAAACCGCAAACCTCTCAAAAGGTCGGAACTTGCCGTGCCTCACAGGCACATTAGTGTTTGCGGAACCAGTTACGCATCCACTTGCCGTTCTCGGTGAGATCGCTCTCGCTCCAGTTACCGTTTGCCGATGTTCCCGGTCGCAGTACCGAGCAGGTTTCATCCTTGTTGCAAATACTCCAGTTACAGTAGCTTATGCCTTGCTTGTCAAAATAGCTAAGCCACTTCTGCGTTTCGTTGAAGTCGTTTGCACCTCCGCCCGATGCATCACAAGTACCGAATTCCGACACGAATACAGGCAGTCCCTGTGCCACGCAGTTTTCTACGTTTGAACGAAGTCCTGCGTGAGTTGCCGCATAGAAGTGGAACGCATACATTACATTCTTGTAGCTCAGCGGATCGGAAAGCGGCTTGTCGATCTCCTGACTCCATGTAGGCGTACCTACTATAATTACCGAGTTCGGCGCATTCTTGCGGATAACGGGTATTATCTTTTCCGCATACGGCTTGATATTACCGCTCCACGATGCACCGCCGTTCGGCTCGTTGCATATCTCGTAAATTACATTCGGATATTTTGCATATCTCTTTGATACCGTTTCAAAGAATGATTTTGCCTCGTTTGTATACTTGGACGGGTCGCCGGGATTAAGAACGTGCCAGTCAATGATAACATACATATCCAGCTTGATGCAGATGTCAACACCCTTTTCAAGCAGTTCAAGGCTTCCGCTCTTGTTACCCATATAGCACTGACCGTTGCCCCACTCGTCAACATACATTGCAAGACGGACAACATTCGTATTCCAGTCGTCACGGAGCGTTTTGAATGCACTCTCGTTTACGAATTCGGGGAACCATGTAAGCCCGTGCGTACTCATTCCTCTGAGCTGATAACCCTTGCCGCTCTTATCAACAAGCTGTCCGTTCTTTACCGAAAGCTGACCGTGCTGTGATACCGGTGTAGTGCCTTTAGGGTCGCTCGGTGCCTTGGGAACTGTTGCCGCCGGCTTTTTGGTCGTTGACGTATTATTATTGTTGTTATTGCTATTGTTATTATTGCTGCTGTTATTTCCGGCACTCGTTCCTGCGGTACTTCCGTTCACAGTCACTTTACCCTCATTGATATAAGCGTCAGCCGAATAATTGAAGCCGAATGAAACGCTCTTTCCCTTTTCTATAGTTCCGTTGTAGCTCTCGTTCTTGACCGTCATTGTGTTTCCCGAAATGCTGAATATTCCGTTCCACTGCGACATCAGCTTTGTATTGCCGGGGACGGTTACCTTTGCCGTCCAGCTGTTCACCGTATCGCCGTTATTGGTTATAACAATCTCATAACCTCCGCACTTCTTACCGCCTTCTTCCCAGCTGCTCGACTTCTTCCACTGAACAGTGAAATTGCTTGCAGATGAAGCAGGCTTGCTCTGGCTGTTGTTTTTCGTGTCGGCAGTTGACGGTGCCTTTGTTGTATCGCCAGGCTTCTCGGTGTTCTCTGCCTTTGATGTATTTTCCTGCTTTGAAGTATTACTTTCTTCCTGTTCGGAGGTATCGGAAGATGTGTCGCTCTCTGTTACTGAACTGTCAACGGAAGTAACCTCGGAATTTTCATCGACACTGCTCGTATCCTCAACATACGATATATTGCTTTCGGTCGCCGAGCTGTTTCCGACAGACGATAATACACCGCTGTCCTGCGCCGCACAGCCTGCAAGCATAGTCGCCGCAATAAACACGGCTATCGCACGTCTGATTATAGATTTTTTCATATTTCCTCTTTCGGTCGTGATATTAAAACAGCCCTCACGAATGAGGGCTGTCGTTATTCGTTAATCTTTTTAAGATTACTTTCTCTTCTTAGCAACTACTACTGCACCTGTTGCGAGGAGTGCAACACCTGCAACTGCTGCAACGCCTTCAACACCTGTGTTTGTGTTGGGCTTTGTAGAATCGCCTGCTGTGGGAGCTGTTGTATCAGCAGGAGCTGTTGTGTCAGCGGGAGCTGTTGTATCAGCAGGCTGCTGAGCGTCAAGACCTGAAACTGTAAATTCAATCTCTAAAGACTTTGTGGGGTATGCACCGTTATAACCATCTTTCTTAAGAGCATCGTTCCAGATGTTAGCGAACAGAACCTTTGTATGACCTGACTTCTTACCGTCTTCTGTATCAATGATAGGATCAGCAACTTCTGATGTTACTGTACCGTCAACGATAATCTTGCAGTCAGAGAACTTAGCGATAGATTCACCGTCTTCGCCTGCATCCTTGTTGAAAGGAATATCTGTTGAAACGAACAGAAGGTTGAATGCAGATGCACTGTCAAGTGCCCAGTCAAAGTCAGTAATACCAACCTTGTATGTGCCGTCCTTGTCGATCTGTACATCTGTGTATGTAGCAGGAATAACATAGCCGCCACTACCATCCGGCATATCATCATCGAATTTGTCTTCATACTGAGGGAATGTTTCAGGGTCGTTACCGCCCCATACGATTACGCTGTTGAAGTACTTGCCGTCTGCAACGTCCTTACCATATGAAGCGTCATCAAAAGAGTTTCTGAATGAGTAGGGTGCTGTCTGGAAACCGATTAAGCATTATAAGTTTCTGCTGCTGCGCCTACTGTAAGTGTGTGTAAGTGTGCCTGCTACTGCCATTGCAGCTGCTGCACCGATGAATCTTCTCATCTTCATTTTAATTACCTCCAAACAAATTGTATATGTTTCATTCTTATGAGTGTTGTTAAAAGTTTACAACATTCTCAATAAATTAATTATAACCTCTGCCCGCCAAAAAATCAATTTGCATTTTTCACATATTTACCACATAACTTTTAGTTATTTTGTACAATTATGTTATTAAGTTATAACGCAGACCGTTCTCAATTGTCACCCATTTGTGCGGTTCGGTTGACATGAAGCGCTGTCGGTGGTATTCTGTTAAAGTCGTTTGACAAAATGGAAAGGAAACAAAAAATATGAACAGACAGAAAATCACAACAATCGTACTTTGTGCGCTCTTTGCGGCAATTACGGCAGTACTTTCGCAGATAGCGATACCGATGCCCTCCGGCGTACCGGTTACATTACAGACCTTTGCGATAGCTCTCTGCGGCTTTTATCTCTGCACGGCAAGAGCAACCGTTTCAACGGTCGTTTATGTTCTGCTCGGTGCGGTAGGCGTTCCCGTATTCAGCGGCTTCAAGGGCGGAATCGCTTCAATAGTAGGTCCTACGGGCGGATTTATAATCGGCTTTATCGCTATGGCGGCCATCAGCGGAATCGCATTCAGAAATATGCCCGAAAAGTTCCGTGTACCGCTTAGAATAGCAATGGGCATCTTAGGCGTTGCCGCTTGCCATATCTGCGGATTTGTACAGTACGCTCTCGTTGCAGGCAAGGATCTGTTATCCAGCTTCCTGCTCGTATCCGCTCCCTATCTTATAAAGGATATAGCAAGTGTAGTTCTCGCATACTTTGCCGCTCTCGCAATTTCAAAGGCTCTGAAAAGAACAGGCTTTGCCCCAAGCGAACAGGCGTAATTGCAATAAATTTATAAACATTAAAGACAGTGCCGAGCGGCGCTGTCTTTTTGTTTTTTATAGTGCAAACCGCTTTTCCCAAAACTTCAGCCGATTCTACAAAAGTATGAGATTCTGTTCTCAAGTCTTATTCGCCAACCTCAGACATTGCCGCAGGCAAAATTTACAGTGGCTTTCAGCCGCCCGCCCTGCTTTGACTTTTCTTCTGTTAAGTGCTATACTTTATAAATAGAAAGACAAAACACGGAGATACTATAAATGGATAACAAATACGAAGAACGGCTTGGCACAGCCTCGATGCTGCCTCTTATACTTAAAATGGCACTGCCGGGCTTTGCGGCACAGCTTATAAACCTGCTGTACAGCATAGTTGACAGGGTCTTCATCGGACACATAGAACTTATCGGCACAGATGCGCTGGCAGGTATCGGTGTTACAAGCTCAATAATCATTCTTATCTCGGCATTTTCACAGATAGTCGGCGGTGGCGGCGCACCGCTTGCCTCAATAGCGCTCGGCAAGGGCGACCGTGAAAGAGCGCACAGGATACTCGGCAACGGCTTTTCACTGCTCGTGCTGTTTACTGTAGTAACATCGGGCATAACCTACATCTTTATGGAGCCCCTGCTCCGCCTTATCGGCGCAAGCGACGCTACTATCGGCTATGCCACAGACTACCTCTCGGTATACCTTACAGGCACGCTGTTCGTAATGTTCGCAACCGGACTTAATTCGTTCATAAATGCACAGGGCAGACCCGGAATTTCAATGATAGCCGTAATAATCGGCGCAATCCTCAACATAGGCCTTGATCCGCTTTTTATCTATGTGTTCGGTATGGGCGTAACGGGCGCCGCTCTCGCAACGGTAATATCGCAGGCGGTAAGCGCCTTTATAATAGTAGGTTTTCTTGTATCCGACAAAGCGACTTTGAAAATAAAGCCGAAATATCTTAAGCCCGATATAAAGATAATCGGCTCGCTGTTCGCACTCGGAATCGCCCCGTTTATAATGGCAAGTACGGAAAGTCTTGTCGGCTTCGTCCTCAACGGCTCGCTTAGCGGCTACGGCGATATATACGTCAGCACCCTTACGGTAATGCAGAGCGCAATGCAGTTTGCCGCCGTGCCTCTGAGCGGCTTTGCACAGGGCTTTGTTCCGATAGTCAGCTACAATTACGGCAAGGGCAACACAGACCGTGTCCGCCTCTGCTTTAAATATTCCGTGATAATTATGTTCTCGTTCTTCGCCCTGACAAACCTGTTTATGATTACCTTCCCCGAATTTGTCGCAGGAATGTTCACAGACGACGCCGCACTTATAAAAACAGTCGGCAGAATGATGCCTCTTTTCCTTACAGGCATGACTATATTCGGACTTCAGCGTACCTGCCAGAGTATGTTTGTTGCTCTCGGTCAGGCTAAAATTTCACTGTTCATAGCTCTTTTGCGTAAAGTGATACTGCTTATCCCTCTCGCCCTTATCCTGCCGAATTTTCTCGGTGTAAAGGGTGTATATCTCGCTGAATCGGTAGCGGATGCTACCTCGGCAATCTGCTGTACAGTTATCTTCGCTCTTACCTTCCGCAAGATACTCAAAAAGCGTGAGCAGACATAAATAAAAAACGGCGGTCACAGGGAAAGATACAGCCCCGTGACCGCTTTTTCTTATACGATTTTCAAGCACCGCCCGCACATTTCCCGTGCAGGCGGTGCTTTGCGTTTATTTCAGAAATTCCGCCAGTATCTGACCGAGTACCCTGTACTGCTCATCGCTGAGCCTTTTTCTTACTGTATTGTTGTATTCGTGAAAAGCGTCTATAAGCAATCGAACACAGTCAGCCTGTCCGTCCGTAAGCCCGATAAGCGAAACCGTTCCGGATTGCTGTAAGCCGCAAAGATAGTCAAGCGATATATTATGTTCTCTTGCAATTGAGCAAAGAGCCTCATACGTCGGACGCTTATCTCCGTTTTCATATCTGCACATCATACTTTTATCTATATTCGCCCTGCTTGCAAAGTCCTTTTGCGACATATTCTTTTCTATTCTGATTTTCTTCAGCCTGTTGCCAAATTCATTCATACAGCACACCTCTGATTGCATTTTATGAAATTATCTCATAAAATCGTTGCTAATTGAGCAATTTTGTGCTATTATTATTGTATGATGGACAATTTTTATCCGAATAAATTGCTTAAATACAAAAGGTGATTAAGTGCAACAACAAATAAAATCCAGACAACGTGTTGCCGAACACGGCGAGGTTTTCACCGCCGAGCGTGAAGTAAAGGCAATGTGCGACCTTGTAAAACAGGAAACCGAGCGTATCGACAGCCGTTTTCTTGAACCCGCCTGCGGAACAGGCAATTTCCTTACCGAAATTCTCGCAAGAAAGCTGTCGGTCGTAAAGTCTGAATACGGTCGCAGTCCTCTTGAATATGAAAAATACTCGCTCCTTGCGGTAAGCAGTCTTTACGGTGTCGATATAATGGCTGATAATGTCGAAACCTGCCGTGAACGGCTGTTTAAGCAGTGGGACAAGCAATACAGATCCGTCTGCAAAAAAGAATGCAACGATGATACAAGAAAATCCGTCCGCTTTATCCTGTCAAGAAATATCGTCTGCGGAAACGCCCTTACTCTTAAGTGCGTAGACGAAAACTGCAACGATACCGAACAGGATATAGTCTTTTCCGAGTGGGCATTCGTTTTCGGCAGTAATATACAGCGCAGCGATTACAGCTTTGACGAACTGGTAAACGGCAATAATGAAAAGGCTTCTCAGCTCACCCTCAGCGACAGCACAGAAGGCGAGGGTACTTTTTTACGGAAATATATATGCAACTACAGGAGGTTATGGGAAAATGGCTGATAATATTTCAACCGGAATTTTAAGCGGACTTTACGAAAAGGTATACAACCCCGATGTTCTGTCCTGCCTTGCCAATCTCTCAAGCGATGAGGTTTTCACACCTCCTGAGATAGTAAACAAAATGCTCGATATGCTCCCGCAGGAGCTTTTCTCATCTCCCGATACAAAGTTTCTCGACCCCGCCGTGAAAACGGGAGTATACCTTCGTGAGATAGCAAAGCGTCTTATAAAAGGCCTTGAAGCCGTTATCCCCGACAGACAGCAACGAATAGACCATATTTTTAAAAATCAGCTTTACGGCATTGCAATAACCGAGCTTACAAGCCTGCTCTCACGCAGAAGCCTTTATTGCAGTAAGTACGCAAACAGTGCTTTTTCGGTAACACACTTTGAAAATTCGGACGGAAATATCCGTTTCAAGCGTATCCCCCACTCGTTCGACAAGTCCGGAAGATGCATCTTCTGCGGTGCGTCCGAAACGCAGTACGACCGTGGCGAAGAACGTGAATATTATGCGTATGAATGGATACATACATTACACCCCGAGGAGATTTTTGGCATGAAGTTCGATGTTATTATTTCAAATCCGCCGTATCAGTTGAGTGATGAGGGAAATGGTGCAAGTGCTAAACCTATATATCAATACTTCGTCGAAACTGCCAAAAATCTTAAGCCCCGTTTTCTTACTATGATTATACCTGCCCGATGGTACGCAGGCGGTAAAGGGCTTGATGAGTTTAGAAAAACGATGCTTGAAGATAAAAGAATAGTTCGCATAGTGGATTATGTCAACGCAAAAGACTGCTTTAGCGGTATCAATTTAGGTGGTGGTATTTGTTACTTTTTGTGGGATAGAGATAATCCTAATGAGTGCCAATATACTAATATTCACGATTCTATTGTTTCAACAGAAACCAGAACATTAAACGAGTTTCCTGTTTTTGTGAGATACAATGAAGCTATATCAATAATACACAAGGTAATCTCACAAAAAGAAAGAACGGTATCAGAAGTAGTTGGCTCTCGAAACCCATTCGGTCTTTCGTCTTTCGAAAGAGGAACTAAAGAACCACAGGAAATAAAACTTTTTTCAAGTGGTGGAACAGGGTATATTCCTGTGGATAATATACCACAAGGTTTGAATTTAATAAATAAATATAAAGTCATTATAAGCAAAGTTACAAGTGAACACGCAGGCGAGCCTGATAAAAGCGGTATGTTTACAGTAATTTCGACAACAAAGGTATTATTACCCAAAGAGGTCTGTACTGATTCATACATTATTCTTTACACAACTGATTCTAAACTCGAAGCGGATAATTTTGCTAAATATGTTTGCACTAAGTTTTTTCGCTTTCTGCTCCTACAATCTGTTTCATCCATAAATTTATCTAAGGACAAGTTTCAATTCGTGCCTATGCAGAATTTTAATACTGATTGGTCTGACAATCAGCTTTATGCTAAATATAATTTAACCCAAATAGAGATTGATTTTATAGAATCTATGATAAAAGAAAAACTATTAGGCGGTGACAACAATGGCTGACGTATTTGAAAAATATGTGACCCCTCGCCCCGAGGTAAACCCGACTATCTATGTCTACAAGCTGAACGGCGTTACCACTCACGACGGCTACATAAAAGTAGGCTACACCGACCGTGATGTAAAGCAGCGTATAAAAGAACAGCTCCATACAAGTGCGATAAGCTACACCGTGCTTTGCGAGGAATCGGCAATGCGTCCTGACGGCTCATGCTTCAATGACCGTGACGTACACGCCGTTCTTAAACGTAACGGCTTTCACCGTCTTAACGAAAACACAGACAAGAACGAATGGTACAACTGTACCGTAAATGATGTACGCTCCGCCGTGCGTGAGCTTCGCACAGGCGAAAGGACGGATGAATACCGCACCGCCGACTTTAAAATGCGTCCGGAACAGAGTAAAGCGGTAGACCGCACAATCGAATACTTTGAAAACATTAAAAAGACCGAGCCTGAACGCATACCAAAATTCCTGTGGAATGCAAAAATGCGTTTCGGCAAGACCTTCGCCGCTTATGAGCTTTGCAAGAAGATGAATTTCAAGCGTATTCTTATTCTCACCTTCAAGCCTGCCGTAGAGTCGGCGTGGAGCGATGACTTAAGAACTCACGTTGATTTTGAGGGCTGGCAGTACGTTTCAAACAAGGACGCACATAATAACAAGCAGAATATCGACGAGGCATATTACAATGCCGACAGCACAAGACCGATAGTAGTTTTCGGCTCGTTTCAGGATTTGCTCGGTACTAACGAAAATGGAGGTATAAAATACAAGAACGAGTTTATCCATACTACCAACTGGGATATAGTCATATTTGACGAATACCATTTCGGAGCGTGGAGAGAAAACGCAAAGAAGCTGTTTGACGATCCCGACGATGAAGATATAGACTTTGACGCAGAAAAATATCAGAAGGAAGAAGCAGGAAATGCCGTAAACGAAACCTTCCTGCCGATAACCTCGTCACACTACCTTTATCTGTCCGGTACCCCGTTCAGAGCAATGCACAGCGGTGAGTTCATAGAAGAACAGATTTTCAACTGGACTTATTCAGATGAACAGAGCGCAAAAGAAAACTGGAAGGGCGAAAACAACCCGTATCTGTCGCTTCCCCGTATGGTAATGATGACCTATAAAATTCCCGAAAGTATACGCTCTGTAGCCTCTGAGGGAGAATTTGACGGCTTCGATCTGAATCTGTTCTTTTCCGCAAAGGGAAAAGGCGAGGACGCTCGCTTCGTAAACGAGAACGAGGTGCAGAAATGGCTCGATCTTATCCGTGGCGCATATCTGCCTGCAAGCGTAGATGACCTTAAAATTGCGGTAAGTCTTGGCGTTGACAAGCGTCCGCCTATGCCCTTCTCAGACACAAGACTTCTTAACGTACTGTCGCACACCCTATGGTTTTTGCCGAGCGTAGCGTCCTGCTTTGCGATGTACAATCTTCTTATGCAAAGTCAGAATAACTATTACAATCAGGGCTATAAGATAAACGTCTGCGCCGGTATAAAAGCGGGCGTAGGTCTTGATGCGGTAAAGCCCGTTATTGATTCTATGGGCGATCCTCTCGTTACAAGGACAATAACCCTCACCTGCGGAAAGCTGACAACAGGCGTTACCGTAAAGCCGTGGACAGGCATATTTATGCTCCGCAATCTTAAAAGCCCGGAAACCTATTTCCAGTCGGCTTTCCGTGTGCAGTCGCCCTGGACGGTAAAAAATGAGAAGGGCGAAGTAGAGATAATCAAGCACGAATGCTATGTTTTCGACTTTGCGCTTGACCGTGCGCTCCGCCAGATATCCGACTATGCCTGCAATCTGAATTCCGAGAACACAAACCCCGAAAAGAACGTCAGCGAGTTTATAAACTTCCTGCCCGTCTTAGCCTATGACGGCTCGACTATGGAGCAGGTAAATGCACAGGCTATTCTTGATATTACCCTTGCCGGAACCTCCGCAACCCTCCTCGCAAAGCGCTGGCAGTCCGCCCTTCTTGTTAACGTTGATAACGATACGTTAAAACGTCTTATGGCAAGCACAGAGGCAATGACTGCACTTGAAAATATCGAGGCTTTCCGCAATCTCAACAAGGAGCTTGAGGTAATCATCAACAAGTCCGAGACGGTAAAGAAGCTGAAGAAAGACGGCGTGGAAAAGCTCACCCCGAAAGAAAAGAAAGAGCTTACAGAAGCCGAGAAGGAGTTCAAGTCAAAACGTAAGGAGGTACAGGAAAAGCTGATGAAATTCGCTTCAAGAATTCCAGTATTTATGTACCTTACCGACTACCGTGAATCCTGCCTCAAGGACGTTATAACCCAGCTTGAACCCGGTCTTTTCAAAAAAGTGACCGGCCTTGATACAAAGGATTTCGACCTTTTGTGTTCGCTCGGCGTTTTCAACTCCAGCCTTATGAATCATTCCATTTTCCAGTTCAAACGCTACGAGGACGCAAGCCTTACCTATACCGGAATTGATATGCACAGTAACGATAAGGAGATAGGCGGTTGGGATACCGCCATAAGAAAAGATGAATACAAAAAGCTGTTCTATAATCAACAGGAATCAATGAACGCTCCTCAGCCTACCGAAGCCACCGAAGATATAGTGGAGTTAAAGAAAGAAGTCACACGGTCATCAGCGGTAAAATCCGTTCAGCCATCCGGCAAGTCAACCGCTGCAAGTCCAGCCACTCCGCCTCTTGTGACCGAAAAGTTCGGCATTAAATCACCCGTTCCCAAAGCCGCTTTACCCGTTCCCGACAGGAAACACACCAACACCCCCGATTTTGACGAATCGTCAATAACAGTAGGAATGACCGTAATACATAAAAAATTCGGCGAAGGAAAAGTACAGTCAATCGCTGATAAACATATATATGTAAAATTTGCTGACGGTCAGAAAAATTTCGCCTTTCCCAACGCCTTCACCGACGGCTTCCTGCACCTGCCGAAATGATCTAAAGCAACAGCCCGGCTGGATTCAGCCGGGCTGTTGCAGATACATACAACAAAAAATCCCGTGCAAAATACACGGGATTAAACTTGGTACACCTTCAGGGACTCGAACCCAGGACCCACTGATTAAGAGTCAGTTGCTC
>OHIL01000856.1_pt1 | contig 11543 bp, 4 predicted proteins | sample 1568231 | NCBI WGS metagenome assembly OHIL01 (sample SAMEA3879565, study PRJEB24766) | human gut metagenome | biome: human-associated habitat; feature: feces | place: USA | collected 1985/1987 | reverse complement strand
GCCGAGGTAACAGCTTTGCGTGCGCTTTGTTATTTCTATTTGGTACGTACGTTTAAGGATGTGCCGTATTATACGGAGGCCATTACCAATGACGAACAAGAGCTGAACTTACCGGCTACGGATGGGGATGTCATCGTCCGGAACCTGATTAATGATTTGGTGGCTGTGTGGCCGGATGCGTTGAAGGCATGGCCGAAACAGTCCGGTAAGGATATCAGTTACGGACGTATCACACAGAATGCTATCTTTGCCATGTTGGCTGATATGTACCTGTGGATAGGGGATTACTCTAATGCAGAGAAATATGCCCAAATGGTTATCGATTCCAAGACGGAATATTTCAAGAGTAATTATTCTTCCTATTATATGGTGGATGATTATCCTTTGATTCCGGATAATGACAATACCATCTTGTTGGCAGGTGTGGCTTATGAATATAACTTCGGCGAAGGTGGTGGCCCAGAGAGTATTTTTGAGTTGGATTTTTCTGAAAGTACGACGGATGGTTCAAAGTCGAACGATGTACCGGCCGAGTTTTTCAACCGTTTTTTCAAATCTAATGATAAAGACCCGAATTATGGACAGTTCGCACCGGCAGAAGATCTTTGGAAAGAGTTATCTTCTCCGCAGATATTCTTGTCGAACAAAGACACGCGTATCAAGGAGTCCATCCATGTGGACAACGAGTCGAATCCGGAAATCGTGACCATTGCAAAATATGCTTATACGAGCATTAATCCGGGCCTTTCTTCCGGTAGTTCTTTGGCTTATGTTGAACGTATGACGAAAAACGATGCCAACTGGGTGTTCTACCGGGTGAGTGACATGATGCTGATTAAGGCAGAAGCTTTGATTTGCATGATGGGAGAAGAAGAATCGGAGCGAAATGACAGCTTAGGACAGGCTGCTTTCGATTTGATCAAGGCGATTGCCGACCGTTCGGCACCGAATACTTCTTCCTCTTTGGTTTATAGCAATTATTCTACGAAATCACAATTGATGGATTTGGTGTTCGACGAACGTAGACGTGAGTTCTTGTTCGAGGGCAAACGTTGGTTTGATTTGGTACGCCACAGTCGTCGTGACGGTAATACGGAATATTTGGTGGAAGCCGTGCAAAACAAGTTTACGGAGAATGCGGCGACTGCCACCGGTAAGCTGAAGAATATAATGGCTATGTATTGGCCTTATAATTACGACGAATTGCAGGTTAACTCCAACTTGAAGCAGAATCCTGCTTATCCGGAGGCCGGTGATTCATACGAATCTACAAATAAATAAAATATGAAGGGCTTGTTTAAAATATTAATATCCATTTGCACCGTTTTATTCTTGACGGTGCAGATGAATCTGTTCACCAGTTGCAATGACGACTTGGCGTCCGACAGCTACTACACTTTTACGGGGGAGATGATGAGTGATTTTTTGAAGAATCGCGAAGATTTCAGCCTGTTCAAGCGCATTGTCGAGCGTGCCGGCGAGATGGATTTCCTGTCGAGCCGTGGTTCCCGAACGTTTTATCCGGCTATCAATTCCGGAGTGGAAGCCTTTTTGAAGGAACGTGGCTACGCTTCTGTCGAGGACATGCCTGTGGAATTGTGCGATACGTTAGTGAAAGCTTGTTTGGTGGATAATAGCATCAAGTACACTTATAACTTTGCCGAAACGGAGCAAATCAATAATGAGCTCGACTTGCCTTTGATTATCGTGACGGACGGAGATACGGTGGACGCGAATGGGATGACGTTAAGTGTCATCAACCGTCGTTCCGCCATTATCAATGAGTTGAAGAATGACTCTGTAGACAACGGAGTTGTTCATCCGGTGGATCGCGTATTGATTCCGAATACCAGTTTGGGTTCCAGTCTGTTGGATGAAAAGCATGACGAATTCACGATTTATTATGAAGCGCTCAAACGTACGGGGTTATTGGATTCGTTGATTCATTATCGTGATGACAGTTATGAAATCTGGAAAGAGAATTACCCTGAATTCAAGAAAGATATTCATTCCGGAGGTATTTTCAATGAAAATGATCAAGGTTATGCCTACCATGCCAAGCGTCCGGACCACCGTTACCAAGGTTTTACGTTGCTTATCGTTCCCGATGAGGTGTTGTATGAAAAATACAGCAATCGCTTCAACGCCAATATGACTTTGGACCAGAAGGTTGATGCGTTGTACGATTTGGCTGTGGAAAAATATAAAGATAATGCAGCTGCCAACATATTCGGTTTGAATGATGTGGATCCTGACGATTCGGAAGGGCGTACGTATAAGGAACGGTATTGGAACAGGGAGTCCTTGACCAGTCGTTACAATCCGTTGAACATGTTCTTGTCGTATCACATTCTGGACCGTTTGTTTGCCAGTACGGCCAAGTTGATAAACTGTTGGGGCACCAATACGGCATACGCCAACCCTACGGAGTGGATTTCCACCTTGTTGGATTATTCCACGATAAAGTTGGAGAGAGTGTATGCCACTGTGGACAAGCAGGTAGAACATCCGGCCGGTTATTATGTCAACCATAGTACGGCTACGGAGTACAATTCTTATGACAGGATCCGGGGTGCCTATTTGACTCGGCCCAATGCGGAAAACTTCTCATTGAATGTCTCCTATTTCTATCTCGATGACGTGGTAGCTTACGACCAGACGATGCGGAACAACGTAATGAATACGAGAATCAGAATGGATTTTTCCACCTTGTGGCCGGAGTTGACCAATAACGACATTCGTTTGTGTGGAAATCCGACGCAGGCTTATGGTTCTCATGACAATGATGAGAATGGGGGCGAAAATGGTGGATTCAATTACTATATTCCGGTAGGGTATATGAAGAATTGTACATTCAGCGAGAATACCATTTTCTTCGTGCAACGTCCTAAAGTGCCTTGGTGGAATTGGGGCGGGGATGAGATTAACATTTTGGGAACGAGTTACGACGTGACTTTCCCGTTGCCTAATGTCCCTCCCGGCATGTATGAACTTCGTTTGGGATATCCGGGTATGTTGGATCGCGGTATTGCCCAGATTTATGTGGACGGTATACCGCAGGGGATTCCTATTGACATGCGTTATCGTGCTGACGATGCACGAGTCGGTGGGTTATATAATGGGACTACCGGTTTCCGGAATTCGGAAGAAAGTACTTCCGGTATTTACACCACTGAACAGTTGGAAGAGAATGCCCGGACGATGAAGAACAACGGTTATTATAGTGGGCCGAAGAGTTGCTTTACGGGGAATGACGGAACGGATGCTCCGAGATACAGTCCGAATAGTTGTACTATGATGTACAATAATGCCTATACTTTCCGTCGTAAGATTTGCAATGTAGAGGTGAAACCCCATACGGCTCACGAAATTCGTATCCGTTCCGTATTCACCCAAGGAAACAAAGGGTGTTTTGTGCTCGATTATATGGAATTGGTACCCGTAAGCATTTGCGGTGCCGGAGGTATCGGTGAAGATCTTTACTAATATTCACATTAAAACACTAAAGAAAAAATGAAATTGAAATATTATATGCAGACAGGAGTTGTGGCGTTAATCGCCGCAACCACCGGTGTGTCCTGTACGGATACATGGGACGACCATTACAGTGTGAATGGCTCGGTGCCCGGTGCTACGCTGTGGGAAAATATGCAACTCGACGAGAGCATACGTCCTTTCGTGAAGGTTCTTGATTCTTGTGGCTACAAAGACATTTTGAATGCCAATCAGGTGTTTACCGTTTGGGCTCCGGAAATTACGGAGGAAGAAGCCCAGGAGTGGATTGACACCTATAAGAGAGAGAAAAGCCAGGGGATCATTGATGACGATAATTCTACCTTGAACCAGTTTATCAAGAATCATATCGCCATGTACAATCAGCAAGTTTCGTCGTTGACAAAGGACGAGACTGTCAAGATGATGAACGGCAAACGTTTGAGTTTGACCGGCTCCATGCTCAATGGGGAAGTGAATATGGTGGGTAACGGTGTCCCGTCTTCCAATGGCATGCTTTATAAAGTGGACGGACCCGCTACTTTCTTTCCTAATATTTGGGAACGTGTCCGTATGGATTTGGAAGGAGACAACGGTCTGGACAGCGTGGCTAACTTCTTCCTTTCATGGAATCGTATAGAGCTTGACGAAGAGGCCAGTGTGCCGGGTGGTATTGTGGATGGCGAAACTGTTTATTTGGATTCCGTGATGTACAATTACAATCCTATTTTCAATCAGTTGGGCCGGATTGATTCTGAAGACAGTTTGTATTGGTTCGTAGCTCCTACCAATAAGATTTGGAAGGAAAACATAGACTTGTACCGTTCTTATTTCGAGTACCATAAGAGTTTGGGAGAAGACGGCGACTCTTTACAGAACCTCTATTCCAAATTTATGTTCCTATACAGTTCGTTCTTCAATGTAAGATCGCAAGAATTGCCTTTCAACGAAGCGAATCCGGATTCCATCGTTGCCACGACTTATACTTCTTTTTATCCGGATTGCTCCAAGTTTGAATGGCCGATGCAGCCAGGTGGTTTGCTGCATGGCCTGACTCCTCAGGACTGTAGCAACGGTCGGTTGTATAAGGCTACGGATTGGCGTATTCCTCCTACCAAATTGATTTACATGACTCCAGTTCAGGTTGAAGCGGAATATGCTAATAATTATTCGACAGTGACGCTTTCGGGCGACTCGACTTCAATCCAGGTAAATGCAGTAGAGGCAACCAATGAGAATTTCAAGGTGTCAGCGGGTGGTTACTTAGTGGTAAAGGATGCCCGTTCGGGGCGTACCAACCAACCGGAAATTACCTTTAAGATTCCTAGCACGCTTTCCAACTGCCCGTATGACATCAAGGTCGTGTTTGCCTCTCCTTTGGCCGGAGACTCTTTGGCCAAGGAGGATGCGCAGTTGAAGCGTCAGTTTACTGCGAAAATCAGATATTATTCGTCGAGGACCGGCGATATGATTGAAGGAAGCAATGCGGTGACTTTGTGCACGGACGTAGATGTCGATGCCACAAGGATGGACACCATAACGGTGAAGGAAGGCTTCGTATCTCCGGTTTGTAACTACGGAGAGGAAGACTCCAGAGTGTTGCTGACCATACAATCTATCAAGGGACGTACGGTACCGGACGGTTACAGTAAGGATTTGGCGATAGACTGTGTGATTTTCGAGCCACGTCCTACATCCGGTTCCGGAAGCGATGAAAATTGATTGTAGAACAATATTAGAGCATGAGTAATGAAAAGATATAGATTCTATTGTTTAGCATTGTTGATGGCAGGCACTTTGGGGGGCTATGCCCAGGAAGAGGCCGCTACCGACACCGTGACTGCGGCCAGACCTGCCAGTCCGATCAAGAAAAATGTAAAGACACGTCCGGTCAGCGGACGAGTGTTCGCAGTGACATCCGGCACTCCTTTGGGTGGGGCGTTGGTCAGTGTGAGCGGTTACGACGGTTACAGTGCGTTGACCGAAGAAGACGGTACGTATAAGCTCGACGTGCCGGAGTACGCCACGGCATTAAAAATCACGGCACCGGACTATAATACGGTTCGTGTGGGTATTAACCAATCAGGTAAGTTGCGTGACGTGACGATGTATTCGAGTGCCATGCGTTCGGCATACGGTGCGGACGACAATATCCTGAACACGGTGGTGGCAGACAAATTCGATTATAGTCCGTCATTGAATATCACGTCCGAAATTGGTGACCAGTTAGGAGCCAATGTCCGTACGATTTCCCGTGGAGGTACGCCCGGTATCGGAAATTTCATGATGATGAACGGTATCAACTCCTTGCACAGCAACGGTCAACCGTTGGTCGTGATTGACGGGGTTATCGTGGACCAACAATATGACCGTACGATGATCCATGACGGTTTCTACAATGATATCCTGACATCTTTCAACGTCAATGAAATCAAGAGCGTGAAGGTGATGGCCAATGGTACGGCCATCTACGGAGCCAAAGGTGCCAATGGCGTGATTCTCATTGAGACGAAGCGCAACACGAGTCTGGCTACGAAAATCGATGCTACCGTGTCGGCCGGTATTACCTTATTGCCTAAGTCGCTTCCGGTGATGAGCGGTTCGCAGTTCAAGACATACGCTTCGGACTTGTTGAAGACGACGGGTACGAACTTGTCTGAATTCCAGTTCCTGACTTCCGATCCGAATAATTACTATTACAATAAATATAATAATAATACGGATTGGAACGATGTCATCTACCGTGAGGCTTTCTCGCAGAATTATGGTATTTCGGTACAAGGAGGTGATGAGGTAGCTAGCTATTTCCTCGCATTGGGGTATAATGGTGCGCAGAGTGTGTTGGAAGACAATGACGTGAACCGTTTGAATATCCGCTTCAATACGGACATCAACATGTTCAAGCATCTGTTCATCCGCTTCGACGCTTCTTACAGCAATGTGACGCGTAACTTGAAAGACCAGGGTGCGCCGGAAGGGTACAATGAAGGAACGGTGACTTCCGTCAATTATCTCGGTTTGGTGAAAAGCCCGATGCTGAGCCCGTATGCTTATTCTAACGGTAAGATTTCCGACGTGGCATTCGACAATAATGACGAGGATTATCTGGACCAGGCTTTGGCTTCGATTGGTAATGTGAATTACCGTTTGGCCAACCCGGCTTCTATCAATGAATACGGTACGGCCCAGAACAAGAATTACTTTGAGAACTCTTATTTGAACATCGCCATTACACCGAGATGGCAGTTCAACAAGCATTTGTCCCTCAGTTCTTTGTTCAGCTATACGTTGACAAATACGAACGACAAGTATTATGTGCCCATCAATGGCGTGCCTGATTACTATGTGTCTTCTATCTGCCTTACTGTGGAGAATGAAATCCGTTCGCTTTATTCTTCGCAGAACTCTATCACGAGCGATACGAAAATAGAGTGGGGCAACCAGTATGGGGCACACAGCATTGATTTGTTGGGAGGGTTCCGTTATATGAACGACCGTTACAAGGTAGACACGCAGTTGGGTTATAATACGGGTAGCGACAAAACGCCGTTTATCAATGATACGCAAAACAAGGTGATTACCGGTAGCACCAACGAATGGACTTCGATGAGTTGGTACGGACAGGCCCGTTACGATTACAGAAAGCGTTATTTCGTGGAAGGTAATCTGGCCATCGAAAGTTCTTCACGATTTGGTAAAGAAGCGAAAGACGGTTTCAAACTGGCCGGTGTGCGTTGGGGTGTTTTCCCCGGAATCCAGGCCGGTTGGGTGTTGTCCAATGAAAGTTGGTTCGATGTGCCGGGAATAGACTATGCCAAATTTACGATGGGGTACGATGTGAGCGGTAACGACGGTATCGATTTTGATGCCACCCGTACTTATTTCAAGAGTATCTTGTTCCAGAATAAGGCCAATGGTTTGGTTTTGGGTAATTTGGGCAATACGGAAGTACAGTGGGAAACCACCCGTCGCTTCAGTTTCGGTACGGAGTTGAATTTCCTGAAGAACCGTTTGAACTTGAAAGTAAACGTGTTCAAGAGTTGGACAGACAATCTGTTGACTTACCATGAGCTGAACTTCATTACTGGTTTGGAAAACAACTGGGTGAACGGTGGTTCTTTGGAGAACAAGGGCTATAATATTACGGTGAACGGCCATATCATTGCCACCCGCAACTGGAACTGGGAACTGGGTGCCAGCGTCGGCCATTACAAGAACAAGCTGACGGCTTTGCCCGACGGACAAGATTATGTGGAAACCGAGGTTTACGGTGCTACCATCCGTTCGCAAATCGGCCAACCGGTGAATTTGTTCTATGGTTACAAGACCGAGGCCACCGCATCCGGTACGCACGTATATGCCACTTCGGAAGAGGCCAAAGCCGACGGATTGTATATCTTGGGTGAGAACGGTATCGACAAGACTTACTTCGGAGCCGGCGACGTGAAGTTTGCTGACAATGGTGACAAGGAAATCAACAAGGCCGATATGCAGGTCATCGGAGATCCGAACCCGGATATTTACGGTAACATCTTCACCTCTTTGAGTTACAAGCGTATCCGTTTGGATGTAAACTTCAATTACAGCCTGGGCAACGATGCCTACAACTACTTGCGTTCGCAGTTGGAAAGCGGAAACCGTTTCATGAACCAGTCGGTAGCGATGGTGAACCGTTGGAGCTATGAAGGACAGGTGACCGACATGCCGACGGTGATGTGGGAAGATCCTATGGGTAATGCCCGCTTCAGCGACCGTTGGATTGAGGATGCCAGTTACCTGCGCCTGAAGTCTATCACGTTGAGCTATGAACTTCCGCTCAACAGCACTTTCATCCACGGCCTGACGTTCTGGGGACAGGCAAACAACGTCTTTACCGTGTCTAAGTACTTAGGAGCCGATCCGGACTTCTCCATGAGCAACAGTGTTTTGGAACAAGGCATAGACCGCGGCCTGTTGGCTAACAGCCGTAACTTTATGCTCGGTATTAAAATCAACCTTTAATTCAGTCTCTTATGAAACTCAAATCTTATATTTTTCAGATTGCGTTGGCGGCTGTCGGAGCAGGAATCTTAGGATCCTGCGAAGATATGCTTGAACCGACTTCGGATTATGTGATATACGAAAACGGCAGCCATCTGACAACACCGGCCGATACAGCCACTTCCCTGATAGGTATTATCTATAAGCTGCAGGCCATCGGTGACCGTACCAACCTGTTGGGCGAAGTGCGGGGCGACCTCGTTACTTTGACCACCCAAGCCAATGCCGATTTGCGCGCGTTGGCCAACTTCGAGGTGACGGACGAGAACAGGTATAACAGTCCGCGTGATTATTATGCGGTGATTAACAACTGTAATTATTATCTTGCATACGCTGATACTAACGCATACGACAATCGCGGCAACCAAATTTTTGCCAAGGAAATGGCACAGGTAAGGTCCATCCGCGCATGGGCCTATCTGCATCTGGCTTTGAACTATGGCAAGGTGCCTTTCTACACCGAGCCGTTGTTGACGGAGCAGGATGCCGATGATGTCAGTCTTGACGTGAAAGACCGTAAGGACATTGAAGCCATTTGCGATTTTTTCATCAACGACCTGAAACCATACAGCAACACGGAATGGCCCGTTTTGCATAAGGTGGGTAGTCTTTTTATGGCCAACTGCTATTTCCCGGTAGACATGGTGTTGGGCGATTTGTATCTCTGGAAAGCTTCTTGCCAGGGGACGGATGCCGGACGTGCATATTACCGCGAGGCTGCCAAATGCTATTTCCGTTGGATTATGGACACACGTAACGTTGGGGACGGGTTCTCGAAGCCTATTTACTATTTCTCCAACATGTATTCTGCTTATTGGCAAGAGTATTCTTCAAGCACGGGAACTTCTTATGGGTGGTCTTATATGATTCCGGGGCAGAGTCCTTCGATATATGGGACGGAAACCTTCACCATCATTCCGATGGACTCGGCTGCTAGCCAAGGATATTATAGCGAAGTGCAGACTTTGTACAATTCGTCGACCGATGACAACGGAAACTATATTACTTCGACGAACTACAGCATCACGCCGTCTTTGCACATGCAGGAAATCAGCCGGGCGCAATCTTATTCATTCTTGGACAAGAATAACCGCCCGATAGACGCTGTTCCGGACATGATTGAGGAGAATCGGTTGTTAGAAGGGGATTTGCGACTGGCAGCCCAATGGCGGTCGAGAACCTTCAACACTACGACGGGAGGAACGGCTGATAAGTTTATGATGCAGAACATCTACAAAGTAAACCAACGTAACATCGGGATTTATCGTGAAAGCGATGTCTGGCTGCGTTTGGCCGAAGCCCTTAACAATGGCGGGTTCCCGCGCATGGCATACGCCATTTTGGCCACGGGAATCAGTAAGGACGTGGTAGATGACAGTGTGTCCGTATATTGCAACGATGCCGATTTGGCATTCCTCAACGAGTTGAATACGGCCAACAATTATTTCAATACATTCAAGACGCGTAACGGACGTCTCGGTGAGGAAGGCGGTAGTGCTACCGATGCTTTCAATACGGTGGGCGTACATTCACGTGGTTGCGGTTATGCCGAGTTGGATCCGGATTATGCTTATCCGATGGTGGATTCTTTGGACAAGGACGGTAACCGTGTCAACGGTTACGTGGGGCAGAGCCGCAAGGACTGGGCTTACCTGAACCTGGCTGAGGAGCAAGCCCGCGTGGACAGCATGATCATCAATGAAAATGCGTTGGAATCCTGTTTCGAGGGCAAGCGTTTTTATGATTTGATCCGTTTTGCCAAACGTTACCGTAATAATGCGTGGGTGGCCGACCCGGTCAGCAAGCGCGAAGGCAAAGAGAATCGTGACGGTTCGCTTTACAACAAGTTGATGGTAGAGAGCAACTGGTTCCTGAATTGGAAAGGACAGATAGGAATGTAATTGTTTTTGTTCGTGACTTAATGTCGGGGCAGGGAATGTTTGGGATTCCCTGCCCTCTTTTTTTTATATTATAACCTACTGAATTACAAATGTATATAAATGCTTGTTTTTTGTGCGGAGAATGAAAAATCATTCGGCTTAGATTGAATTTTCGTTTGGCTTAGATTGATTTCCCGTTCTAAGGCAGATGATTCCCAAAGATAAGGACTATGATTTCCGTTTCTGTTTTTTATTGAAATTTTTCCTATTCTGAAAAAGAAATCGTATTTTTGCCAAAATTTTAAAGTAACGCGAAAGTAAACTACGATATATGGCAAACCAATTCGCAGAACGTACACAGCTAAACCTCTCTGAGGTGAACAAAGAGGTGTTGAAGATGTGGGATGACGCAGATGTCTTCCATAAGAGTATGACAGAACGTGAAGGCTGTCCTTCGTTTATCTTCTTCGAAGGTCCTCCTTCAGCCAATGGGCATCCGGGTATCCACCATGTCCTGGCACGTTCTATCAAGGATACGTTCTGTCGTTTCAAGACCATGAAAGGTTTCTTGGTGAAGCGCAAGGCCGGATGGGATACCCACGGGCTTCCCGTGGAATTGGGCGTGGAAAAAGAATTGGGCATCACGAAGGAAGACATAGGCAAGACGGTTTCCATCGAGGAATATAACCGCAAGTGCCGCACGAACGTGATGAAATATACGGAGGAATGGACCGACCTGAGCCATAAGATGGGCTATTGGGTGGACATGGAGCATCCGTATATCACTTACGACAACAAATATATCGAAACGCTCTGGTGGCTGTTGCAGCAGCTCTACCGGAAAGGCTTGTTGTATAAGGGATATACGATACAGCCTTATTCGCCCGCCGCCGGTACGGGGCTGAGTTCGCACGAGTTGAACCAACCCGGTTGTTACCGCGACGTGAAAGACACGACGGTGACGGCACAGTTCCGGATGCTCGATCCGCGCCCTGAAATGACGGGGTGGGGCACGCCTTATTTCTTGGCATGGACTACTACGCCTTGGACGCTTTCGTCCAACACGGCATTGTGCGTAGGACCGAAAATAGAGTATGTATGCGTGCGTACTTATAACATGTATAGTGGCGA
>OHIL01000849.1_pt1 | contig 11645 bp, 10 predicted proteins | sample 1568231 | NCBI WGS metagenome assembly OHIL01 (sample SAMEA3879565, study PRJEB24766) | human gut metagenome | biome: human-associated habitat; feature: feces | place: USA | collected 1985/1987 | reverse complement strand
CGCGCACGTGCTTGCCGCGACGTTCCGCCGGCAGGGCGACCCCGTGGCCGCCATGCAGCAGCTGAAAAAGGACAATCTGGCCCTTCAGCAGGAGCGGGATTGGATCTTACAGGCCGAGGGACTGGAGCCGGACGATCTGACCGTCCAGCCGCTCTGCCCGAAGTGCGGCGGAACGGGCTATGTGGGCGCGCAGATGTGCGAATGCCTCCGGGAGCTTTGCCGGCAGGAGCAGAAGAAGGAGCTGGCTGCACTGTTCGGCACGGACAGCTTTGAAAAATTTCGATTGGAACTCTATTCTGACCAATATGACGCAAAATGCCACAGCAGCCCGCGCGAGCTGATGCGTGCAACGTACCGGCGGGCGCAGAGCTATGCACAGGGCTTTCCGGCAGAAGGACAGTCTCTACTGTTTTCTGGTGCGACCGGGCTAGGAAAGACCTATTTATCTGCCTGCATCGCGCGCGTCGTTGCGGACCGTGGCTTTTCCGTCTGCTATGCGCCCGTTGGGCAGCTGTTCTCCGCATTTGAAGACGATAAATTCCGCCCGCGGCCGGATATATCTCGGACAGAGGCGTTTTTCATCAGCGATCTGCTGGTCCTCGATGATCTCGGTACAGAGATGACCACGCAGTTTACTATTTCAGTGCTTTATCAGCTTCTGAATACCCGTCTGATGGAGAAAAAGCCTGTGATCCTGTCTACGAATCTTGCACCGAGCGAGCTGGCCGCCCGTTATACGCCACAGATTACCTCACGCCTGTTGGGTACGTATTGTCTCTTCCAATTCTACGGCGACGACATCCGATTCAAGCTGAAATGACCCGCCTGTTTCCCGAAGCTGAAAAAACCGGAGCCGCAGTTCGCGGCTCCGGCGTTTTATGCAGTTCAGATCTTCGGGTGGCCGCACGTCGGGCAGAAGCGCGTGTTCGCGTCCAGAGTTGCGCCGCAGGTCGGGCAGACCCAGCTGGTCGGCGCGTACCGCGTAACCGGCGAACCGCAGTTCGGGCAGAACGTATATCCGTTGTCAACGGCCGCGCCGCAGGTCTGGCAGATCGTGGCGGCTGCAGCCGGTCTTGCCTGTGCAGCGGGTGCGCCGCAGTGGGAGCAGAAGCGCTCGGACGGATCCAGTCTGCTGCCGCAGGATGCGCAGGTCAGAGCCGGTGCGGAAGGACGCGCATAAGCACGCGTATTCGCACGCGCGGGAGTGTAGGCGGAAGCCTTGATATTCGGCAGGAGCTTCATGGGGACCGCGCACAGCACACCGAGGAACGGCCACAGCGTCAGGCGGAGCACGCTGTCTTCCAACTTGCCGTTTGCCCAGATCGTGACGATGATCGCCGCAAGAGCCAGCAGGATCATCACAGCGAAATACGCGATGTCCAGATTCTGCGACCGCCCAAGAACGCGCATGGCCAGTGCGGCAATGCCGAGCAGGAGCGCTGCCCAGAACATCAGCGAGATAACGAACATGATCGTCTTTCCACGCTTGTACTCATCTGAATCGGTCGTGCTCTCACTAATCATCTCGTATTTTACCGCAGTGCGGAGAATGCTGCTGGCATCCGCGCAGATCAGCGCGGCATCGCAGGGCGATAACGCAAAATCTTTGATCGTTTTTAAAATGCGGGTAGCCTTTTTCGCAACAGAGCGCGCTTTGTTGGCCGGAATGTCATAATAGTATTCCAGATCTTCGGCGGAATCCCTAAGGTCATCCAGCGTGTCATCCAGACTATCGATGGCATCCTCGATCAGCGCGTCGGTGTAGGAGTAGTCTGAAAAGAAGCCAAGGCTGTCTGAAGCCGCCTTTTGGAGGTTTTTGATATAGCGCGCGGCGCTGATCCAGTTGAAAAACAGCGTGAAAACGGACACGATGACAAGCAGAATGCCAAGATACTTTGTGTAGGACTTTGTTTTCATACTTCAATACCCCTTATCTTTCTCTTTTTCTGATATTACCGGACGGGCTTGCCGCACTGCGTACAGAAGGCCGCGCCGGGCTTGAGCTTGCTGCCGCAGGCCGGGCAGCTGAACACACCGGCCTTTGCCTCCTGCAGACTTGCGCCGCAGTTGGTGCAGAAGCTGCCTTCCGCGCTGCACGAAGCGCCGCACTTGGGGCAGATCATGACCTGCTGAATGACGCGGATGGTCTGCTGCTTGTCGAGCAGCTGCTGCTTCCGCTCCCGAAGGCTTGTCAGCAGAGACGCGATCGGCTCGGATGTGGCCTCGGACGGCAGCTGTTCCGGGGAACACGCTTCGCACATCCGGCAATACGCTTTTCCGATGGACAGGTAAATGCCCTCGATTGCCCGCTCGTCCTCGCTGACGGCGAGCTTCAGCTTCGTGACCTGCGCGGTGTCGCGCGCCTTCTGCGCCAGGCCCTGACCGGTCCTGGACAGGGTCTGGCCGACCTCTTCAAACAGCTCCATCTTTCCTTCCTCCTGTTTCATAAAGATTTCCCAAATTTCTGTTTCTTCCGACTGAGCGGGAAGCGCATATTGCACAAAAGCCGCTGCGCAAATAAGCGGATCCACCGATTTGTATGAACCCGCCTTTTTCGTTATTATAAGCCAAACCGGGTATGCTTTTCAAGATGTGTTTCCCATCTTTTTTCCAAAAACAGAAGATGATGGGTTTGCATCCCGGCGGGGCTGTGCTGTCTGCATGAGCAGGAGATGCCCGGATGGAATTATAAAAAACAGGCTGTGCGGCGGCACAGCCTGCTCTGCGGTGCTGTCAGAGAATTGTCCGGTGTGCGGCAGCGGCATATGCCACGCCGGTCCTTCTGGCGGCCTCCGCGACGGCCTTTGCGACGGCTGGGCCGACGCGGTGGTCGAAGGCTTTGGGGATGATATAGTCCTCCGAAAGCTCCTCGTCGGAGATGAGCTCTGCCAGCGCGTGCGCGGCGGCGACCTTCATCTCCTCGTTGATGTCGCCTGCGCGCACGTCGAACGCGCCGCGGAAGATGCCGGGGAAGGCCAGAACATTGTTGATCTGGTTCGGATAATCGCTTCGGCCGGTCGAGACGACCTTTGCGCCGCCCGCCTTTGCATCCTCCGGAAAGATCTCCGGCGTCGGGTTCGCGCAGGCGAAGACGATGGCGTCCCTGTTCATGGTCTTGACCATCTCGGTGGTAACGGTTCCGGGCGCGGAGACGCCGATGAACACGTCCGCGCCGACGAGTATGTCGGCAAGGCTCCCGGCCTTATGCTCCAGATTCGTGACCTCCGCCAGCTCTTCCTTGATCCAGTTGAGGCCGTCCCGGCCCTTGTAAATTGCGCCCTTGCGGTCGCACATGGTCACATTTTTGAAGCCTGCGGACAGGAGCAGCTTCACGATTGCAATCGCTGCCGCGCCTGCACCGGACGTGACGATCCTCACGTCCTCCTTCTTTTTGCCGACGACCTTCAGCGCATTGGTCAGGCCCGCAAGCGTGATGACCGCCGTGCCGTGCTGGTCGTCGTGGAAGATGGGGATGTCACAGCGCTCCTTGAGCCTGCGCTCGATCTCAAAGCAGCGGGGAGCGGAAATATCCTCCAGATTCACGCCGCCGAACGAGCCGGAGATGAGTGCGACGGTATTGACGAATTCGTCCACATCATGCGTCCTGACGCACAGTGGGAACGCGTCCACATCGCCGAAGGCCTTGAAGAGCACGCACTTGCCCTCCATGACCGGCATACCGGCCTCCGGGCCGATATCGCCGAGGCCGAGAACGGCGGAGCCGTCGGTAATGACGGCGCATAAATTCCAGCGGCGGGTCAGCTCGTAGCTTTTGTTGATGTCTTTTTGAATTTCGAGGCACGGCTGCGCCACGCCCGGCGTGTAGGCAAGCGACAGATCGTCCTTCGTCTCGACCGGCACGCGCGCCGTGACCTCGATTTTTCCCTTCCATTCGCCATGCAGACGAAGGGATTCCTTTGCGTAATCCATAGTGCTTCCTTTCAGAAAGAAGAGCGGCTGCTTTGAACAGCCGCTCAATAATTATGAGTTGCCGGGGATCAAGCTTCGATCCGAAGCTTATCGGCTTCCGGAGCGGTCAGGACCGTACAGTCATAGGCATAGAGCCGTTCCGGCAGGATGATAAGCATCTGCAGGGAGTCTGTATCCACGCAGAACGGGCCGTGGTGCCAGACGCCGGGGCGAAGCGTGACCATCGTTCCCTTTGGAACGCGGAAAACCTCGACCTCGTCATACGGGACATGGTCAGCAGGACCGGCAGGCGCGACGTGGATATACGCATCGCCGTCGAGCGGCAGCATGGCCTCTGCACAGGTGTTATGGTATTCATAGGTGTCGATCCCGCGCGTACCGCCGATGATAAAACCTGTCTTGCCGTGCAGATCCAGTTTCTCCATTGTTTTTCCCTCCTGCGTTATAAATATTCTTCAAATGTGAATCCGAACGGTGCAGCCTGTTCATTCAGTTCGCTGATCTGGAACGGCTGGATGGGAACGCCGCCCTTTTTGCGGTTGGCGATCTCGGCGCGGAATTCGATCTCACCCGGCATGAGAACTTCGTCCGTACCGGCTTCAAGCTTCACGTTTTTGATCTCATCGATCAGAGCATCGACATTGCGGCGGAACTCGCCCTGCTCACAGAATGCCTCTGTCTTGATGGCGAGGAAGCTGCTGCCGACGATGGGCTTGTCCTTCGGCGTATCGACCGCGACGCCGAAGCCGCTGCCGTTGAGCACACCGGAGAGCATATCCACGATCACCGCCATGCCGTAGCCCTTGTAGCCGAGCGGCAGCAGAATGCCGCGGAAGGCCTGCGCGGCGTCGGTCGTGCGGCTGCCGTCGATTGCGAGCGCCCAGTCGTCCGGGACAGGCTCACCCTTTTTCATGCTGACGAGCAGCTTGCCGCGGGAAACGCGGCTGGTGGCCATCCACCATCCGGACTGGCCAAGCTGCGTCCTGCGCGCAAGCGAGGTCTTTGACAGCAAGACCATCTATTCGTTTACGACGGAATAAGAAGGAAGGAATCTATAAATATGGCTGATTTTACAATGGACCGGTTCAGTCTGAAGGGCAAGACCGCCCTTGTGACCGGCGCGGAGCGCGGCATTGGGCTGGAGATCGCAAAGGGTCTGGCCGCGGCGGGCGCGGATATTATCATCGCGGGGCTGATGAAAGAAGAATTTCCCAAAGCGGAGGCTGCCGTGCGCGCCAAGGGCGTGAGCTGTACGGTGCTGAAGGCGGATATCTCGAAGGAAGAAGACGTGCTGCGCCTTGCGGAACAGGCGTGGGAGATCTTCCCGAACGGACTTGACATTCTGGTCAACAACGCGGGCGTCAACAAGCTGGCGCCCGCGGAGGAGATGCCGCTAGAGGTCTGGCAGAAGGTCGTCGGTGTCAATCTAACGGGCACGTTCCTCATGTGTCGCACGTTCGGAAACCGGATGCTGCAGCAGGGGCACGGCAATATCGTGAACGTCGCGTCCATGTCCGGTCTGGTCGTGAACCCGCTGCCGCAGCAGCAGTGCGCATACAATTCATCCAAGGCGGGCGTCATCATGCTGACGAAGTGCATGGCCAACGAGTGGGCGCAGCGCGGCGTACGCGTCAACGCGATCTGCCCCGGCTTTACCGATACGCCGCTCACGGCCAGACGGCTGAGTACGCCAAACGACCCCGCGGTTGCGAAGTGGATCGGCGGCACGCCGATGGGCCGGGTCGCCCAGCCGGATGAAATGGTCGGCCTTGTGCTCTATTTTGCAAGCGAAGCATCCACGTTTACGACCGGCGCGGTTCTCTCCGTCGATGGCGGATATACGTGCCTGTAAGCAATACAGAATCAAAATCTCCCGGAATACACGGAGTTGCAGAAGTTTGACGCGGCTGTTCATCGAAGCTTCCCGTGTTGACAAGAGCTCCAGGCAGCCGCAGCGCGATATGAGCTATGCAGCCATACGCAGCATCGCAGAAGCAAAACCTGCTCCGGCTGCGGTGCGTCAACCTATGACTATGCTGACCATTCGTATAGCTACGGTTCGTGGGTTTCGGACAATGAGGTGCGGCATAAGCGTACCAAGACGTGCTCGGCCTGCGGCGATTCTGGCTATGAATACACTGACCACACCGACGCGAACGGTGACGGCAAGTGCGACGATTGCGGTGCAACTGTCAGCCTGACGATCAAGTGGGACGCCGGAACGAATGGCGGCACCATTGATGGCAAGGCCAGCATCACCACGACAGGCAAGCCGAATGCGACGGCAACCGCCCCGACGAGCACGCCGGTCAAGACCGGTCACGCTTTCAAGGGCTGGTACACCGCCGCTTCTGGCGGCAGCTTGTACAACACTGTGACCATCACAGCGGCAAAGACGTTCTACGCACAATTTACCGCCAATAGCTATTCGATCACATGGGATCTCAGCAATGGAAACACAGAGACAACGAAGCAGGCCTACGGCGAAGCACTCGTCCTCCCCACCGAACCGACGCGCAAGAACGCCGAATTCCTCGGCTGGTTCACGGAAGCGAACGGCGGTACGCAGGTAACAGCAAATGACGTTTTCACGGAAACCGCAGATAAAACGTATTACGCCCATTGGGAGATCACCGAGGTTTTCTCGGTCACTGTTCCGGTCACATTGCCCCTCGTTGTCGATGAAAGCGGCGAGGTTCACACGGGCAGCGCGGAGATCATCAATGCTTCTACCGGCACAGTTGTTGTATCTTCGGTTAGCATCAGCACGAAGAATGGCTGGCAGCTCGTTCCCTACACGACTGACATGGCGCATGAAAAGGTTGACGCGAAGCTCCTCGGTTTCAAGATCAATGATGCGCAGACCAACAAAACTGGCGACGCAGAAACGTTCAACTTGACTGCGCCATGGACGATTGCCGAGAACGGCAGACTGCCCATCAGCTATGATGCCGTTGTTAGCGCCGTATCCAAAGCAGTCACTGAGCAGGAAGTTCTCTCCATTGTCTTTGTTCTGGAATGGGGCGGTGAATGATCAAAAAACCTGAGAACGGGTTTCCGTTCTCAGGTTTACGCTTCTATTCTGCGGTGCGCAGCCTGCCATGACAGGGCCTGCTCCAATTCATAGGCGATCTGTTCTTCCTCGGTTGCTTTGCGCACCGTCATACACCCGCATTCCGGGCACTGCTGCGGCATGAAGCGGTCAAAGCCCCAAAAGGTTTGCTCACAGGTATTACATGCGTAGAGCATGGCGTTCACTCCTTTATGTTTTTAGTTTACCGTTCAAATGTGAACATTTCAACGCCGGGGGCTGCTCAGTCTTCGGTACATCCATTTTTGGAGGAATCAATGAAAAAGCTATATCGTTTTTATACACTCTGCCTGCTGCTTTTGCTGTGCGTCAGCCTCTTTTGCGTGCAGGCGTTTGCCGTCGAGGATATGTGGACGGCGGCGAACCGCATCATCGTGGACGTTTACAGCAAAATTGCAGGCGTCAGCACGGTGCTGGCCGGTCTGATGTCCGCCGTCGCGGTCGTCGGCGCGAAGCTCTCCAACAACCAGCACAAGGTCGATCAGGCGTGGGACTGGCTGCGCCGCATCTGGATCGCGTGGGCGGTCATCAACGGCATCGGCGCGTTTATCGCCTATGTTGCACCGCTGTTTCAGGGTCTTGCAACGATCCAAGGCTAAAGGGAATCATCCGGTGGAAAAGGAGGTGCGGGCCGCTTGCTGGAACTGCTCTTTCAGGGCTTTATCGAATGGATCTATGGCTTGATCCTGGAATGCTGGGAGTATTTCGCGTCCGTGCTGTTTGACCTGATGAGTCTGGATTTTGCGTATCTACGGGAGCACATGCCCGTCATTGATACCATCCGCCAGATCATGCTGGGTGTCGGCTGGGCGCTGCTCATCGGCAATCTCGTCTTTCAGGCCACGCGCGGCATGGCGGCGGGGCTCGGCTTTGATGCCGAAGACCCGAAGCTGCTTTTTACACGGACATTTGCCTTTTCGTTTCTGCTGGTAGCAAGTCCGCAGATCTGCGAGCTGGGGCTGAATATGACATCGACTGTCATCGAGCTTCTGCAAATGCCGGACGCCGTGGATGTTACATTTGCGGATGAAGCCTCCTTCGGCGGTCTGACCGGTTCTTGGCTGCTTGTCGTGATCTGCGGCATCATCGTCATGTTTCAGACGTTCAAACTCATTATGGAAATGGCGGAGCGGTATTTTATCCTCGCCGTGCTGACAATCACCTCACCCCTCGCCTTTGGCATGGGCGGCAGCCGGAACACGTCGGACATTTTTACCGGCTGGTGCCGGATGTTCGGCTCCATGTGTTTGCTCATGGCGACGAACGTGATGTTCGTCAAGATGCTTTTATCTGTGCTGTCATACTATCCGAGCGGCCTTGACGTGCTGCCATGGATGGTACTGGTCGTTACCATCGTCAAGGTAGCGAAAAAAGCGGACAGCATCCTTGCGCGCATCGGCCTGAATCCTGCCATGACGGGCGATCCATTAGGCCGCGGCTTCCCCGGCGCGATGACAATGATGGTCGTTCGCTCAATGGTGTCCAATGCGGCACATACCATCGGCAGGAACGGCAATCAGCCGCGCAGCGGCAGCGGAAATTCCAAGCCGAATGCACCGACCGGACCGCGCTCTGGCGGTGCTGGCAGCGCTTCCAATGTCAATGCGCCCTCGCACGCAAACGGCTATCATCATAGCACGTCTGCGCAGCAAAACAGCGCGAATCCTGCATTCAATCAAGAATCTATTTCGGCTCAGACGGTTGCTGCACAGACGGATACCGTACAATCCGCCGCCGAAAAGATGGCGGGCGCATTCCCACAAGCCGCGCCTGCCGGAACCGGCAAGCAGCCGAACTCCACGCGGAAAACAGCTGTGCCGCCCGGCACCAGACGTGCACCAGGTCATGTGGCAGCGCCGAAGAACCATGCAGCGCCCACGGCAGCAAAAACCTCGCCCGGTGCGCCGTATCGTCCCGCAGGAACTTCGCAGTCCGTCATGGGCGGCGCGGTCATGCAGAATACGCAGCAGGAACAATCCGTACATTCCCAATCAGAATCCCATCCGCGCAGCAGCGCATCGGTACAGAATCATGCTGGCGCGGTTTCGTTCGGTGCGGCAGGAAAAACGGCAGGCCAAAATCCGCCGCGCAGCGCCAATCAGCCAACCGGCAGCGCAGGAAAATCGTATCACAGTACCAACGCACAGGGGCAGACGGTACAGGCCGAGTCTGCACAACAGCGCAGCACCTTTGTGCAGCCGCCTGATACACAACGCGGAGCGCCCGGAATGGCAGCTGCTCCAAATGCAATGCCGAACAATTCTGTTTTGCCGTCTGCCACACCGCGCAGCCCGGCACAGCCTGTCGGCAGCGCAGGAAAAGGTCAGATGCAGTCTGCGCATACAGAAACCACGCAGCAGCGCAGTACCTTTGTGCAGGCTCCGAACGTGGCAGGCGCGCAGCCAGCAGCAGATCATCCGGCTTCGCCTGCTTCTCCGCGGTTCGGCATGGCAGGAAATCCGTCTGTGCCACACAGCAGCACACCGCCAATTCCCGCACAAAACGGTGTAGCAGGAAAACAGCCAGATTCTCATTCCGCACCCGCCCGCGATACCGCAGGAACTGGTACGCGGCCGCAGCAACCGGGCAGTCCGCAGAATACGCCAGTACCCGGTACAGCAGGAACACAGCGCACGTCCATCGGCGGGCGTTATACCCAGCCTGTGCAGCAGACGACGCGCGTTTCTGCGAATGGAAATACCCAGATCACGCAGCAGAACCATGTTTCAGCCCAGCAGTCCGGCGGCACGGTGCAGCCGTCCAGCGGAGTCCGTATGGATGGCCGCTCCACAAATCGGGAGCATCCCGCACCCACAACACCGGTATCTCCGGCAGCGCCGTCTTCCAACCGCGAAGCTGGTACACCTCCGCGCTCGACCACGCGGCCTGATGTAGCGCGTCCGGCAGGACAGCACGCTTCGCAGCGCCCAATTCCCGCACAAAGCGGCAGCGCAGAAAAGCCACCGCAAACTGTTGCGCATACGTCTCCCGCTTCTTCCGAACGGCAGAGCAGGAAACCGGCTGCCCCAGCTGCTATGGGCAGCATGACTGCGTCGGCTCCGGTATCGCAGGAATCGCGCGGGCCGCAAAGAAGCCCTGCAGCAGAATCCTCCGCCAAGCGTCCGGCACCGCAGGAACGCAGGGTCGGTACACAGCCGGAGCCGCAGAAGAAGGAGCAGACGCTCTACCATCGCCCCGGTGCCGCAGGAATTGCGCCCACGGCAGTTGGGATCAACACGGAAGCAGCATCGGCGGCGCAGAAGCCCGCTGCGGAAAAGGCGGCAAAGAAACCGTTCGTTCCGCTGACCGGAAGAACACCGGAATCCATTCCGTCGCATCTCGATCTGCATGAAGCCTCGCAGAAGACGACGAAGCGCCCGCAAGAGAACACGCAGGAGGTGACGTCGGATGAATGACCGGAACCGCCGCTCCGCTGCGGAGGTCATGGCGAATGCGGCGCGCGTGGTCAAGGCAGCTGTCAACATCGTGCGGGCGGCGATCGCAGGAGGGCTTCACGGCGCGGCTGCCGCCGCTGCGAAGGAGCTCTTGCCAACGATCATCAAGTTTGCCGTCGGCGTTCTCATTGCCATCATCGTGATCCCAATGTTCGTGATCTCCGCGATGCCAAATATGTTTTTCGGCTACGAAACGTCCGAAAAGGACTCGCAGATCACCATGCGGGAGCAGGCGCTTTCCATCGGCGGCGCGTATCTGTCGTTGGAGGACTTTGAAAAGACGCAGCAGGACGCCATCATCACCGGCGAGGCAGCAGCGTATGAGAATCAGGGCGTCACGATCGATGAGATCCGGGTGTCCAGCAAGTTCGATGAAGAAGATCTTTGCTGGTACATCGCTATCAACTCTGTTGCCCACAAGCAGGATCTATCTGAAATGAAGCCGGAGGAAGTTCAGTCACTTCTGATCTCCAATCTCAAGCACACGACGCGGCTGGAATCCTCCGGCAACCAGACTGTCCTCCGTATCATCTTCCAGCCGCTCGATAAAGACAAGCTCATGGATGATCTGGAGTTTGACGAGGACGCCAAAACGTGGGCAGGCGCACTGTTTGAGACGATCTATGAGAGCGACGCGCTTGGTAAATACAAAGACAAATTTGAAGCCTATAAGCCCAGCTATGCGGGCGATACCGGCTATACCGGTCCGGCAGAATCCTCCCCTGGCGGCAGTGGTGGCGGAGGCGGCGCGGAGAGCGGCGGCAGCGCCGACAATACCATCGACATCTCCGGCTTTACAAATCCGCGCACAAAAAACAACCATGATCTCGCTGCCTATGCGATACAGGCGTGGGAACACGGCTGGGGGTATGTGTGGGGGACGTTTGGAACCGTCCTGACGGAATCCATGCTCCAATACAAGCTGGAGCAGTACCCGGACATCGGCGCGTCGGAAGCATTTATCCGCGAACACTGGCTCGGCAGGCGTACAACAGACTGTGTTGGCTTGCTGAAGGGTTATGGATGGCTGAACCCTGATATGCTGACCATTGACTACAACACAAACGGGATGCCGGACTACAATGCCGACCGGATGTATGCGTCTGCCAAGGAAAACGGCACCGAGTACGGCGGCATGGACACGATGCCCGATATCGTTGGACTCGGTC
>OHIL01000843.1_pt1 | contig 11695 bp, 10 predicted proteins | sample 1568231 | NCBI WGS metagenome assembly OHIL01 (sample SAMEA3879565, study PRJEB24766) | human gut metagenome | biome: human-associated habitat; feature: feces | place: USA | collected 1985/1987 | reverse complement strand
GCGGGTTTCTTTGTCTGCGGTGTGAGAGCTGAAATTACAGAGTGACCTAAAAGTGTAAGTATCAGCACGCCCAGAATAACAGTGAGTACGGTGTTTAACTTATTTTCGAAAAATTTTTTCATCCTCATCAGCCTTTTTATTATATTTTTTACAATATGCGTATTTACACGCTCATACTAAAAATTATAGCATAATTTATTGATTATTTCAACTATATTTTATACTTATGTTAAAATTGCAATACTTTTAAAATTATCAGTGAAAATTTTTGATATGACAGAGTAAATTTTGACTATTGCTTTGCTTTGCACAGGTGCTTTTTTGTTGAGTATGCCACACATATATCCAAAATATACAAATTAAAAGCAGGATAAAATTTGTAAAAAATGCTTGAAAAATGCGATATTTCGCATTATAATAAATGTGTATGAGTGTAGAGGCTCAACAATAATCGAAAGGAGAAGTACACATGATTTATTCAAATGAAGTAGAAAAGATGTGCACTGTCGCAAAAGGTCCAAAACACGGTCCTGCACCTATTCCTGAAGAGGGTAAGTGGGTAAAATCCTATGATATTAAGGATATTTCAGGTCTTTCACACGGTATTGGCTGGTGCGCACCTCAGCAGGGTGCTTGCAAGCTCACACTTAATGTAAAAGACGGTATCGTAGAAGAGGCTCTTGTAGAAACAATCGGTTGTTCAGGTATGACTCACTCAGCTGCTATGGCTGCTGAAATTCTCCCTAACAAGACATTACTCGAGTGCCTTAATACTGACCTTGTTTGTGATGCTATCAACACAGCTATGAAAAACATTTTTGAGCAGCTCGTTTACGGCAGAAGCCAGACAGCTTTCTCAGAGGGTGGTCTTCCGATCGGCGCAGGTCTTGAGGACCTCGGTAAGGGACTCCGTTCACAGGTTGGTACAATGTACAGCACAAACGCTAAGGGCGTTCGTTATATGGAAATGGCCGAGGGCTATGTACTCAAGACAGCTCTTGACGAGAATGACGAGGTTTGCGGCTATCAGTTCGTAAAGCTTGGCAAGATGCTTGAGGACATTCGTCACGGTGTAGAGCCAAACGAAGCTTACAAAAACAACATCGGTCAGTACGGTCGTTTTGATAATGCGGCTAAGTACATTGACCCTCGTGAAGAATAATTCGGTAGGAGGACACTATAATGGCAGTTACATTTGAAAGTATGGAAAGAAGAATGCCTAAAATTGAGAAGTGCCTTGCCGAATACGGTATTGCAAGTCTTGAAGAGGCAAGAGAGCTTTGCAACAGCAAGGGCTTTGACGCTTATGACATCGTTAAGGGCGTTCAGCCAATCGCATTTGAGAATGCAGGTTGGGCTTACACACTTGGTTGTGCGGTAGCTATTAAGAAGGGCGTAAAGACAGCTGCAGAGGCTGCAGAGTGCATCGGTATCGGTCTTGAGGCTTTCTGTATCCCGGGTTCGGTTGCAGAGCAGAGAAATGTTGGTCGCGGTCACGGTAACCTCGGCGCAATGCTCCTCAGAGATGAAACAAAGTGCTTTGCATTCCTCGCAGGTCACGAGAGTTTTGCTGCCGCTGAAGGCGCAATCGGTATCGCTCGTAACGCTAACAAGGCAAGAAAAGAGCCGCTTAAGGTTATTCTTAACGGTCTTGGTAAGGATGCTGCTTACATCATTTCAAGAATCAACGGATTTACATATGTAAAGACACAGTTTGATTACTTCACATCAGAGCTCAAGATCGTTGAAGAGAGAGCTTTCTCAGACGGTGAAAGAGCTGCTGTTCGTTGCTACGGCGCAGACGATGTTCGTGAAGGTGTAGCTATTATGCAGCACGAAAATGTTGGTGTATCTATCACAGGTAACTCAACTAACCCAACTCGTTTCCAGCACCTTGTTGCAGGTACATATAAGAAGTGGGCTATTGAGAACGGCGTTAAGTATTTCTCAGTTGCTTCAGGCGGCGGTACAGGCCGTACACTTCACCCTGATAACATGGGCGCAGGTCCTGCTTCATACGGTCTTACAGACTCAATGGGCAGAATGCACGGTGACGCTCAGTTTGCAGGTTCATCTTCAGTTCCTGCTCATGTTGAGATGATGGGTCTTATCGGCATGGGTAATAACCCGATGGTAGGCGCTACAGTTGCATGTGCAGTTGCAGTTTACGAGGGATTAAATAAATAATAAACCTTTCGGTTAATGCAATTAGGGAGGTCGCAGAGTTTTTTCTGTGACCTCTCGTTTTGAGTTCGGATTTATACAAAGTATATAACAAGGGGTTATAATATGAGTAATTGGAACACATTTTTAAAGTCTATACCTGCCGGTGTGATGATTGGATTGGGCGTTACAGCATTTATTTCATCTGAAAATAAAGTATTCGGTTCAATTTTGTTCTGCCTGGGACTTTTTGGTATATGTGCTTTTGGGTTTAATCTTTTTACAGGCAAAATCGGCTATGTTATTCCTACAAAAAATAATCCGAATTGCCTTATGATTTGGCTCGGTAACCTTGTCGGTTGCCTTATAACAACAGTTCCGCTGAGGTTTGCAAATCCTAAATATAACGAGGCAGCTGTTGTTCTTGCTGAAAATAAACTTTCGCAGAATTTTTTGCAGACATTTATTCTCGGTATTTTTTGCGGTATGATTATGTATATTGTTGTAGAAAATTACAGCGCAAACAGCAGTCCGCTCGGCAAATATCTCGGTATTTTCCTCGGTATTCCCGCTTTTATATTTGCAGGCTTTGAACACAGTATTGCAGATATTTGTTATTTTTCTTATGCAGCGTCATCACTTGAACAGGTTGCGAAAATGTTTGTTTACATATTAACAGTATCTGTCGCAAACGGCGTAGGCTCTATAATTTTCAGAGCATTTACTGTAATGTATAAGGAAAAAGTTAAAAAGTAAATTTGAATATAACATTTATATGTAAAAATATTCGGTCGGTAATTGTTGAAATTGCCGACCTTTTGCATTTTTATTAAAAAGGTATTGATTTTGTTGAAAATTTATGCTATACTTACAAAGTAATTGCAAGCCAGTTAAGCGTGCAAGTAAGTGAGCGGCAGGCCCTGTACGATTGGGGTCTGTGAATCATGTCAGGCGGGGAACCGAGCAGCATTAAGCAGTATTGCCGATGCGATGCAGTAAGTCTGTCGTTCACTTATTTGCATGATGCCGTATAATATTCGGCTGACGGCTTGCATTTTTTATTGAAGAGAGGTGTTTTGTATGTACCGTGTGCTTTACCGCAAGTGGCGACCTGCCGTGTTTACCGATGTTTCGGGACAGGAGCATATTACCTCCACTTTGCAAAACGAGGTTTCGTCCGGCAGACTTAACCACGCTTACCTCTTTACAGGCTCACGAGGAACAGGCAAAACCACCTGCGCAAAAATTCTTGCCAAGGCTGTAAACTGTCTTAATCCGCAAAACGGCAATCCTTGCGGCGAATGTGAAATCTGCAAGGGCATTGATGACGGAAGTATTCTTGATATTGTCGAGATGGACGCCGCATCTAACCGTAAAATTGATGATATTCGTCAGATAATTGACGAGGTACAGTTTAAGCCCGCAAAGTGCAAATACAGGGTGTATATTGTCGATGAGGTACATATGCTTACCACAGAGGCTTTTAACGCTCTTCTTAAAACGCTTGAAGAACCGCCCGAGCATGTAATTTTTATACTTGCCACTACCGAGGTTCACAAGTTGCCGCAGACAATCCGTTCAAGATGTCAGCGATTTGATTTTCACAGAATACCGCCTAAGGCGATAGCAGACAGAGTAGAGTATGTGGTTTCGCAGGAAAATGCAGAGATTACCGAGTCGGCGGCGCTTATGCTTGCATCTGTTGCAGACGGCGCACTTCGTGACGCACTTTCGCTTTTGGACAGTTGTCTTGCCGTAAGTTCTCATATTGATGAGGAAGTAGTCCGCAATGCAGCGGGACTTGTAAGCAAAACATATCTTTTTGAACTTGCAACGGCTATAATTAACAAGAATCCCACAAAGTCGCTTGAGATAATAGACAGGCTGTATTCCGAGTCAAAGGATATGGCAAGGCTTTGTGATGAACTTGTTGAACATTTCAGAGCATTGATGCTTATTAAAACAATCAAAAATCCGAGAGATATTCTGATAATGTCGGACGATGAGTTTGAGCAGGCGGTTACGCAGTCGGATTATCTTTCGCTTGCAGATATAGTTTTCTATATGGATGTGCTTTCAAGGGCATATCAGCGAATGGGCAGGGGAACAGGCGACAGAACAGAGCTTGAGATGGCTCTTGTAAAGCTGTCGGCAGCCGAACTTGACGGCACGGTAGAGGCATTGACTGCAAGAGTTACTGCACTTGAAAAAGCGGTAAAGCGTGGAATTACCGTAAATTACGCACAGCCTGCACAGCAGAGCGTACAGGCGGAAGCTGCGCAATCGGCAAGTGTACCGAATACACAGAACGAAGTTGAAGAACCGTTTGCAAAACCCGAACCGGAGCACAAGAAAGCACCTGTTGCAAAGCCTGCACCTGAGGTAAAACCTGTTGTGCAGAGAGCAAGCGTAAATCTTGACGAACTTTACGATAATGCAGTGCCTTTTGCAAGATGGGTAGAAGTAGTTGACAGCCTGAAATCGGTTTCAAGGTCAATAGCGGCTGCCTTTGCAGGTTCGACAGCTTACGAAAGCGGAAATTACCTTTTGATTGACACAAACAATGAGCTTGCGTTTGATTTGTTAAGACAAAACGGCAGAAGAGCAGAAATAAAGCAGACTTTGCTTGAATTGACAGGCAAAAATTACAGCCTCGGACCTTATAAAAGGTCAACACCTAAAAAAGTTGAAAAAACAGACCCGCTCAACTCTCTTGTGCAAAGCCTTGAGGGCAGCGGAGTAGAAATAACACAAGAATAAATATGTAATTGAAAGGATGTTTTTAATATGAAAGCAAGATTACCAAAGGGCTACGGCAACGGTGGCGCAAACAACATTCAGCAGCTCGCTCGTCAGGCTCAAAAGTTACAGGACGATATGGAGCAGGCTTCACAGGAGCTTGAGGCAAAAGAATACACAGCTACATCGGGCGGCGGCGCAGTAAGCGTAACATTAACAGGTAAGATGGAACTCACAAAGATTGATATTTCTCCTGATGTTGTTGACGCCGAAGATGTAGAGATGCTTTCCGACCTTATTATTGCAGCTACAAACGAGGCTTTAAGAGCTGCCCGTAAGGAAAAGGAAGACACAATGGAAACTATTTCAGGCGGACTTAACATTCCGGGAATGTTTTAATAATGTCTAATTATAATGTTGCTCCCCTCGAAGTGTTGGTGGAGCAGTTTGAAAGAATGCCCGGTATCGGTCACAAAACAGCGCAAAGACTTGCATATTATGTGCTTAACCTGTCAAAAACAGACGCAGAGGCACTTGCAAAGGCTGTGACTGATGCTCACACAAAAATCCATTATTGCGCAGAGTGCTGTAATCTTACGGATAAAGAACTTTGTCCCGTATGTGCAAATCCCGCAAGAGATAAGTCGGTTATTTGTGTGGTTGAAACTCCCCGTGACGCCTCAGCAATCGAAAAAACACACGAGTACAACGGTGTGTATCATATTTTGCACGGCTCAATTTCTCCGCTTAACGGAATCGGCCCCGATAACATTACCATAAAACAGCTTTTGGCAAGGTTTAACGGAGATGATGTTAAAGAGGTTATTATGGCAACAAACCCAACCGTAGAGGGTGACGCAACAGCTTTATATATTTCAAAGCTGTTAAAACCGCTTGGAGTTAAGGTTACAAGACTTGCTTACGGTATCCCCGTCGGAGGAGATCTTGAGTATGCCGATGAATACACACTTGCAAAGGCTCTTGAAGGCAGGAGTGAAATATAATGGCTTCATTAAAAACAGTAGCGCAGAACAAAAAGGCACATCACGATTATTTTGTTGAAGAATCTTTTGAGGCAGGCATTGAGCTTTGCGGAACAGAGGTAAAATCAATCCGTGCAGGCAGAGTAAACCTTAAGGACAGTTGGTGCTCTATAGTTGAGGGCGAAATTTTCATAAACGGAATGCATATTTCTCCCTATGACCACGGCAATATTTTTAATCGTGACCCAATGCGTGTGCGCAAACTGCTTATGCACAAAAAAGAAATCAACCGCCTCTTTGGTATTGTAAAACAGACGGGCTATTCGCTTATACCGATAAGTCTTTATTTTAAAGACAGCAAGGTTAAAGTGCAGGTGGGTCTGTGCAAAGGTAAAAAACTTTACGATAAGAGAGAGGATATGGCAAAACGCTCTGCAAAACGAGATATGGAGCGTGCCATTAAGGAGCAAAACAGATTTTAAATTAAACAGGCAAAAACAAGCAAAAAGCGCGTAACAGTATAACTTTTCGCAATCAAAATTATAAAAGTTCGGTCAGAGAATGTCGTAAAAATGTGATAACCTCTGACCTGATTTTTTATTAAGGTTTAGTAAAGTGATAATCGAGTGACAACGCTTGAAAACCACTAAACTATCCGTTGCGATTATAAAATCTTAACAGTGCAAATCATAATTTTAAATAAAATCCGTTCAACACAAAATACCGTTGCGTTTTGGTTGCAGAGGTATTTATTTTTTTGCTGTTAATTTGTATAAAAATGGCGTAAAAGATTGACTTTTTGTATTATTTGAATTAAAATTATATAGTAGCTTAGTGCGGAAAAAACAGCACTGCTTTGCGGTGCGAAAGGAAAATTATATGAAAATCAAGAGCTTGTTTGTCGGTGATACCGACAATACTTTTATTCAGTTTTTCAGGTATTGCTTTGTAGGCGGTTTTGCCTTTGTTGTTGATTTTGGCGTAATGACGCTTTTAACAGAGGTTTTCTCGGTTTATCCCGTGGTTTCGTCAACCGTTTCTTTTGTTGCGGGTTTGTTGGTAAATTACCTGCTCAGTACATTTTGGATATTTAAAAATTCAAAAATAAAAAACAGATTTGCGGAATTTCTTGCCTTTGCACTTATCGGTGTAATCGGTCTCGGAATTAATGCCGCAATTATCTGGCTTTTCCAAAATCCGCTTGCGACAGGTCTTGTGTTTGGCGGCGAATCTGCTGTGGTAAACGGCGAAACAAAGTATTTCTGGCTTTGGGGTATTCAGTATTACCACATCGGCAAGATAGTTTCTACTGTAGTTGTATTTTTATGGAACTTCTGCGGCAGAAAATTTATTTTATTTGATAAGAGCAAAAAATAATTTTGTTACAGATAGAGAGGAAATATAATGAAAAAAGTAATTATTATCGGAGCGGGTCCTGCCGGTATCACAGCGGCAAACGAGCTTTTAAAGGATACAAAAGGCGAATATGATGTTACAATTCTTGAGGAAACAGAGCGTATAGGCGGTATTTCTCAAACGGTACGCTACAACGGCAACCGTATGGACATCGGCGGTCACCGCTTTTTCTCAAAGAATGAATTGGTGGAGCGAGCTTATGCCTGTACAGGGCAAGCCGTCTTTTGACGATAAAATTCTCGGCAGAGAAAAGCCGCTGGTTGAAAACGGCCCTGACCCCGAAAAGGACGACAAGGTTATTCTTGTGCGTGACAGAGTTTCAAGAATTTACTATAACAAGCACTTCTTTGATTACCCCGTTACAATGTCGGCGGCAACAATTAAAAATATGGGCTTTCTCACCACAATGAAAGCAGGTTTCAGCTATCTTAAATCCGTAATGTTCAAAAAGCCCGAAGATTCTCTTGAGAATTTCTACATTAACCGTTTCGGTAAGGTGCTTTATTCAATGTTTTTTGAGGGCTATACAGAAAAGCTGTGGGGCAGACATCCGAGTGAAATTTCAGCCGATTGGGGTTCACAGCGTGTAAAGGGACTTTCAATCAGAGCCGTATTAAAGGATATGTTCTCAAAGGCATTCGGTGGCAAAAAATCATCAAAAGAGGTGGAAACCTCGCTTATTGAGCAGTTCTGGTATCCAAAGTACGGTCCGGGACAGCTTTGGGAGATTGCTACTGACAGAGCGATTGAAAGAGGCGCAAAACTTCTTAAAAATCATAGTGTAAAGAATATTGTATGCAAAGACGGTAAGATTACAGCCGTTGTTTGCAATACTCCCGAAGGCGAAAAGACTATTGAGGGCGATATTTTTGTATCGTCAATGCCTGTTAAAGACCTTGTTGCAGGTATGACAGGCGATGAGCCTTCAAAGGAGATTAAGTATATTGCAGAGAATCTTCCTTACAGAGATTTTGTTACGGTCGGACTTCTTGTTAATAAACTTAACCTTAAGAATGAAACCAAGATGAAAACTCTTAACAATATCGTACCCGATTGCTGGATTTATGTTCAGGAAACCAGCGTAAAACTCGGCAGAATTCAGATTTTCAACAACTGGTCGCCGTATATGGTGGAAGACCCGGAAAATACAGTATGGATCGGACTTGAATATTTCTGCGCCGAGGGTGACGATTTCTGGAATTTAAGCGATGAAGAGTGCATTAAGCTTGCTACAAAAGAACTTGAATCAATGGGCGTTATCAGTTCAAGCGAAGTTCTCGACTCTCACCGTGAGAAAATCAAAAAGGCTTATCCCGCTTATTTTGATACTTATGCTCAAATGGACGAGCTTATCAAGTATCTTGATACATACACAAACCTTTACTGCGTCGGCAGAAACGGTCAGCATCGTTACAATAATATGGACCACTCTATGCTTACCGCTATCCGTGCCGCAGAAGCTATAAAGGCAGGCAATACAGATAAGCACAATATTTGGAATGTTAATACAGAAAAAGAATACCACGAAACAAAGTAATCGGTTTTGGAGGTAATCTGATGGAATTTAAACCTAACCATTTGGTGCAGGATGAGCACAGCCTTGTACAAAGGGAAAATCATCCTTGCAACGGTTTTATAAAATTTGTAACTTCACATCCGTACATTGCGGTTGCAATATTGTGCCTCGCAAGCACGGTTATTACAACGAGCACATCATTCGGAAGTCTTTTGCCGATATTTGCGATTGTTCCTATGCTCATTGTATTATTTGCGGGAGTTCCTGTCGGAATTTATTTCAGTTCAAAAAACACAACCGATGACGACAGCAGAAAAAAGATGGCTTTGTTTATGTCTGTCGCCTCATTTGCAGGTGCGATAGGGCTGTTTTTAATAATACTTATGAAAGGTTCAACGGCTTTTCATATTCTGAATTACGGTTTGCTTGTGTCGGCGCTTGTGCTTATTTACCTTGCCTGTACAGACAGACTGACGGATAAGGCTTTTGTGGTTGTAATTTTTGCACTCGGTTTTGTGTTAAGGCTTGCCTATGTGCTTTATACCGATATTTCGGTAAGACAACACGATGTCGGAAATTTCGATATGGAAATAGGTCATTGCGGATATATAAGATATTTTTACGAAAACTTTAATCTGCCTGATTTTGATGTAAGAAATTACTGGCAGTTCTATCATCCTCCGTTCCACCATATCATAGCGGCATTATGGATGCGTTTGCAGACATTTTTAGGTATAGATTACTATGCTGCGGGCGAAAATGTGCAGATTCTCACACTTTTCTATTCATCTATCTGTATGGTTCTTTCATATAAGATTTTCAGACAATTGGGTTTGAAAGGCAGAGGTCTTGTATGTGCAGTCGCAATAGTGGCTTTCTGTCCAACTTTCTACATAATGGCAGGCAGCGTAAACAACGATATTCTTTCGATTGCCTTTATGCTTGCGGCTGTTTTAAATACGCTTTATTGGTATAAAAATCCGACTTTCCCGAGAATTATGGCAATTTCTCTTTGTGTTGGCTTGGGAATGATGACAAAGCTTTCCGTATGGATGGTAGCACCTGCAATTGCGTTTGTATTTTTATATGTTTTCTTTAAGAATTTAAAGGACTTTAAAAAGTACCTCGTTCAATTTCTGTGCTTTGGCGTTGTGTGTGCGCCTCTTGCACTGTGGTGGCAGGTAAGAAATCTTTTGAAATTCGGAGTACCGCTTACCTATGTGCCGGCACTTTCAATTACAAGCGACCAGTATATCGGAAACTTGCCGTATGCAAAAAGACTGTTTGACTTCGGTTTAAATCAGTATGCAAATGTAGGCGATCAGTTTGTCACCTACGGTGCGTCATATAACGAGTACAACCCGCTTGTGGCATTGTTCAAGACATCAATGTTTGACGAACTTATAAATACAAACAATTATCCGAAAATTGCAGGGTTTAACATTATTTTGTTCTGGTCTGCGGTTATTATCGGAATATTCGGATTTGCGGCAATGATTTATGCTTTTTGTAAAAGGAAAAATTCAGCCCTTAACAATGTACATAAAATATTTATTGCTTTGATATATGCAGTATTCTTTGTATCATATTATATTTTCTGTTTCCAATTCCCATTTGTATGTACAGAAAACATAAGATATGCAGTACCGCTTATAATACTCGGAGCATTCTTTACGGGACTTGCGGTGCAGTATTTAGGCAAAGCTTCAGACAAAAAATATAAATCTGTTGCAAGAGGTGCAATTTACACTCTTGTAACGGTATTCAGCGTTTCTTCTGTACTTGTTTATTATATAGTAGGAATGCCGTAACAGTATAAAAGCTCTCTTTTGAGGGCTTTTTTGTTTATCTGAAAACATAAGTGTAAAATAATGAAATTTCTGATAACTATTTATGTAATTTAATGTAAAAATCTCGATATAATTCACTTGTTTTTACACGAATAAATGTTATAATATAATTATGATTGAAGGAGGATTGGCTTATGTACAGAAAAATTATGGAGTATTTAAAGAAATGGAAAGAAAGTAAGTATAGAAAACCGTTAATTTTGCAGGGGGCAAGACAGGTTGGAAAAACATATACAGTGCTTGAATTCGGCAGAGAATATTATGAAAATGTAGCATATTTTAATTTTGAAACTAATCCGTCATTAAATAAAACTTTTGATGAAAATATAACCCCCGATTATCTAATTCCTATTTTATCGCATATTGCGGGAGTAACAATTGTAAGTGAAAAAACTTTGATTGTATTTGACGAAATACAATTATGCGAAAGAGCACTGACTTCACTAAAATATTTTTGCGAAAATGCTCCTCAATATCATATAATTGTTGCAGGCAGTTTGCTTGGAGTAGCCGTCAATCGTTCAACTTTTTCTTTTCCTGTAGGCAAAGTGGATATCAAAACTATGTATCCTATGGATATTGAAGAATTTATGATAGCAATGGGCAACAAAGACCTGACGGAAATGATAAGAAAATCATTTGAAAGCAATGCACCTATGCCGGCGGCATTGCATGATATATGTATGCAGTTATATCGTCAATATCTTGTAGTCGGCGGAATGCCTGAATGTGTTTCACTTTTTGCACAAACAAAAGATTATGTGCTTGTTCGACATAATCAAGACACAATTCTTGCAAGTTATCTTAATGATATGAGCAAATATAATAATCTCAATGAGATAAAAAAGACAAGGCTCGCCTATGATAATATTACCGTCCAACTTTCAAAAAAGAATACAAGATTTCAATATAAGCTAATAAAAAAAGGCGGAAGAGCATCTGAATTTGAAAATGCAATTGAATGGCTCAATCTTTCGGGCATAGTTTCACAGGTTTATAAAGCGGAACAAATAAAAAAGCCGCTTGAA
>OHIL01000837.1_pt1 | contig 11726 bp, 9 predicted proteins | sample 1568231 | NCBI WGS metagenome assembly OHIL01 (sample SAMEA3879565, study PRJEB24766) | human gut metagenome | biome: human-associated habitat; feature: feces | place: USA | collected 1985/1987 | reverse complement strand
TTCAATATTTTAATGTATATCCTCGCGGTACGTTTACCGAACTGGCACGTTTCCATGCAGGAAAAGCATTGTATCTGGATACCCCTGAACCCCGTCTTGACCAGTCTGGTACTTATGCCGCTATTCAGCAATTACAAATGTTTATGGAGTACTTCCCGCAAAGTTCAAAGAAGGAAGAAGCTCAGGATATGATATTTAAGTTGCAGGATAAATTGGTGATGAAAGAATATCTTTCAGCCAAATTGTACTATAACTTGGGTAATTACCTAGGAAACAATTATCAGTCTTGTGTAATTACTGCGCAAAACGCTTTGAAGGACTATCCTTATACAAACCTTCGCGAAGACCTGTCTATTCTTATTTTGCGTGCCAAATATGAAATGGCCATATATAGTGTGGAAGATAAGAGGGCAGAGCGTTATCGTGAAACAGTGGATGAATATTACGCTTTCAAGAACGAGTTTCCTGAAAGTAAATATATGAAGGAAGCCGATAGAATCTTTAAAGATTCAGAGAAGATATTGAATGAAGATAAACAGAGTTAGGATAATATTAATTTAGATATTTATGGATTACAAAAAAACTAATGCTCCCAGCAGCACGGTTACCCGTGATATGATGGAGTTGTGTGAGGATACCGGTAATGTATACGAAAGCGTAGCGATTATCGGAAAACGTGCCAACCAGATTAGTGTGGAAATCAAGAACGACCTTTCCAAAAAGCTTGCTGAGTTTGCCGGGAACAGATTGAGATTTCCCGCTATTATGAAAAACTGCCGAAGCCGACATTGATTGCAACACAAGAGTATGTGGAAGGTAAGATTTATTATCGCAATCCGGCTAAGGAAAAAGAAAAATTGCAGTAATGATACAGCGTATTCAATCTGTTTATTTGTTGTTGGTAACCGTCCTGCTGGTTGTGGCCATCTGCATGCCCGTAGGACAGTTCATCGGAGCGGACGGAGTGACGGCGCATGTTTTCAAGCCTCTGGGAGTGGCTTTGGCCGACGGAGGATTTCAGTCTACTTGGGGCTTGTTCGGAATATTGCTGCTCAGTGCACTGGTTGCCTTCTGTACGATATTCCTTTTCCGTAACCGTATGTTACAAATACGCATGACGATTTTCAGCAGCATCCTGCTGATAGGTTACTACATAGCCTTCTGCGTATTTATGTTTATTTTGAAGGGCGATTTGGATGCCACGGCTTTCCAGCTTGGATGGGCGCTTTGCCTTCCGGTGGTAGCCATCATCCTCAACTATCTGGCCTTCCGTGCCATCTACAAAGATGAGGTGATGGTGAAGGCTGCAGACCGTTTAAGAAGATAAGAAGGTTTATCTACTTGATAATAACAAAAGGCAGACCACGTATTTCATTCGGGATACGTGGTCTGCCTTTTTTATCGTTTCTGCTTGGGGTTCAGCCGTTCCCATTATACTGTTCCCATTAGAGGAGATAGTCGTTCCTACGAGTGAAACGGGTGTTTCCCTACAAGCATTACTTCTTCAAGTCAAAGAGATAAGTTACCTTGGCCGTAATGACTCCGTGTGCGGAGCGCGAGAAAAAGTCCTTCTTGGTGCTGCCATAGAAATCGGACAAAGCATAGTAGTATCTTCCTTCTACAATGAAATTGCCTGCCTTGGTGCGTAGTTCTATGCCTGCTCCACCTGCAATGCCGTAGTCGAATTTGTTGTCTATGGCTTTGCCGTGCTGTTCCACGGTGATGTTGGTGTAGGAGTCTGCTACAGTGTCGTCCCAGTCGCCGTCTATCTTTTCGCTGTCGCCAAGCAGGAAGCCTATCTGCGGACCGGCATGGATGAAGAATTGCAGACCGCGGTCCTTGCCGAAGGCCAGATGTGCCAGGAAGGGTATTTCTACATAGTTCATGGTGCGTGTGTAGCTCAGTGTGGGATAGTCTTCATAGTACTCGTCCCAACCGTGCTGCGAGAAGTTCAGCTCGATTTGTGCACCGCAAATCATGCTGAAATATTTCTCGGAGATATATCGGGCTGTCACACCACCGTTGATGCCCATCAGATTCTTCTGCTTGATAGAGGGAGAGAAGCTTACGCTATTCAGATTGATGCCTCCATTGACGCCCACAGCGAAGTTGTGGCGTTGCTCGCCCACCTGCGCATGCAGGGGCAATATACATGCACACATCAGCAGGGCGAATATGATGATTGTTCTCAGGTTCATGCTATAAGTTATAAGTTACAAGCTACAAGCTACGAGTTAATAGTTATATAGTGGATTATCAGATGATTAATCATTAATCCCTAATCATTAATCAAAGTCCAGCTTCACCAGCTCAAAATTCTTGGTGAAGTGCACAAAAAACACTTTCTTGTTGATGAAGCCCCCCCAGTTGTTTACCCGTTGGAACTTGAAGCCGGTCTGGATGGGCACCAGGTCCAGTCCCTGCATGTTCTTCTCGAAAGAAGAGCCATAGCGCGCAAGTCCTTTCAGGAAGAAATAGCCGGTATCGAAGCCCAGCATTCCGAATTTGGGATAGCGCTCGTCCATCTCCTTACCATACCATCTGCGGTAGTTTTTGGTAAAGTTGATGGCGGCAGGCAGCAGGTTGTTGGTGTAGAAAGAGGAATAGAAATAGGTGTCCAGTTCAAAGAAGGCTTCCAAGTGGTCTTTGGTGTAGGTTTGCCATTCCGGATAGCCGAACAGATGGATACGGCTTTCGGGTTGCTCGCGCACCAATAAGGTCAATTGGGGAAGTATCTTAATCAATGTTAGGTTACTGCCGGATGTGGGGATGAAGATATTCTCACGGTCCGTGCGTAATACTGTTTTCAGGGATTCTACAGTGACATCCTCTTTCAGGCTCTTCATCGGGATGGAACGGTTGCGCAGTTCGTCTTTCAGTCCCTTGATGAATTCTGCCTTGTCCTTGGCGCCCTGGCTGGCTTCAATGAAGATGACGTTGGCGTTGGGGAACTGGCGCACAAAGTGGTCGTACACCTCGGAGTACAGATAGGATTGGGGAGTATTTATCTGATAGACCGCCGGATTCTGGAATACCGTGTTGTCTTTCGATGTGAATGGTATCACCAGACGTGTGTCTTGTTTCTTGGCAAATTCGGCCAGCGGCTCGATGTGCTGTTGGTACAGAGGCCCGAATATGATGTCCATGTCCTTCATCTCGCTTTTGCCCAGAATGGAGTTCAGCGAGGCACTTTCGGGGCCCGAATTGTAAGTGTACAAGTCAATGGAAGTGCCGGTACGTTTCAGGCTGTCTACGGCCATCAGCAGGCCTTCGTAGTATTCCACCATACGGGAGGACTCACTCTTCGATACCCCGTCCAAAAAGGGGAGGATGACGGCAGCCTTGATGGTGCTGAAACGCTCTGTCTCTTTTCTGTTTTCGCGGAACAGCTCGCTGTTGGTAGGCGTGGCCTGCAACTGCGCGCTCTGCTCCGTCTGTGCCTTGGGGTAGGGGATGCAGAGGAAGGTTCCCTTCTTTATTTTGTTCTCGCCTTTCAGCTCCGGATTGGCGGCAATCAGCTCGGCTTCGCTGATGCCGTATTCGCGGCTGATGCTGAATACGGTTTCTTTTCGTTTCACCTTGTGCATGTCGCGGCAGCGCGACTCTATGGGACCGGGAATATTGTTGTTGGCAACCACTGTGTTGTTGCTCAGTGTCTCGGTCGGGGCCATGGTTTCGGCCTCGGTTGTGGAAGGAATGAGGATGACTTGTCCGATACGGAAATTCTCGGCGCTCAGTCCAGGGTTGGCGTCACAGATGGCTTTGGCAGATACGTTGTATTTCACAGTCAGCCGGTAGAGGGTCTCGCCGGATGCGATGGTGTGGTATGTTTCTTTTTGTGCGTTGGCGGCACTGCGGGGGATACGCAGCGTGCGTCCGATGAATATTCTCTCGTCACTGCCGGGATTCAGTTTGATGATGTCTGCCTGGCTGACGCCGTACATGCTGGCGATGGAGTAGAGACTTTGTCCTTTTTCGATGGTATGCAGGAAATAAGATTGGTTCTCTTGTGCCACTGCACCCAGCGTGCATGCGCCGGCAAGCAGCAGGGAGCAGATAATGCGGTTAATCGTTTTCATTCAGTAATCGTTGGTTTATGTTTACAATTTCCCAAAGTAGCTGCAAAGGTACGAATATTGTGGCATTTCTGCCAAAGGATTGCGTTAAGAAATAATATTGTGCATTTCAAAACTGAAAAATAGCGCTTTTCGGCTGATATTCGGGGGGAAACAGTTATTTTTGCAGTTAAAACGATAGGATAAATTAACATGCAAGAAGAAACAGAATATATCAATGTATATGGTGCGCGCGTGCACAACCTTAAGAATATCGATGCCGAGATTCCCCGTAACAGCCTTACGGTGATTACCGGACTGAGCGGAAGCGGCAAGTCCTCGCTGGCATTCGATACTATCTTTGCCGAAGGGCAGCGCCGCTATATCGAGACTTTTTCGGCATACGCCCGTAACTTCCTGGGAAACCTGGAGCGTCCGGATGTGGACAAGATAACGGGACTGAGCCCGGTTATCTCCATCGAGCAGAAAACCACCAACAAGAATCCGCGCTCCACCGTGGGCACTACCACCGAGGTGTACGATTACCTGCGTCTGCTCTATGCCCGCGCCGGCGACGCCTACTCCTACCTCTCGGGCGAGAAGATGGTGAAGTACACCGAAGAGCAGATACTGGACCTCATCCTGAAAGACTATAAAGGAAAGCGCATCTACATCCTTGCCCCGCTGGTGCGGGGTCGTAAGGGACACTACAAGGAGCTTTTCGAGCAGGTGCGCAAGAAAGGCTACCTCTACGTGCGTGTGGACGGCGAGGTGCGCGAAGCCCTGCCCGGTATGAAGCTGGACCGCTACAAGAACCACGATGTGGAGGTAGTGATAGACAAGCTTGTGGTGGCAGATAAGGACGACACGCGCCTGAAGAACAGCGTAGCCACCGCCATGCGCCAGGGCGACGGGCTGCTGATGATACTCGATGCGCAGACCGACAGCGTGCGCCATTACAGCAAGCGGCTGATGTGTCCCGTGACGGGCTTGTCCTATCGGGAGCCGGCACCGCACAACTTCTCCTTCAACTCCCCGCAGGGCGCATGCCCCAAGTGCAAAGGGCTGGGGGTGGTGAGCCAGATTGACATCGACAAGGTGATTCCCGACCGCGAGCTCTCCATCGCCGGAGGTGCCATCGCACCCTTGGGGAAAGCCAAGAACAGCATGATTTTCTGGCAGATTACCGCCTTGCTGGAGAAGTATGAGGCAACGCTGAAAACTCCGGTGAAGGAGCTGCCGGAGGATGCACTGGACGAGGTGCTCTACGGCTCGGACGAGCGCATCAAGATAAAGAGTTCGCTGATAGGCACCTCTTCCGACTACTTCGTGACGTTTGAGGGTGTCATCAAATACATTCAGATGTTGCAAGAGAAGGATGCTTCTGCCACGGCGCAGAAGTGGGCGGACCAGTTTGCCAAGACTGCCGTTTGTCCGGAGTGCCATGGCGCCAAGCTGAACAAGGAAGCGCTTTCGTTCCGCATCCACGACAAGAACATCTACGAACTGTCCACAATGGACATTAGCGAGCTGTATGACTGGCTATCTGCCGTAGACCCGCATCTCAGCAGCAAGCAGCAGCAGATTGCCGGTGAAATCCTGAAGGAAATCCGTACGCGGCTCAAGTTTCTGCTCGATGTCGGTCTGGATTATCTGTCGCTGAACCGCAGTTCCGTCAGCCTTTCCGGTGGAGAGAGCCAGCGTATCCGCCTGGCTACGCAGATAGGCTCTCAGCTGGTGAATGTGCTCTATATATTGGACGAGCCGAGTATCGGCCTGCACCAACGCGACAACCAGCGCTTGATACACTCTTTGAAGGAACTGCGTGACATTGGCAACTCCGTCATTGTGGTGGAGCATGACAAGGATATGATGCTCGCCGCCGATTATGTCATTGATATGGGGCCGAAAGCCGGTAGGCTGGGAGGGGATGTTGTCTTTGCCGGTACTCCCCGTGAAATGCTACGGACGCATACGCTGACTTCCCAATACTTGAATGGAGAACGTGCCATTGAGGTGCCTGCCAAGCGTCGCGAGGGCAATGGACACAGTCTGTGGCTGCGTGGCGCCAAGGGTAATAATCTGAAGAATGTGGATGTAGAGTTCTCGCTGGGCAAGCTGATTTGCGTTACCGGTGTTTCCGGCAGTGGCAAGTCCACGCTTATCAACGAGACGTTGCAGCCTATTCTTTCGCAGAAGTTCTATCGTTCACTGCAGGATCCTTTGGACTATGACAGTATTGAAGGGCTGGAATATATAGACAAGGTGGTAAATGTGGACCAGTCTCCCTTGGGACGTACGCCGCGCTCCAATCCTGCCACCTATACGGGTGTGTTCTCGGATATCCGCAATCTGTTTGTCGGCCTGCCCGAAGCGAAGATACGCGGGTACAAGCCGGGACGCTTCTCCTTTAACGTCAGTGGCGGACGCTGCGAGGCTTGCCAGGGCAACGGCTACAAATGCATTGAGATGAATTTCCTGCCAGATGTGTATGTGCCTTGCGAGGTGTGCCACGGCAAACGCTATAACCGCGAGACGCTGGAAGTGCGCTTTAAAGGCAAGTCCATTGCCGATGTGCTGGATATGACCATCAACCGTGCGGTGGAGTTCTTCGAGAATGTGCCCCAGATATTGAATAAGATTAAGGTTATCCAGGAAGTGGGATTGGGCTATATCAAGCTGGGACAGTCCTCCACCACGCTCTCCGGAGGTGAGAGCCAGCGCGTAAAGTTGGCTACGGAACTCTCCAAGCGTGATACGGGCAAGACACTCTATATCCTCGACGAACCTACCACCGGACTTCATTTTGAAGATATCCGTGTACTGATGAATGTACTGAACAAACTTGTTGACAAAGGAAACACCGTCATCGTCATAGAGCATAATCTTGATGTCATCAAGATGGCGGACTACATCATTGATATGGGTCCCGAAGGTGGCAAGGGGGGAGGGGAACTCCTCTCCTGCGGAACACCCGAAGAGGTGGCGAAGAGCGAGAAAGGCTATACTCCGAAATTCCTGCGTGAAGAGCTGGGGGATAATTACTAATTTTGTAACTTGTTATGGTGAAAATTAATAAGACGAATGCAGCGCGGCTGCTCGACAAAGCCAAGATAGCCTATGAACTCATTCCCTACGAGGTGGATGAGAACGATTTGAGCGCCGTACATGTAGCCGCCAGTTTGGGCGAGGACATCAACTGCGTGTTCAAGACACTTATTCTTCACGGCGATAAATCCGGCTACTTTGTCTGCGTCATCCCGGGTGAGCACGAAGTGGATTTGAAACTGGCGGCAAAGGCATCGGGCAACAAGAAGTGTGACCTCATTCCGGTTAAGGAACTTTTACCTCTGACTGGCTACATCCGCGGAGGCTGTTCGCCCATCGGCATGAAGAAGTCTTTCCCTACCTATATCCATGAAACGTGCCTGCGGTTTCCGTATATCTATATCAGTGCCGGACAACGTGGTTTGCAGCTTAAACTGGACCCGAAGGATTTGGTAAAAGAAGTGCGTGCAGAAGTTTGTGTTCTTTTTAATGAATAAATCTTCTATTTCTGCCGAGATATTTTAATTTTATAAGGAAATATTCAATAGAATTTATATATTTGCAGGAATTATTCAAGAAATCAATCCAATTACTAATTCTAAAAACTAATTTTTATGTTCAACAAACACCCTAAAGGTCTGATTGCCGCATCCTTTGCTAATTTGGGCGAGCGTTTCGGCTTTTATACCATGATGGCCATTCTTGTACTTTTTTTGCAAGCCAAGTTCGGACTGGATGGAAAAGAGGCAGGTTTGATTTACTCAACATTTTATTTTTCTATTTACATTCTTGCATTGATAGGTGGTATTATTGCCGACAGAACCCGTAATTACAAAGGTACCATCTTTACTGGCATTGTCTTGATGGCGGTAGGCTACTTGATGCTTGCCATCCCGTCTCCTACACCGGTTGCCAATAAAACCTTGTTTTTGGTGATTACTTGTGCGGCCTTGTTTGTCATTGCTTTCGGAAATGGTCTTTTCAAGGGAAATCTTCAAGCGCTGGTAGGGCAGATGTACGACAATCCCCAATATTCCAGCATGCGTGATTCCGGTTTCTCCTTATTCTATATGTTCATCAATGTAGGTGCCATCTTTGCTCCGTTTGCTGCAGTAGGCGTACGTAACTGGTGGCTGTCCACATTCGGCTACAATTATGATGCCGACCTGCCTGCCCTTTGCCACGGACATCTGGCAGGAACGCTGACTCCCGAAGCTGTGGACACTTATAGTGCACTGGCAACGAAAGCCACTATTTCCGGAACACCCGTAACGGATATGACGGTATTTGCCAATGAATATCTGAACGTGTTTACCACCGGTTTCCATTATGCATTCGGTGTAGCTATCTTGGCTATGGTTCTCTCTTTGGTAATTTTCGTCATCAACAGAAAGAAATTCCCCGATCCCAGCAAGAAGGTGGCTGCAAAAGCGGGCGATGCCACTGCAGTGGAGATGAGCGCACAAGAGGTAAGACAGCGCATGTATGCATTGTTTGCCGTATTCGGTGTGGTAATTTTCTTCTGGTTCTCGTTCCATCAGAATGGGTTGACACTGACGTATTTTGCCAAGGAATATACAGATTTGAATTTGTTCGGCATGGCTATTTCCGCTGAGCTGTTCCAGTCTTTGAACCCGATTTTCGTTGTATCTCTGACACCGGTCATCATGGCTGTCTTTGCAGCACAGCGTGCCAAGGGTAAAGAGCCTTCCACTCCGCGGAAGATTGCCATCGGTATGGGTATTGCTGCCACCGGCTTCCTTATAATGGCTATCGGTTCTTATGTAAGCAACTTGCCGATGCACAAGGATATAATCGCTTTGGGTACCTCTCCGGTGAAGGTGACTCCGCTGTTGCTGATGGTTACCTATCTGATATTGACTGTTGCCGAATTGTACATTTCTCCGTTGGGCATTTCATTCGTGTCCAAGGTGGCTCCTCCCAAATATCAGGGTATCATGCAGGGCGGTTGGCTCGGCGCTACTGCCATTGGTAATCAGTTGCTCGTTATCGGTGCTATCCTCTACGAAAGCATTCCTATCTGGATGACGTGGACGGTATTTGTAGTAGCGTGCTGCATTTCCATGTTCACCATGCTGTTCATGCTGAAATGGCTTGAAAAGGTGGCGAAGTAATCGGAAACGAAAGATAAAACTAAAGGCTGCGCAATGTTCGTAATGAACTGCGCAGCCTTTAGTTTTTGGAGGGCTTTTAATGCCGGGACTCAGATTTCCAGTCCCATGATGTAGTCATTCATGTAATATCCGTTTCCTATCGGGAAATCCCCTTCACGGAGTTTCCGCATTCCCATATGTTCGTAAAACTGCAGTGCCTTGTTGTTACGGTTCACATTCAATTCCATCAGACAAGGGCCGGGATGCACTTTCTTGATGTACTTGATGGCTTCGCGAAAGAGGAAACTGCCGCAATGTGCACCCTGGTAATAGGGGAGCACATAAATCTTTTGCAGGTGGAATAAATCTTCTCCTTGCTGCTGTACGGACACATAGCCCGCCGCTTCACATTCTTCGTAAGCCAGGAAATAGACGTGGCCTTCCTCTTCCATTTGTTTACGGATATTGTCCAATGAATACATCCATTCCATCATGTAGTCGGTCTGCTCGGGAGTAAGGATATCCTTATACGTGACGGGAAATATTTGCTGCGCAAGTTTCTGAATCAGTGCGCAGTCTGCTGTCGTTGCTTTTCTTATGGTAAACATATCGGTTGTATTTATACTGTTTGGGGTGTAAAGTTAAGCCTTTTTTGTGAAACAATCGTTATCTTTGCAGACCGTTACCGAACTAACTAATTCTGATTTTAAAAATTATGGCATTTACGAGCAACATTATGATTGTCCGCCACAGATTGCTGAAGGAACTGGTAAAGCTGTGGAATAACAACGAACTTGTGGATAAAATAGACCGGCTGCCCATCGAGCTGAGTCCGAAGAGATCCAAGCACGCGGGACGCTGCTGTGTGCACAAAGAGCGCGCGGTGTGGAAGTACAAGTCATTGCCGCTTCTGGGACTCGATATGGAGGACGAGACGGATGAGCTGACCCCCTTGTCGGAGTACGCTGCCCGTGCATTGGACAGAGCGGAAAATGGCAGGCCGAAAGACAACATCATGTGTGTGATTGACGAAGCTTGTTCGGCATGTGTGCAGATTAACTACGAGATTACGAACCTCTGCCGCGGATGTACGGCACGCAGTTGCCAGGTGAATTGTCCCAAGAAGGCAGTGCATGTCAAGGAGAGCGGCCAGGCATGGATTGACCATGATGAATGTATCAGTTGCGGTATCTGCCATAAGAGTTGTCCTTATCATGCCATCGTTTACATTCCTGTACCTTGCGAGGAAGCTTGTCCCGTGAAAGCCATCAGCAAGGATGAGAAGGGGATAGAGCACATCGACGAAAGTAAGTGCATCTACTGCGGAAAGTGCTTGAACGCATGCCCATTTGGAGCTATCTTCGAGATTTCGCAAGTGTTCGACGTGTTGCACAGAATCCGTAAGGGTGAGCAGGTGGTGGCTATCGTGGCTCCGTCCATTCTGGGGCAGTTCAAGACGACTATTGAACAAGTGTATGGCGCACTGAAACAAGTGGGCTTTACGGATGTCATCGAGGTGGCGCAAGGTGCGATGGATACCGTCAGCAACGAGGCGCACGAACTGATTGAGAAGTTGGAAGAGGGACAGAAGTTTATGACGACTTCCTGCTGCCCGTCTTATATAGAACTGGTGAACAAGCATATTCCTGCCATGAAGCCCTACGTGTCGGGCACCGGTTCGCCGATGTACTATGCCGCACGCATTGCCAAGGAGAAGTATCCGGATGCAAAGGTGGTCTTTATCGGTCCGTGCGTAGCCAAGCGTAAAGAGGCGCAGCGTGACGAAGCGGTGGATTTCATTATGACTTTCGAGGAGATGGCTTCCGTGTTTGCCGGACTGGATATTCAGATGGAGCAGGCGAAGCCCTATTCCATGAGTTTCACTTCCGTGCGCGAGGCACATGGCTTTGCCCAGGCAGGCGGTGTGATGGGTGCTGTGAAGGCTTATCTGAAAGAAGAAGCGGATAAAATCAATGCCGTGCAGGTGGCTAATCTGGATAAGAAGGCTATCGGTTCGCTGCGTGCTTATGCCAAAACCGGTAAGGCTCCGGGACAGTTCATCGAAGTGATGGCATGCGAGGGCGGTTGCATCACCGGACCGTGTGCACACAATGAGATAGCTGCCGGAAAGCGTCAGTTGACACAAGAGTTGGCTAAGAGAGAGGAAACGTATTGAAATATTTGATTGACAAACTGCGGAGCAATCGCAGGCTGGATGCCGAAGAGTATAAAGCCTTGCTTCTTTGCCGGGACACAGAACTTGCAGCCTACCTGCAGGAGCTTGCCCGGGAAGAAGCGCTTGCCCGCTTTGGCAATAAAATCTTCATTCGTGGACTGATTGAGATAACCAACCGTTGCCGCAATAACTGCTACTATTGCGGCATACGGAAGGAGAACCGGAACATAACCCGTTATGAGCTGGCGCAGGAGGAGATTCTTTCGTGTTGCCATGAAGGCTATCGGTTGGGCTTCCGTACCTTTGTGCTGCAAGGGGGCGAAGCGCCGGCGG
>OHIL01000834.1_pt1 | contig 11735 bp, 9 predicted proteins | sample 1568231 | NCBI WGS metagenome assembly OHIL01 (sample SAMEA3879565, study PRJEB24766) | human gut metagenome | biome: human-associated habitat; feature: feces | place: USA | collected 1985/1987 | reverse complement strand
CGCGCCGCTCGTTTAAAAGCCAATAGAGCACCATACCGAGGGAGTATATATCCACTCTGTCGTCATAGCCCTTGCCCTTGTATACCTCTGGCGCCATGTAAGAATATGTTCCGACCTTATCAGCTGAGGTTCGAATGGCAGAGGCCTTGGCAACGCCGAAGTCGCCGAGCTTGAACACCCCGTAGCGGCTGACAAATATGTTCTGCGGCTTAATGTCGCGGTGGATTATGTTGTTCTCACGGCACAGCTCGAGCGCCGAGCACATATCGCTGCCGAGCTTTATGACACTTTCGACCGTCATGCCGTTTTCGCGGACATAGTCCGGCAGGGACTGCAAAAGCTCCATGCGGATGTATATATCCCAGCCCATGTCGTTTTCGTGGGGGATTATCATCTGATCCTCACAGTTGACGACATTGGGGTGGCCGCGCAAAGCGCCGAGCAGTCGGTATTCGCTGCTTATCTCCTCGACCTTCTCGCGCAGCTTCGCTCGCATGGCAAACTCACTCATAGTGCTGAGCATTTCATCGTACTCCTTTTGAGAGCCGGGAACGCTTATCACCTTGAGCGCACAGTGGAAATCGCCGCCGTATTCATCTTTTTTCTTGAGCTCATATACCTTGCCGGAGCTTCCGCTGCCTATGCAGCGCACTATCTCCCAGCTGGGCAGCGAAGATTGCAAATTCTCCATATCATGCATCCCTGATATTTTTTAAATAAGTTACCTTTTTTAATATAATATATTCTTTATGCCTTGTCAAATTACTCAATAGATTTGAGTGCGCCTGCCATGTCAATATTATCTATCCTGCGGCGCATAATGGCGTTTACTATGAGAGCAAACACGAATGTTATTATTATCGATACGGCAAAGCTCAAAAAGCTTATGTGCGGCTTGAAATACATTGTATCGACCTGTATCGCGTTCATTACAAAGGCGTGCAGTGCAACGCCGAGGCCCAGACCGAACACCGCTCCCGCTCCGGTAAGAATAAGATTCTCTCTGAAAACATAGTGCGCAGCCTCCTTCGGATAGAAGCCCAGCACCTTGAGCGTCGCTATCTCGCGTATGCGCTCTGAGATATTTATATTCGTTAGGTTATACAGAACGATGAATGCCAAGAGTCCGGCACAGAGTATGATTGCCGCGACAACGACAAGCAGTCCGTCGAGCATACCGCTGACGCGCTCCTTGGTGTCAACGCTCAGTGTAACGCCTCTTACGCCGTCAACCTCGCTTGCGATTGCCGTGGCACAGGCGTTTACATCCTCACCCGCAGGGGCGTTTGCAAGCGCGGACTTGTACTCGGGAACCGCTCCGAGCTGCTCGGAGCAGGTATCGGGCGAAATGAACACAAAGCTGTCGACATAGTTATCAAAAAGTGCGCTGACCGTTACTGTGAGCTCTTTTTTCTCCGCGGTCGTTATTCTTATCTCATCGCCGACCTTGACTCCTCCGAGCTGACGGGCAAGGTTGTAGTTTATAGCCGCCTCGTTCTTACCTGGATAGTCAATGGGAGCTCCGTCATAGCTGAGGTCAATGAATTTGTAAAGCCGCTTACCGTCCGACACTGTGAGCGTTGCGTTCTTTATCGCCTCGCCGCCGGAAATCTCCGCAACGCCTCGATAGAGGAATATCGCATCCTTGACATTGTCTCCCGCGTCGCGGAAGAATATCTTCTGCTCCTCCTCGTTCATGTCATAGGCCATGGTAAGCTCATAATCATAGAGAATTATATCGTCATACTGCCGCGTTACAACGTTTTGTATCGTATCGTTGAGGCCGAGCGCAGTGAGCACGAGCGCGGTACAGCCGCCGATGCCAAGGAGCATCATGAATATGCGCTTTTTATATCTCATGATGTTTCGTGCAGAGACCTTCTGCATAAAGCTCATGTCGTTCCAAACGGTCTTTATGCGCTCAAGCAGTATCCGCTTTCCGGCCTCGGGCGCCTTGGGACGGATAAGCTCCGCCGGAGCGCATTTGAGCTCCTTTGCACAGCAATACCACGTTACAAGCAGCGTGACGGCCAGATTTGCCGCCGTTATGCCAAACGCCAGCGGCCAGTTCATAGTGAACGTAAGACCGGACAGATTATATATGAGTCCATAGCCGAACCATATTACAGCAGGAAAGGCAAAGCTCCCGGCCGCTATTCCGAATACGCAGCCGAGTACCGTCGCACTGCCGGAATAGAACATGTATTTGCCCGTGACAGCGCCGGAGGAATAGCCGAGCGCCTTCATGATGCCAATCTGAGTGCGCTGATCGTCGATCATTCTGGTCATCGTCGTGAGGCAGACGAGCGCCGCAACGAGGAAGAAAAACACCGGGAACACGGATGCGACGCTCTGAACGACGTTAGTATCACTTTCAAAGCATACATAGCCCGCGTTAGTGTCGCGGTCAAGGACATACGTGTCGGCATGATTTATGTTTTTAATTTGCTTTTCGGCTTTATCAAGCTCTGCCGCGCCCTTATCAAGCTCGTTCTTCGCAGAGTCAAGCTGTGCCTTACCTGAGGCAAGCTCCTTTTCAGCCTCGGCAAAGCCGCGCTCGGCCTCCGCCTTGCCCTGCTCGTACTGCTTTTTTGCCGCCTCAAGCTGTGCACCGCCGCTGTTTATCATTTCGCGGGCTTTATCGAGCTCCGCCTGCCCCGCGGCTATCTGAGCGTAGCCTGCGTCGAGCTGAGCCTTGGCGTCTTCAAGCTGCTTGCGGTATGGCTCAAGCTGCGCGTCGACCTCGGCCTTCTTTTGGCGATGGGCCTCAAGGCGTTCGCTGCTGTTTGCGATATCCTGCTCAATAAGGCTTATACGGCTCTGAGCATTCTTGATTTTGCGCTCGATCAGACGCGCCTTTATATTCTCACCGTTTGCCTGGGCAGCGGCGAGCTCTGCATTAAGGCGTTCGATCTCCGCGGTCTGAGCGGCAATTTCATTCTGCTTTTCGGCTATGCGATTTTCGTAATAGGCTATCTGCTCGTTTACGAGCCCGTAGGCAAGAGCCTCCTTCGATTTAAACTGCATCAGACCGCTCTCATACTCGGCCCGGCCCTTGTCAAGCTCCGCCCTTGCGGCATCAAGCTCCGCCTGCTTCTGGTCGATGACGGATGCGTCACCCATCATTTTCTCGGCATCCTCTATCTGCCTGCGAGCCTTTTCAAGCTCAGCCTCAGTTTCACTTTTCTTCTGCACATAGGCGGCATAGCCGCTGGCGCATTCCTCCATCTCCTCGTTGTACCAGGTGAGGTTTTCGGTGGGGTCTTCGGACGGAATGCCCAGAGCCGTCTTGAGCTTGTGTTCGCACAGGCTGTGGGCATCCGTTCCCTCGGCGGCGAAGTCGCTGCCCTTGTCCTCGTAGTTCTCACCGAGCCTTGCGGACGGAGGACAGTTCAACCACCTGTGGGATGAAGATGCGGAAAGCAGAGCGTGATTACCCATTGCCGAGTCCCTCCGCATCTTTGATGAGGGCGGTATACTCCGATGGGTCAATGCCGGAGAGCGTTGCCGCACCGTGTTTACGGAGAAGTTCCTTCACCTGTGCGGTGAAGCCACGGCTGGACATCTCTGCGAGAATCGCACGGACGTCTTCTTTGGTAGGAATCGGCTCGGTCGGTTTTGCCGGAGCTCCAGCGGTATTGCCGCTGAACATCTTCGTGATGGTATCAGCCGCTTCGTTAATAGCGGCAGCCGCAGTTCGCAGGTCTCTGATCACGGCATCCAGTTCGCTCATTTTTGACATCTTTGTACGCTCCTTCCTTGATTTGCTTTTCTCTTACCGCCCGGGTGACTTTCTTTGCCAGTGTTGCCGACACGATGATGAAGTCGAGCAGAACGTCAACGAGTTCTTCTTCCGGCTTCAGAGCATCTCTCTTTGCTTCGTTCATTCGTTTTCACCTCCCGAAGGAGCGGTATCGTTTTGCTCCTTACACTCTCCCATGAACATGAGGAGGGCATTCCGGAAAAAATCCGGGAAACTTTTTTCAAAAAATGTCCGGGAATTCTTTTTCGAGGACGGCTGTAACCTTTTTTAATCTGTAGGCATAGGTCTTTCTGCCGATCCCTATGCGTTCGCCGATGGCATCCTCGGTTAAGCCCTCAAGTCGCAGCTCGCCGATTTTGACCGCCTCTGGCATCAGTTCCGTAAGCCGAGCGTACAGAGCTTTCATTTCGGAAGCCTCGATGATGATGTCTTCGAGCAACGGCGAATCGTCCGGGATTTCATCCACCCAGGCAGTTTCGTTTCCTTCGTCATCTGTTTCGGTGTAATCGAGGGAACGCATATCGCCCATGCGGTGGAAGGGGCAGGTCAGACAGTCCATATCGCAGGTGAGTCGCTTGCTTGCGGGACACACGCAGCGACCGTGCCTCTGCTGACGGATGCGGTAGATATTGATGTCATGGTAGTAGGCATCGAATTCTTCCTTGTTGACGGGGATGCTCTCTTTCGTGGAACGGATGTAGATGGTGTACTGCTTGTCTTTCTTTGTCATAAAAAAGTCCTCCGATTTTCGATTTCTCGAAACGGAGGACTTTTGGTGCTGCCGCAAAATGGGTGTAAAGAATCAACCGCAGTCCAAACGGAAACCTCCGTTTCGGTCTGCAGCAAACCCGCTCAAAAGGCAGCTACATTATTTACCTGTGCCACCGGATACCGTTGAGCCATCAGTGATCGGGTGATGCAGTATCCGGCGGTGAGCAGTTTTTCGTCTTACTCAGGGCAGTTGGTCTTAGCCAAGGTCAGCTTCAATGGCATATAAATCGCTGAAAACTTCGGGCAGATCGCTCGGGTTTAAATCTTCAATGCCATGTGCGCCGTATCTTTCAAACACGGATCTGACTACACTGCTGTCGAGCTTGGTGCCTATTACAGAAACAGACTGTTCGATACTTGCTATGTAGTCAGCATTACTTACATTTGACATCATTTGCCTCCTATGCCCGGCTCCTATCCAGCAGGAGGCCGTGGTATTTCGTCAGACTCACTGGATTGCCACGGATCAAATGGCTTTTGCCTAACGGTGCATTCAGAGAGAAATCTAAGCGAAAGCATAAATATTCGCCTAAGGGCATTGATTTCTGCGTGGTAACATGGTATAATAAGATATCAATGTAATGCTGGCTTGGTTTGGCTGAGTTCTCTCTGAACTACAATCAAATTTTAACGGATCACGACCCAAAAGTATTTGCCACCGCTTTGCCACTGTTTTGCCAGCGTTTTTCCGTGGTATGTGAAAGGAGAAACAAGAAGATGAATGAATTGAATATATCTTCATATATCCGAATCATGCAGCCGGGATTTAAAACACACGATAAGCAGGAGGCGGCGGGCGTATTTCTTCTTAGTTCTATCAACGATCAGGAATATGTCTCTAATAACGGGTATTGGACGAGCAACCTTAGCTCCAAAAAAATTAGCCGTCTTGTGAGTCAGGATGACCCCGTCCCCGATGGACTCCGACAAGCATCCATGGAGCAAGCGGTTATTGATGCCACTGTTGCGTACTTCAAAAAAGAAGTGATGCCGGATCTGAATCCACATCTGAAGGATGACACTATTGACAAAATGGTCAAGCTGATAAGCATAGATACGACCATACCTGAAAGCAAAAAGAAAAGCCTCATGGCATTCCATGAGACTGGTGATGATGCTACATTTCTTGCAGAAGTATTTTTATATGTCCTCAACAGGCCAAACAAGAAGCAGAGCAATACTGTTGAATATCAGGATGCTCCTTTGCTTGCCGAAGCAAACTACGAGTGTCCGCTTTGCCACAAAAAGTTGGTAGACTCTATAAAGGGGCAAGCAGTAAAAAAATATAGGATTACACAGGTTTTTCCCGCAGGGTTAAAAGAAGAGACAGCAGCAGAATTTGCTGCCGTCTATCCCATTCCGTTGAAGCTCGATGCACCGGACAATCTCATCGCTCTTGACGAGGATTGTGCAGAGCGATACCTTCTGAGCCCTACTGCCGAAGAGTACGGCAAACTACATGAAATTAAAACACAGCTTACAAAGAATTATGCGGCGAAACTGTCCGTAAACGATGTGCAGCTTGAAGATGATATCCGAACTATACTCAGTGCCCTGGGCACCATAAAAAACGCATCGGAACTTGTCGAACTTGAGTATGAGGCTTTGCGCATAGATGAGAAGTTTGATGCTGAAAACTTCATCTTAAAAAATGAGACACAGATGCAGGTGGTAACTTATTACCGATACATAGAGAAGGTTTTCTCAAATTCAAATGCTGATTTTGACATGATAGCGTCCGAAATTAAAGTTAGTTCCATGAAACTGGAAAAAGCCGGTTTGTCACAACAAGATGTAATCAGGCAGCTATCAGAGTGGATACGAAACAAGGCTGGGCTTGGAACGGAAAGCCTCTTGGCTTGCAACATCGTTGTATCCTTTTTTATACAGAATTGCGAGGTGTTTCATAAATGAAAATGCCGAATAAGGTGACGCCATACAAAGAAAGCAGTATCGCAAAATTCCCGGTAATTCTTGAATTTCTCGAAAAGAAGAATATGACACCATCAGAACTGTTTTCCAAGGTGAGGAAGAATAAGATCCAGAGCATCGACGAGTTTGTAGAGATTATAGATTGTCTCTATGCCATGCATAAAATAGAAATCGACGGGGAGGGGCTTCACTATGTTGGTTGAAGTAAGGTGCGATAAATTTGTCAGCAACGGCAAAACCAGAGAACCGATCCGTTTTCATGCCGGACTTAACGCTGTTCTCGGAGATGACAACGGCTCAAACTCCATCGGAAAATCCACTTTTCTCATGATTCTGGACTTTGTATTTGGTGGTTCAGACTATGTCAAAAAATGCGTTGATGTTCAGGAGAATGTCAAGGAACATACCATTTGTTTTGCCTTCAGCTTTGATGGACAGACGTACTACTTTTCAAGAAATACGGTCGACTATAACAATGTCGTGAAATGTGATGCTGAATATCAAGCATTGCCAGATGAAGATCCGCTATCACTTCAGCAGTATGGAGAATTTCTCTGCGAACATTATGCCTTGTCAGCAGAGGGGATAACTTGGCGTGGAGCAATCGCAAGGTTTATTCGAGTTTATAAAAGAGACACTTTGGATGAAGAGCGCCCTTTGCGCTCCTCCAAAGACGAGAAGACGGCCGACGCTATCAAAGGTTATATGCGCCTATTTGACAGATACTCATCTGTCGAGGCACAGATAAAGCAGGCCGCTGTGGCTGAAGATGAAAAAGAAGCATTTCGTAAGTCTACGCAGGAATACAATCATATCCGTGCCGCAAAAAATGATAAGGAAAAAGAGGCAAACGAAGCCAGGATCACCGAACTTGAACAGCAGGAACGAATTCTGATCGATGACAATAATCGTGGGCTTCTTGACCTTGATAGTATGACTGCACAGAGACTCTCGGAGCTGAATGAAGCTCTTATAAATTACCGAAGACAGAGGGCGTTGATTCAAACACAGCTCAATTCCGTGCGTCGTGACATGACTGGCGAAAGACGTAGCTTCAAGAAAACATTTACCGATTTGGAGCGTTTCTTCCCTAATGAAGAATTTCACACATTGGAAGAGATAGAGAGTTTTCACCAGAAGTTGACTAAAATCCTAACACAGGAATTCACAGAAACAGAGAGAAGTCTCGCCACTACCTACGTGTTGCTGGGCAACGAAATAGCCGCAATTAAGGAGCAGATCACCGAGATCAAAAATGTTCCGAATGTCTCACAGGCGATCCTGCGGGAATATGCGCAGATCACCACCGAACTGATCAACTTAAGAAAGGCAAATGAAAACTATGATGAACTGCAGCGTTTGAAGCGGGTTGCTGCCGATTACGCCGCAACAAGGGATACTATAATAGCGGACGAACTTCTCGCTATTGAAAGTACTATTAATCAGGAGATGGGCAGAATAACCCTGGAGATTTTAGGCGATGCAACTCATATGCCGCCTGTCCTCAGGCTTGAAAAGCTGAACAAGTACGCATTCAACACACCAAACGACGGAGGTACCGGAGCGCAGTACCGCGGTCTCATTACCTTTGACCTTGCCAACATGGCCGTTGCCCCCGTTCCGTTTGTGGTTCACGATTCCGTGCTGCTTAAGAACATAGAGAGAGCGGTATTCTCTGCTATTATTAGGGTGTACCACAATCAAAAGGATCAGAACAAACAGGTGTTTATGGCGTATGATACCCTTGATGCTTATGATGAGGAGACCCGTAAATTAGTGGAAGAAAACGCCGTGCTGCAATTATCTCCAGGAGGCAATGAGCTTTTCGGATGGGCATGGAACAAGGAGAGACAAGATGAAACAGAGCAAGCGTAAAAAAGAATTTAAGTCCGAATTTTCTTATAACCGACTTTGGAAAATGCTGATCGATCGCAACATGAAAAAAGGAGAGCTGCAAGAAATAAGCGATGTTTCCGCTGCTTCAATTGCAAAAATGGGTCGTTGTGAAAATGTCACAACAGATGTCCTGCTCCGGATTTGTGAAGCCCTTGATTGCAATATCGAAGACATTATGGAGCGAATTCCCCTCCAACAGGATAAAGAGAAGAATGCATAAAAGGAGGGGGGTTCTCCTGTGGAAAAACTGATCGACATCAGCAGCTACCCGGTCATGCAAGTGCTGGATGTGCTGCTTCAAGATAAAACGACGAAAAAGAATATCATATGGGCGACCGACACTTATGCGGAGTTTGGTGAAGAATTCACGGACAAGGTGCAGCTGGACGCGAACGCCATCCTGCGCCGAACCGATCTCATCCGCCCCCGCATCCAGAAGTCACAGGAGGCGCAGGCGCAGCGGACGCGGAAGAAAGCGGAGGTGTTTACGCCTGCATGGCTTTGCAATCAGATGAACAATCATTGCGATGAGGACTGGTTCGGCCGGAGCGGCGTGTTTAACACGGAAAACAGCGACCATACCTGGACGGTGTCGGAGGGGAAGATCGAATTCCCGAAAAAAAAGAAGTGGCAGCACTATGTGGACTCCCGCCGGCTTGAGATCACCTGCGGCGAGGCTCCGTACCTGGTTTCCCGGTATGATGTATCAACGGGAGAGCTGATCGTCCCGCCCGTGCGGCGCATCGGGATGCTTGACCGAAAGCTGCGCATTGTGAACGAGAATACGGAGGGCCATGACGAGTGGCTGAAATGGACGCTCCGGGCAATTGAGGCCTGCTACGGCTATGAGTATCAGGGCGACAATGTTCTGATCGCGCGAATCAATCTGCTGCTGACCTTTACGGAATACTACGAGGAGCGCTGGGAGCGACAACCGGACGACAAGCTCCTGCGGCAGATGGCGAACAAGATCGCCTGGAACATTTGGCAGATGGACGGGCTGAAAGACACCGTTCCGCTCGGAAAGCCATATGAAGAGTTTCGTCAGATCACGCTCTTTGATATGTTCGGGGATATGGGTGACGAAAAAGACGATGAGCCGGAAGCCGTACCGTGCAGGATATTTGACTGGAGAAGCAAAAACTCCATGCTTTTCAAAAAACTGAAGGAGATGTGAGTTATGGGAAAGAAACTGTTTGATTATGTAATCGGGAATCCGCCGTATCAAGAAGAGCAGCTTTCAGAAAATTCTGATGGCTCTTTAAAGAATTATGCGCCGCCAGTCTATGACAAATTTATGAATGAGGCATTCAAGGTCGCAGAGAAGGTAGAACTTGTTCATCCTGCAAGATTTTTGTTTAATGCGGGTTCCACACCGAAGGCATGGAATGAGAAGATGCTGAAAGATGAGCATTTCAAGGTACTCCATTATGAAGAGGATGGGCACAAGGTATTTCCGTCATTGTCGACACCCCTAAGAGGTGGTGTGGCTATTACATACCATGACGAGAGCAAGAAATTTGGCGCAATTGTTGCATTTACTAAGTATCCAGAAGTAAATGATATTTTGCACAAAGTTCTTTATAATGGCTCTTTTGAAACTCTAATGGATATTGTTTATTCGAGAACTGCCTACCGTCTGACAGATACAATGCATGAAGATCATCCAGAGGCTCGGTACAAAGAAAACGAGAATGGGGAAAACATAGGGCTATTAAGCAAAGGGCATGATTATGATATGTCTTCAAACATTATGGCATTGATTCCACAGGTGTTTTACGATCATAAGCCAGCTGATGGAAGAGATTACATTCAAATACTGGGCAGAGTAAGTGGCAAGCGCATCTATAAATATATCCGAAGAGATTATGTCAAAGATGTTGAAAACCTTGATTATTACAAGGTTTATGTTGCGCAGGCGAACGGAAGTGGAGAATTTGGGGAAACCATGAGTGAACCAGTAGTGGAGGGTCCAGGGGTTGGCGCAACGGAAACATTCCTGAGTATTGGAAAGTTTAATACGATGGAGGAGGCTCATGCTGTTGAAAAATATATAAAGACAAAGTTCGCGAGAGCATTACTGAGTGTCCTAAAAGTAACCCAAAATGGAAATAAGCCGGTATGGAAAATGATCCCCATTCAAGACTTCACTCCCGCCTCCGACATCGACTGGTCAAAGTCTATCCATGAAATTGATTTGCAGCTGTATCGCAAGTACGGCTTGGACGAAAAGGAGATCGAGTTTATAGAATCTCATGTAAAGGAGATGGCATAATGGCAGCGATCCAGATCAAAACAGCCTCCAAGGTCGTTCCGCAGTGCTATGCCTACACCACTCCGGGAGTCACGGCGCATGACGGTTGGACGAAAATTGGCTTTACCGAGCGGGATGTGGAGACGCGCATCAAGGAACAGACCCACACGGTGGGCATCGCGCACAAGACCTGGTGGGCAATGCGTGCCGCCTATATGACAGAGCCGTACGGGACATTTACGGATAAGGACTTCCACGCTTACCTGAAGAAGCTCGGTATTTCCCGCGAGGCCGGGACGGAGTGGTTCCGGATCGAGCCGAATGCCGCCCGCAGTAATTTTATCGACTTCACGCAGAATCACGGTGTGGTATCGGAGGATGATGCCGATGCAGTGATTCCGTACAAGCTCCGCGAGGAACAGGCGGAGGCTGTGCAGAGAACGGCGGATTATTTCCGCAGTCGTGAGAATGCCGAGTTTCTTTGGAACGCAAAGCCTCGCTTTGGAAAAACGCTGTCCGCCTATGACCTGTGCATGAAGCTCGGTGTACGGAATATCCTCATCGTGACGAACCGTCCGGCGATTGCAAATTCCTGGTATCAGGATTATGAGACCTTTTTCGGCCCGCAGTCTGGCTATATCTTTGTCAGCAATGTGGACGGAATCAAGGACAGAAAGTTTGTTTACAGCCGAGAGGAATACATAGCAAAGCTCAATGAGAATACAAAGGGCTGCATTGAATTTGTCAGCTTACAGGATTTGAAGGGCTCCATCTACTTCGGCGGACGCTTTGATAAGCTGTCGGAACTCAGCGCAGAGAAAGGGCTGACATGGGATGTCCTTATTGTGGATGAAGCCCACGAGGGCGTGGACACCTATAAGACCGACACTGCCTTTAACCATATCCGCCGCAAGTGGACGCTGCATCTTTCCGGCACACCGTTTAAGGCGCTGGCGAATGACAAGTTCCCAGAGAGCGCCATCTACAACTGGACGTATGCCGATGAGCAGAAAAAGAAGCGCGACTGGGATGCTTCCAGCGAGATCGAGAATCCCTATGCCAAGCTGCCCAGACTGTCCCTTTTTACCTATCAGATGTCCGACATTGTCCGCGACAGAG
>OHIL01000816.1_pt1 | contig 11879 bp, 8 predicted proteins | sample 1568231 | NCBI WGS metagenome assembly OHIL01 (sample SAMEA3879565, study PRJEB24766) | human gut metagenome | biome: human-associated habitat; feature: feces | place: USA | collected 1985/1987 | reverse complement strand
ATAAAAAAATCCTTTGTTAATTAAAGTGTGTCTATACAACAATATAATTTATTAATTTTCGTTGTCAGAAATACCGCAGTACATTCTGTACATTGCCTCAAGGCAAATCTGAGCGTGTTTAAAGAAGTTCTCCTTATCCATACTTTCGTCTGCATTGTGCATATTAACCTCATCATCTTTAAAAGCAGGGCCAAATGCAAGACCTTTACCGCCGAGTTTTCTTGCGTAAGTTCCGCCGCCTGTGGTGTAAAGTTCGGGTTCTTCGCCTGTTACTGCTTTATATGCGCCCGAAAGGAGCTTAACAAGCTCACTGTCCTTTTCAATGTAAAGAGGTTTTTCGTGGTTAAGTACCTTAACATCTAATTTATTATGTTTAGCTGCATATCTGAACTGTCTGTAAACACTGCCGCCTGTAATTGAAACGGGATAGCGAATGTCGAATGCGGCTCTTGCCTCATTACCCTCAATATGAATATAACCGAGGTTTACGGTAAGGTCACCAGAAATACTGCAATGAGTTTTAAGTCCGAGGGAACAACCGTCGGTTTCGTTTCCGAGGGCAATATCAATAAAGTCACAAATCGTACCGATTTCGGTTGATGTATATGCCTTAGCAAGAAGTTCAACAAGCGCTGCTGCGGCATTAAATCCTTTATGCGGTTCGCAGGCATGAGCGGCTTTACCACGGCTGATTACCATAAGACCGTCAATTGTTGAGTTAAATTCAAAATTACCCTCTGTCTTTTTTGAAAGCTCAAGAAGATTTTGCTCATCATAGTTTGAAGAATCAAGCAATGCATAGGCAATATCGGGTACGGCGTTAATTGCTTTTCCCGAATGTAGCTGTGAAAGTACGGTTGCGAGGTTTCCTTTTGTGCTTACTTCAATCTGTAAAATACCTTTTTCGGCATAGCAAATACCGTAATCGCTGTCAGGAGTGAAAGAAAGGTCGGGAACAGGCATTTTTTCAAAATAGCCGTCAATATCTTCCATACCGCATTCTTCGCTTGTACCGTAAATGGCACGGAGAGTATTTACACCGTCAATACCCTCTTCTTTTAAAGCTCTAAGACAGTACAATGTAACGAGTGCGGCACCTTTGTCATCGGCTATTCCTCTGCCGTAAAGTCTGCCGTCCTTTTCTGTGAGAGAATAGGGGAGTACGCTCCAATTATTGCCTGCGGGTACAACATCAAGATGGCTTAAAACACCGCAAAGTTTACCCTTGCTGCCAAGCTGAATGTGCATACTTTCGTCGGTAACCTGTTCACCTGTAAGACCAAAGTCATTTGCTCTCTTGAGCATAAAATTTATTGCATTCTGACATTCTTCGGGCTTTTCGTTTGCAACCGATTCAAAGCCTATGAGCGTGTTGAGATCTGCAAGAAGTTCGTCTTTGTATTTTAATATTTTGTCACCAAACATCATTATAAAATCCTCCGAATGTAATTATTTTCTCTTTTTTATTAATCTGAATATAATTATTGATAAAATGTAAACAGCAAATGCTGCGGCTGAAAGTACAGAAATAAGAATACCTGTGGAAAGTCCCGGAGTTTCGTAAACAAACTCAATACTGCATTTTGTATTTTCGGGAATATAAACAGCCATAAGTCCGTTATTTACTTTTTCTATATCTGTTTTGTTACCGTTTACATATGCCGTAAAACCGTCACTGTAAGGAACGCTGAAGAAAAGTAAATTTTCGTTGCCGTCCGTATTATCAAACTCGGCAGTAAAGCCGTTATTAGTGTATTTAAATTCCGAACAAGAATTATCAGCGCGGTTTTTACAAATCTTTGTATAGGTGTCTTTATCGTAAGAATAATCGTTAACCTTACTTGTAAATTTTTCGGGTGTTTTACTGTACAAATATTTATAATCTTTATCGGAATATCCTGTAACAGAGGCATATTTTTGCATCTGCTCACGGCTTAAAACCATTGAGTACAGAATAGCCTCGGTTTTGTGAGAATTTGTAATAAGGTCAAATTCTTCGTTTGTAATGAAAGAATCATAGGTAAAGCCCATCGGAATGTAGCAGGTGTTTTCGTAAATTCTGAAACCGTTTTCCGCTTTTAAGAATTTCCAGTAAGGCATTTTTGTTTCGCCGTCTTTTTCTGTAAATGACTTTGAAATATCGGCATCGTCACCCATATAATCAAAAAGATATTTACAGCTTAATAAAGAGCGTATGCCGTACATATTTGTGTCGGGGCGTGAGGCAACATCTCTGGTCATTCCGAGAGAATCGTAGAACTCCATAATTGAAGGTGAAACCGAACTTTGGAAACAATTGATGGATTTAATCCGCCAAAACATTGCCGTGTTATCGGGACATTCGTAAAAATCACTTCTTACGCTGTCATCGTCAAGGTCTTCGATATGAATAGTGTCACGCTTGTTTATTATATTTTCTTTTATCGGCTTTATGGTAGAGCTGTATGCGGTTCCCGAGCCGATAATAAATCCGCTTGTGAGCAGAATTGTAAAGCAAAGTGTGACGGTTGTTGTAATATAAAATGCTTTTGTATGGAAACCGAATTTTTTAAATATAAGCACAAATCCTAAAATGCAAACAACTGCAATGAGTGCGTATATCCAAAATCTTCGTGTGTCGCCCGCAATGCCGATTGACCATTCATCTGTTTCGACATCGTTTGTAGTAACGGTGGTAATTTTGGGCATAAATCCTATAAGAACCGTCATAGCAATGGTGATTCCCGTTGACCATCTTACAGCCCTGCCCCAATCGGACTGATGACTTTCAAATGCACGGATTGTGGCAAGCGTGAGCATCAGTACAAGCATATAGTACCATCTTGCATAGTAAATTGAGCTGTTGAGCATTTGGAAAGCGGAGTTTAAAACAGGAACAAATGCCATAATTATAAGCAGACTGATTATTTTCTTTATCCAGTCACGCTTTTTTAATTGCAGATAAGCAATTGCTCCCGTCATACCGACAAGCGGCAGCCAACCTGCGACAGAAGCCCATTTACAGTTTGAATCGGGTGTAAATGTCGGGAATGCAGGCATATCGGCAGGGAAGAAAAAGCTTGCAATCGACAGCCAGTACCGTTGCGGACTGCTGTGAACAAGTGCGTCCCAACCGTTTGGCAGAGTGTTGAGTCGAGGATTGCCCATAATGCCGAGAACCGACGGCAAAAGTATGAAAGCAGACGCAAGAAAACCTGTTAAAACCTCTACCGCAAGAAGTAAAAATTCTTTTATAGAAAATTTATATGCTTTTGTAAACACAAGCATAAGGAAGTAGATAATCACAAACAGAACTTGTCCCGTAAAGAAGTAGTAATTAACTACGCAGGCGCAGAACACTGCCGGAGCAAAAATGCCACGCTTTTTATCAAATAAAAATGAATCCAATGCCGCAAGCAGTAACGGAAACATTATCATAGGTTCATGAAAATGGAAAAAGAATATATTATAAATCGAAAAACCAGAGAATGCATACAGAAGTCCGCCGATAACGGCAAATTGCCCGTGTCTTACATATCTTTTCAAATAAAGATATGCCGAAAGCGAGGCGAGCGATAATTTCAGAATTAACAACGGGCCTATAAGATAGGGAACAGCCTCACTCGGAAACGGAATTGTCAGCCAAAAGAACGGACTGCCCAACAGATAAAAGCTGTAACTTGAAATTAAATCGGAACCTAAGTCCGTAGTTGTATTCCACCCGAGATTACCGCTTTTTATCGCATCGTGTACCATTTGGTAAAACGGAATTTCCTGTACATTAAAGTCGCCGTAGTAATAAAACACTCCGCCGTCAAAAATAATAAACGGAATAATAAGCACACAGGCAGTTACCAAAGCTATCAAAAAAGCCTGTAATCCAAAGTGATGATTTTTATTTGTGTGTCTTTCAAGTTGCCTGCCCATATTATCCTCCATAAAGGGTTAATATTAAAATCAAAATTATTTACAAAGCCTTTAAATACGGCTATAATTATATTAAAATTTATACTTAATATTTATTATACCACATTGTATGGCAATTTGCACTATATTTTTGGAAAAAACAGGAGAAAACAGCTATGGAACAGTCGAATTTTTATGCTATGATGTCAAGAATGAAATACATAAATCGCTGGGGACTTATGAATAATACAAAATATGAGAATTTAAGCGAGCACAGTTTGCAGGTTGCAATGATTGCGCACTGTCTTGTGCTTATTCATAACAAAAAATTCGGCGGTAATCTGAATGCTGAAAGAGCAAGTATTCTTGCGATTTTCCACGATACCACAGAAATTATTACAGGAGATATGCCGACACCGATAAAGTATTTTAACAATACAATAAAAGATGCATACAAAGAAATTGAAAATGCCGCCGCCGACAGACTTTGCTCACTTTTGCCCGAAGATTTCAGAAAAGATATGGAAGAAATTATAAAACAAAGCGGTAAAGATGACCTAAAACTCAAAAGGTTTGTTAAGGCAGCCGACCGATTTTCTGCTCTTATAAAGTGCATAGAAGAACTGCGTATGGGAAACGAAGAATTCAGAGAGGCTAAAAACGGCATAGAAAAATCAATTTCCAATATGAATATGCCTGAAGCAGATGTGTTTACAAATGAGTTTTTACCTGCATTTTCACTTTCTCTTGACGAAATGCAGTAAAAAAACCTCTGATATTTACATAATTTTACAAAATTATAAAATATCAGACATAAAATTCTTATTTAGAATTAATTATTGCGCTTATATGGTATAATTATTAAATTAGTTATGCTCGGATTGTAACATAATTAAATCTTTGTTTTTCGGAGGAATGTTATGGCAAATCACGATAACAATAACGAAATAAAAGAAGGTTTTGTCGATATAAGCTCTAATAAGCAGGTAAATAAAATTTACAAAAAGAGGGGCAGAGCAATCAGAATAACATCAATTGTTCTTTCAATTCTTTTGCTTATCGGCGGCAGCGGACTTCTTTATTATTATTCGGTTCTTAATTCGCTTAAGTTTGTTGATATTTCGGATAATAATTCAACGAAAGCCACTTCAAGTACATTGCCTACATCTGACGGTACTTTCAGCAAGTCGCAGCTTAGCAATGACGAATTGCTTGAAGATTCAAAAGTCCTTAATATTATGCTGTTCGGTGAGGATAATGCAAAGGGAGAGAAATTCGGCCGAAGCGACTCAATGATTATGTTGTCTATTGACAACCGTCACAAAAAGCTTAAGATGACTTCTTTCCAGCGTGACAGTTATGTATATGTTGACGGTTACGGTTATGACAAACTTACAAATGCCTATGCTTACGGCGGTCCGAAACTTACAATTCAGACTATTGAATCAAACTTCGGCGTAAAGGTTGACCGTTATGCGGTTGTTGACTATGCAAGTTTTATTGATATTATTGATGTTCTCGGCGGTATTGACCTTGAGCTTACTCAGGACGAGATTGATTACATCAACTATCAGCTTTACAAGAACAAGCAGTCGGATACCCGTACAACAATAACTGACGCACCGGGCAAGGTTCACCTTACAGGTCAGCAGGCTCTTTGGTATGCAAGAAACAGAGGTCTTGATTCTTCCGAAGAAGGAATCGGTATTGCCGGTGATGACTGGGACAGAACATCCCGTCAGCGTAAGTTACTTGAAACAATGTTCAACGATATGAAAGGCGCTGACTTAACTCAAATAATTTCAATCGTAGGTAAGGTTGGCCCTCTTGTTACAACAAACCTCAAGAAAGATGAAATTACAGCGCTTGTATCACATTCAATGACATACCTCACATATTCGGTTGAACAATACACAGTACCTGAAGAAGGTCAGTGGTATTATATGAACGATACTCCGGTAGGTTCGGTAATTGCATTCTCGGATCTTGAAACACAGAGAAAACTTTTTGCGGAGTTTATTTATGAGGAGCTTATAACAGGAAATACAACCTCAACAAGTTCAAATTAATATCTAACATAGGTGCTGCATCCTAAACGGGTGCGGCACTTTTTAATTTATAGATTTAAGTTTACATATCTGTCCGGGAGAAATCTACTAAGCAAAGCACTTGCGTATTCATTGCACTGTACAAAAAACGCTTTAGCAACAATCAAGCTTGCTAAAGCGTTTTCTTTATTAAACTACCGAATAAATTTTGTAACCGTCAATTTCGGTTTCAAGTTTATAGAAATAACTTTTGTTTTCTTCTGTCGAGTAATATTTCTTTAAGTAGTTTTCTTTTTTATAGGTGATGTAGTTGTCAATAACATAAACATTTTTTATACTTATAGCCGCCCGGTACACACTGTCTGCTCCCTTTTTGTTGAGCACCGAATTATGATGCATATATCCAAAGCTGTCAACATTGCTCAAATATGAGGATTTAAAGCCCCACATAGGATGGACATAGTTTGTTGAATATTTTGTGTATTCAATTGCAGTCTTTGTATCAAGTATATAGAATCTTTCGGGATGTCTTTCAACCTCAACATACAGTCTGCTCGGTCGGCTTTTGGTATCTATGTTGTTGTGCAGGTGCGACTGATAAACAAGGCAGTTTACAAGCAGCAGTGTTACAACAAGCATAGCCGATACAAAGAAAGTTCCTTTTCTTGCGGCTTTCAGCATTGCATTACAACCGTCTTTAAACGCTGTAAAATCTATGCTGTACAAAAGTACGCAATAAGCCATTATCCACGATATATATACAGTGTAATAGTAACTGTTGAACAAATATCTCAGTAAAGAGTTTGAAACAATGAGCTGTAAAGTTATCAGGATAGGGAAGAACATATGAGTTTTCTTGTGAAAAACAAGGAACAGTGTAACGAATATAATGTAGATTATGATAAGCATTGCGTCATTATCAAACGAGGCAAGACTTACTCCGCTTGATGAAAGGAAATCCACAAAGCTGTCCCAAATTGTAATAAGATTGTTGTTCTGCTTTTGCAGTGAATCAACAAGTTTTAACGCATCAAGATTAATCGGTGTGCTTTCATCGTAATAACCGTCTTTGAGAAGTTCATACTCTGTTTTTGTTATTCCCACATTGCTAAAAGCCTCTTTGTTCTTGCTGTAATCGGGATAAGGAAAATTAGCGATTTTCTCTGTCAGTTGATGGTATTCATAGTTGCCTTTTAAAGTATCGTTTTGAGTATTGACTGCTACGGAGTAGTTATGCAGAGCAAAAGTCAAAACCGTAATAAGAACGAATAAAATGAGAAAAGGTCTGAAATACCACATAAACTTATGAAATTTGATTTTATATTTACCTTTTGCAATAAGGTCGGCAATAAGATAAACAATCGCAAACGCCAATGCAACAAAGAAAAGTTCAAAGCAGTAGAACGAGCCAATCAAAATTTCAATTGCGCCAAGCAGGCACATAAATCTGTATCTTTTTCGTCTGATTGCATTAAACATAAGCAGAAAACCCGCAGTAAGCATAATAGCGGATGTCTTTTGACTTGCTATGTCTGCATAGTGGTTAAGTGCAAATAAAATGTTTAAAAATACAGAAAATACAATTCCTATTTTGTATCCGAATTTATCGGTCAGCGCATAGGTGATGGATGAAAAGGCAAGCCAGCCGAATATTACCTGTGCAAATACAAAAATATTGATTGTGGAAAAAATATATTGAATACTGCTTACAGCAAATGCGAGTAAGTAGTTGACTGTATTGTTGTACGGTATGTGATAATGTGAAATAAGCAGAGAATTTTCATAGTCTTTGTAAGAGTCGTATGAAAACGAAGAAACATATATGCAAAAAACCATTATCAAAGCATTTACTGCAAAGGAAACAAATAATTTATTTTTAAATAATTTAATAAAAAATTTTTTCATAAATGATTTATCCTTTTAATGTTTTTGTGTCTGTGGTTATCAGCGAATACCCCTGCTCTTTTGCTCATTTATAATAAGCTGAATGTTAGCCTGCTCATATTCGTTAAATGTTACATTCTTAGAAAACTCCGAAGAAGTGTAGCGTGGTGTGTACCATGACTGTGAATTAAAGTAAGCGGAAAGCTCCGGGTCGGAGAATATCCAGCCTCTCTTAGCGTAAATTTCATTGAGTGCAAGCTCAAGATTGTTGTCGCTAAGGTCTTTTACTTCTGACTGACTGATATATGAAGAATCGCTGTTTGCAAAGATAAAATCGTTTTCGGTTGCAGAACTCTGACTTGATTCTTCTGGTGCTGTGGTTTCGGGTTCAACATACTCTTCGCCGAGTGAAATATCAAGTGTAATTACAGTGCCCGGTTTTGCCTTTGTGCCTGATTCGGGACTTTGAGAAATTACATATCCCTCGCTGTAAAGTGTGCTGTAAAGGTGATTGCCCTCCGCAACCTTAAAGCCTTGCTCCTCAAGTTTATTTTTAGCGCTTTCGTAGTCATATCCGATAACTGAAATAATCTCTTTTTCCGCAACGGTTGTAGGTTGAGTAGTCGGTGCAACCGTCGTAGGGGGCACGGTAGTTGCCGCTGTTGTTATCTCGTCTGCCGTGGCAGGCTTTGTATTATTGATTTTTTCAGCAAAAATCTCATTGTAAACAATGTATCCGACAAAGCCGAGAACTGCAAGTATAATAATTACGCTGACCGTGATTATTGCAATTGTAGCGCCCTTTTTGCGTGGCTTTTCGTCCGTCTCTGCATTTTTTGCGTTTTTAGATTTATAATCAATCGGAATACTGCTTTTGATTTCATTCTTTTCGGGTTTCTGCTTTACAGGTTCCGGTTTCTTTGTTTCGGTTTCCGAAACGGTATTTTTTACAGGTTCTGCCTTTTTGCTGTCTGTATCGTCAATGTCATCAAAGAACGAACCGTAATCCTTAGTAGATGCTTTTACTTGGGTATCGGGCTTTTTTGTTACCTCGTACTCGTCAAAAACATCGTTTGAAATAGGAACAACGGGAGCAACCGAATTTTCTTTTTCAGCAGTCTGCGGTTTAATTTTTGCGGTATCTTCCGAATTTGTTTCCGTAACCTTTGCTTCATCTTCCTTAACAACAGGTACATCGGGTTTATTTTCAACAGGTTCTTTTGTTTCTTCCGGCTGTGTGGATTTTTCTGTATTGTCTTCTGCTTTTTTGTCCTTTTCGGCTTTTTCTGCCTGTTCAAAAAGTGTCGGCACTGCGCCCGTTACTGCGGGAGTTTCTTTTTCTTCCTGTTTTTCCTGTGTTTTTTCGGGTTCTACAGTAAGTTTTCCGCAAGACGCAAGCAAAGCGTTTTTCATATTAACGGCATTTTTCCATCTGTTTTCGTTTTTCGGCTGAATAGCTATAACGATAATACTTTTCAGCTTTTCGTTGCCGTTTTTAGGAGCGGTAATTGCTGTACCGTCGGTACGCATTTTAACAGCTTCCGATTTAGTTGTAAGACCGCCCTCGAAAGGTAAAGCCTTATTGTTTGCAAGGCAGTACATAATAAGACCTACGGAGTAAATATCTGTAGTAAGGTCAGGATTTCTGCCTTCTGCAACTTCGGGTGCTGAGAAGTCAAGGTCAGATGCTTTACATTCAAAATCGGAAAAACCTCCGAGCTTGTACTTACCGTCTGCGGTTACAAAAATATTTTCCGGGCGGATATTGCCGTGAAAAATATTTTTTTCTTCGAGAAACATAAGAATTTCAGCCATCTGCAAGCCGAAATCGGTAATTTCGTCGTCAGTAAAGTTTTTACTGCGCATTACTTTTGAAAGAGGTTCAAGTTCCTCTGTAGCAATATACATATCTGCTTTTTCTTTTGACGGATTATCATAAAGATAAGCGCCAAAGCAGGTGAAATATTCTTTTTTATCAGCTATGGAATTGAGAAAATTAACTTCATCTTCAAAAAAATCGGCTTTCTCATTGCTGTAGTGATTACCGTATGCAAAAATATGGAACAGGTTAGCGAAAATCTCGCCGTTGCTGTCTTTTTTTACAATTCGATATTTATTTTGCCCTTTCTTTTCGGAAACAAGCGAAGTAATTTTCCAATCTTTTAATTCTTCCGGTAATTTAATACCTCTGGCCATTTTTACACATCCTATCTATTACACAAATGTATTGTTTTCATATACCTTCATTACGGCACACTTCCGTATTATGCTATTATATCATATTACAGGATTTTTTTCTATATTTTTTTCTGAATAGTTTATGAATATTTTGTAAACAAACTTGTAAATTTTTACAAAAAACAGAGCTTTGATTCAAAAACTCAAAGCTCTGTCATATTTTGTATAAAGAAAATGTATAAAGAAAAATAATTAGTTCTGTTCTAAATGTTTGGATAATATTAATAAATTATGGTTTATTGCACGAGTTAAGCAAAATAATTTAAAAATTTAGGTCAAGCCTTTTTAAAGGCTTGCGGGTTTGGGCAGCGCCCATAATATTTTCAAATATAGCAATTTATCGGGCGCAAACAGCACAGCTGTTTGCGTGCTAAGACTAAGTTTGTTAAAACATGCGATAGCCTTTTATAAAATAAATGATTAACTTTTTCATTATATAACAAATGCTTTTTCTTGTTGCTGTCGCATTTAAAGGCTAACGCCGTTGTGTTTAAGCCGCCAAACAGCAGGCTGTTTGGCTATCGTTAGATTGCGTAAGCGAAAAGTATTTGTGGGCTTTGCCCACACCCACGACCTTTGAAAAGGTCGACCAAACTTTTATAATTGCTTGGTAAAACAATTTGCTAAAACATAATTCATTACTGCTGCCCCATCATTTAGAATAAAACCAAAATTTATTTGTTTTTCTTCCCCTTTTTTATATCCTTAAACGATACAAACAGTGGGTACAATGCTATGAACAGCAGTATAAAAATCACATTTATGCCAATCAAAGCATAGAAGTTCAGGTTAGGGCTCATATATAACACACCTACATTCGCCGCTACGGCGAGAACAAACAAAATGAGTATAAGTACCAAGCAAGGCCTTTTGCTCGCTCTGAACTCATTTTTGCAGTGATAACAGGTATGTGATTTTTCTTTTGCAATTTTTTTAACCTCTCTGTAGCCGTAAATGGTATGGCAGTGAGGACAAATAGGTAACTTCAGCATAAATTAAAATTTTCTGTTTGCGGTGTATTTGTTTGTATCGGCTTTTTTGTTGTCGTCGCTCTCTTCCTTTTGCGGAATGTAGTGGCGTGAGCGTGAAAAGCCCGTATCTGCGTCCGAACGGATTTTCTTAAGCGGTGCGTCCATAGATGCGTGGTCTTCGCTTACATCGCTTATAACAGGCACAAAAGCCACGGTCTTATCCGTTTCCTTATCTGCCTCTTTTTCTTCGTCTGCTCTGTTCATCTCTTCCTGCAAATGTATTCTCTCGGCGTCACGCTTTTGCTTGAGCTGATTAAACACACTTGTATCTATGGCAACCTTAGGAGTTGTATCCTCAGGTTCGGATGTAATTGTGTGTGATGTTCTCATCGGGTTAAAGTCAAACTCATCGGTTATGTCGCCGGCAATATTTTCGGAGTAAACCATACCGGCCTTTTTAGCCTCCATGGATTTCTTATATTTTTTAAGAGGAACATAATTCAAAAAGACGGGAGATATAAGCATAAAAATTACAAGCGGTACGGCAACAAACAAAACTCCGAGAGGATTGCTGATATTGCCCGACTTAATCCAGTAAAGCATAATGCCTGCGGCAACCGCAACTGCAAGTGCAAAGCCGACAAAAATCATTTTGTTAATTACGACTTTACTTTCCTTTCCGCATCTTGTGCATATATATTCACTTTTTCGTCTGCTTGAAAAACCCGAAATATACGAAATTCGTTTTGAACAGTAAGGACATTTTTTTGCTTTCATAAACAATCCCTCTTTTTGAATGTATTTTAAAATGAATAAATATTCATTAGTTATTCACATAATCTGTATTTTATTG
>OHIL01000815.1_pt1 | contig 11879 bp, 5 predicted proteins | sample 1568231 | NCBI WGS metagenome assembly OHIL01 (sample SAMEA3879565, study PRJEB24766) | human gut metagenome | biome: human-associated habitat; feature: feces | place: USA | collected 1985/1987 | reverse complement strand
CGCTGACACCGAATCTGTGCGGGCTGGCAGAACGGGACGATACACTGGAACCCGGCCAGCCGGTATGCGTGTACATCAAGGCCATTCACCCAGAGACGCTCAAGCTGAAGCTGACCGTCCTGCACCGGCTGGACACAGTGCCTCCGCAGCCGCTGCGCTTCACGAAGACGGAAGGACGGCTGGATGTGTGGCGGTACGGAAGCCGGGAGAACGCGAAGATCGTGACGGTGTTTTAACGCTTGGGTGATGAAGCGAAAAAGCAGAGGGGCGGCTTTCGCCGCCCCTCTTGTGGAATTTAGGTCTTACAGCCAGCTCGGGTCGGAGATGAGCTTATCCCAATACTCATAGTCGTTGGTCTTTCTGGTGTAGGTGTGGCTGTTGGTCGCCTCCTGCACATCGAGGTAGTACCATGCGTTGACGTTTGCGTTGTCGCGCCAGGCCTTCATGCCGGACAGCAGATCGTCTGCCGACTTCGGCGTGCGGCCCAATGCGCGGTTGATCATCGCCATCATTTCGGCGCGGGTGATCGTTGCGTCGGGACGGAACGAGCCGTCGGGATAGCCGTTGATCCAGCCCATCTTTGCGCAGACAGCAATTTCATCAGATGCCCAGTGTCTTGCGGAGACATCGTTGAAGGAGTTTGCAGCGCTCTTGATGTCCGCAAACTGCGCCAGCATTGCAGCAAGCTCTGCGCGCGTGATTGCCTCATTCGGACGGAACTTGCCGTTCGTTCTGGTGTCGACGATCACGTCGGCATTTTCAAGCGTTGCAACGTAGAGGTTGAACCAGTCGCCGCGGACAACATCGCTGAACGAGCATCTGGTCGTTTCATACGTCTTGACACAATCTGCGTCCATGACGCGATAGAGAATCGCTGCAACTTCTGCGCGCGTCACATCGCCGGTGGGCTTCACCGTGCCGTCGGGATAGCCGTTGACGAAGGCGAAATGATCTTCGGTGTTAAACTTCAGAGAATTGTCCTGTTTCGGCTTGTTGGGAGACTCAATCTGAACGCTGGAACCGGAGCTGCGCTTTGTCCAGCCTGCATGAACAGTTGCATCCTCAACCAGCGGTGCATCGAAATCGTGCTTTTCTCTGCACTTTTCATCATCAAACCAGCCGTTAAACCGGTAGCCGCTTCTCTTCGGGTCTTCGGGCTTTGCAACCGTATTGCCGTGACGCACGGTGACAGAATCCGTTTCTGTTCCGCCCTTGGCATCAAACGTCAGCGTGTGCATGTCAAGATCATAGAGTACATCGATCGTCAGATCCTTTTCGATCTTGATGTTCTGCTTCGTGCCTGCGTTGTTGGTCGGATAGTGCTCACCATAGTCCTTGGCGTTCACAGTCGCAATCGCCTCAAACTTACCGGAAAGGTTCTCAACTTCGGCATGCGTCTCATCGTAGGTACCATCGGGCAGCTGCTTGATGTGGCGCACTTCGTAGCTGTACGTGTTGCGCGTGTAGTAAAGCTTCAGAACCAGCGAGCCGTCGCCTGCGATGTTGCCGGAAGCGACTGTGCCTTCAACCGTCTTGTCAACCGTGAAGTCATCGTAGCCCTTTTCTGCGGCAACCGCTTCGGTATCGGTTGTACCTTCCAGATTATCCGTATCCGCCAGCACATAGGTACCGTCGAGCTTCTCTTGGTAGTGCTCAACCGTATACGGCGTGTTGCTTCTGGCTGTCCACTTGGCAGTCAGCTGAATATCGCCTTCAATCGCCGTTGTGAAATTGAACGCTTCGTCGTTCAGATACCAACCGTCAAGATTGTAGCCCGCCTTCGTCGGCGCGGGATCCGGCTCTGTGGCCGTTGCACCGTGCTTGACCTGCTGCGTCGTAAACGTTTCGCCGTCCGAAACGAACGTCACTTCGTAAATTTCCACCTCTTGAAGCGCACCAGTCACGGGATCAACAGCGATGGCTTTGGCTGCTGCTTCAGCGTCATCATCGACTTTGCAACCGGCGAAAGCAACCAAACCATTCTCTGTAATATTGCCTCCGTTTGTCAGCACGATGGTATGATCCTTAGAGCTGCCAAACGTTTCTACCGTAATACCGCTTGCAAGCGTCAGCGGCGTCTCACTCTTGGGCATTGCCAGCAGGCTCAGCGTATCACCGGCGACTGCTGCATTTGCTGCCGCAGACAAAGAATCGTAATAGGTGATGGTGTTGTTATGCTTGACATACGCATAGGTCAGCTGCTTCATACCGGCTGCGTTCGTGACATTGACAAGCTTATGGTAGAACGCTTCTTTATGGTTATCGAAAGTGCCGTGATCGAAGTCCGCAGCAGATTTTCCGGTCAGCGTCTCATACATCATGATGGCGTTGATATAGTCGCCCTCCTGATTCAGATGTGTAATGTCAGTCTTGCTTACATCGGCCGGATTCGGGTTGCGCAGAAGATCGCCGCCGTCAGCGTTCAGGTAAGTCAGGCGAGCATTCTGGATCAGCGTGCTGGCAGGGACCACATGCGTTACAATGCTGGCTAAGCCGTCATCCGCGCCATCCACATAGCGCTGCCACTGCCGCGTCAGCGTTTCGACCGGTTCTTCTTTTTCAGCCAGATAACCGCAGCTGTAAACATGGTAAAGGCTGACTTCCGCCTGCGGCGCATATTTCAGAATATACTTTTTCAGCGCTTTCAGGTTCGGATCCTCACTGAGCTTGCCATTGCCATTGACACCGGCAGGCTCATTCTTGCCCCAGGTCTCCATGACAACATAATCCCAGTCTTCGGCTTCGATGCCCATGCTCAAAGGATTGTTGTTATAGGAATGATTCCTGACGCCATTTTCTTTGTATCCGGAGTATTTATCGGCATCCTGGTAGGAGACCCTCCCCGCCTTGATGTAGTTTACATAGGATTCCAGATTACCGCTGTAGCCGCCAAAATAGTAGTTGGCGATCATTGCGTCGGTCGCGCCAAGGCCTCTTGCGATATCTTTCAGATAGCCAGACAGTGCGCCAAAGTAGCTGTTGCCAATCAGCAGAACATTCAGGTTCTTGCTGCTGTCTACCGTGATCGTGGTATTGCCCTGAGATTTGAGATTCTTCTGTGGATCAGGTGCAATAGGAGAGATCTGGATCGTCAGGTTCTTTGCGTCGGAAGATTCGGTTCCGAATGCGTTTTCTGCCACCTCAGTAGCGTTTTTCGGCAGATAAAGCTTCGTCAGCTTGGGGGTATTCACGAAGGCTTCTGCGCCGATCTTTTCCAGAGTAGAGGGAAGCTCCACGCTTGCCAGTACCGGCATATCCTTGAATGCATTTGCACCAATTCCAGTAATGCCATAGCCAAGTTGTACTTTGGTGATGATAGACTTGTAAGCCACCCAATCAGGTGTGTTTTCGGCAGTAATATCAGGAATCACTGCAGTCTTTCCATCTTTGCCGAGCGCATCGGTCGTATCTGTATCTGCCATTTCAACTTCGATGGTCAGAACGCTGCCCTCAATGCTCCAGCGGTAGCCGTCGCGAACACCGGATGTCCCCAACGCGGAAGTTCCATACTTTTTAAGCCACTTCTGCATCGCGTCAGAGGAGGTCAGGAACTGTGTTTTTTCCAGACTGTCAACGATCTTGCCATTCTCGGTCGCAAAGGCGTTGTCTGCGACCTCCGTAACGCTGCCATCTACATTGACGGTTTTCAGTTTTCTCAGAGCGGCAAAGGCATTGTTCCCGATTCTGGTAATGCCATCCTGCACCACCAGCGTTTCAACATCACGGCTGCTCCAAGGTGCTGCATCAGCAGAGTCATAATCTCTGATCGCGCCATCGCCAAGCACCGTCAGGGTCTTGCTGCCCGCATCGTAGGTCCAGAACGTTTCGGAAGAGTACGGGGCAACACCGCAGGCACCCAGATCGGTATGGGTGATTACCTTGGTATAAACCGAGCCATCTTTCGTCAGCGTTCTGTACGCCTCGGAATCTTCCTTCACATGCACAGCAACCTCATTGCCGGTAGCGTGCGCGATGGTTCTGGTCAAATCTGCCGTAGGCCCTGTCGCAGGGAACGGGATACCCTTCATGTTGGGATTCAGAATGTACACATTCGTGGCTTTGCCTGCGTACCAGAATCCAACGTCGGTCATCTGCTCGCCGGTAGCGATCGATGCGCCATGGTTTTTCGTACCGACCAGCGCGCCACCGACCTTGGTCACAGTGTCGGGAATGCGCACCTTAACCGAGGTCGGCATTCCTTTTACATCGTTGAAGAGATAGCCGCCGATTTCCGTCAGACCATCAGCAAAGACGATCTCCTTGATCTCGGATGCACGTACGCCGGTGCCATCCCAATGGTTCTTATCAAATGTCTGCCCATACACCGCATACCACGGATACAGGGTATTATCACCCTGATAGCCATTGATGCCCGGCACTTTGGTGTCCTTGCTGGTGTCCGTCGGATAAATGGTGATCACGCCATCCGTGCTCATTTTGGCGGCGATCGTAGTTTCACCGATGTAGGCGTTGTAATACAGATCGGACGTCAGCGGGAGCGGCAGGCGACCCTGCGCATCCGGCTGAGCAAAAGCATTTGTTCCAACAGTTACACTTTCACCCAGCGTTACATTTTCCTGCTTGATCTTTTTAAGACTTGCGAAGGCATAGTCGCCGATGTGGGTGATCCCATTATCGACTGTAACCGTCTCAACATCGCAGAATGCCCACGGCGCGGCGTATGTAGAAGCATAATTCTTCATCTCACCGCTGCCCTTGATGGTCAGTGTCTTGGTGTTCTCATCATAGAGCCAGAACACCTCAGAAGAGTACGGTGCAGCACCACAGGCGCCCATGTCAGTGTGGGCCGCGACAATGTAATCGCTTGTTTCATCAAGTTTAGCATAAGCTGCGGAGTCTTTCTTGACATGAACCGTGTAGTTAAAGCCGCAGCCAATATTTCGCGCCATACTGTCCCCACCGGAAGAAGAAGGGGTATCACCTTTCTTTACCACGGGGAAGTCCGTCAGATTGGGATTCAGAATATAGACATCTTTAGCGTCCTTGCCGCCGAACCAGAAACCAACCGAGGTCACATTTTCCGGAATGACGCAGGTCGTTCCGGCGCTCTTATTGCCGATCAGCGCGCCGCCGATCTTCGTCACACTGTCAGGGATGCGGAACTTCACCGCCCCCGTGGGCCAGTTATTAGCGTCATTGAAGAGGTAAGCGCCGGTATCCGTGATGCCGTCGTCCCACACGATCTCTTTCAGGTTGACAAGATCCTTGGTGCTGCCTTTGTAGTCATTTTCATCAAAGGTCGTGCCATAGGCTTTGTCAAACCACGGGAATGCCGTATTGTCCTTCCGATACCCTTCTATTCTGGGAACCTCGGTGTTGTTAAACAGAGAATATGTGGGATAGATGGTCAGCGTGCCATCATTCGTCATTTTGGCAGCAATATCGGTCGTACCGATATAGGCACGGAACAACTCGTCCTTGTCCTTGGTCAGCTTCTTGCGCCCGAGTTCATCAACGTCAGCGGAATGATCAATGCCATTCTTTTTCAACCAATTGGCAAAACTGCTGCCTTCGTTGAAGCTGAACGAGATCGACTTAAGAGTTGTACCAAAAGGACTCTCGGCATCTTCATCGATTTGCACGCTGTCCGGAACCCTCACACTGGTGAGGCTGTTCAATCCAGCAAAAGCGTTCGTGCCGATATTGGCAACGCCAGCGCTGAGAACGATTTTTCTGATCTGGGATGCATAGGCATTCCACGGCGCAGGGGTTTCATCGGTGTAATTCGCCATCATGCCGTTGCCGCCGTCCATCGCGGCAATGGTCAGAGTATCGCCCTGCACCATCCAGACCAGTTCGGAGGCGTAGCCTTCTTCCGTTCCGCAAGCACCGATAGCGTCTACTTTTTCAAGCGTCATATTGGTAATGCCGCTTGTGTTCGACAGCTTTGAATCCTTTGCGGCATAAACAGTGGTGCCGGAACCCACCGCAAAGCTGGAAGTATTTACCGACGGAACTACGATCTCAGGATCACCGAGCACATAGAGTCTGCTCAGTTTGCCGAACAGGCGGGTAGAGAGAGTTGTTACGCTGCTCGGGACCGCGATATCAGAGGCGTTCAGACTCATGAAGGTCGCCTGACTCATTTTCGTAAGGGAGTCCGGCAGACGAAGCTTCAGATTTTGATTGAATGTTGCGCTGGTAATATCATCTCTTTTCTGATAATAAAACGCATACGCACCGACTTCGGTAATACCGGGGGCAAAACGGACAGAAGATACCGCCTTGTCGCCCAGCTTTTCCGTGTTCCACGGCCGCATGGCAACGCTGTTGTCTGCCGGCGCCCAGAAAGCCGCATTATAACGCGTGTAAGTCGGCAGCGCACCGGTACCGCTGATCACCAGCTCGTCGTCGTTCAGCTTTGCCGTAATCGTGCTGTCTTGCAGGCTGACACCATTGGTCAGATCATCACTCGTGTATACATGAACGAGTCGCTTCAGCCGATTTGCAAGATTTTCTGTGATCGTCCCCGCATTCTTTGCGCTATCGATCGCAGCCACTTTTGCCGCTTCATCAGCAGCAGCATTGATGTTGCTGTACAGTGTTTGGAGCGGCTCCGGGAGACTACCGTCCGGGTCATTGTCGTTGTATTTAATTTGCTGTTCTTCGCTGCCGTCAGTTGTGCTTGTGTAGCAAGCTTTCTTCTGATCCCAGTCATACACCGTTGTGGAAGTTTCAGTTTCTGAAGCAAAAACTACCGTCGGCAAAAGCGAGAATACCATGCAGAGACACAAAAGCAGGGATATCATTCGCTTCTTCAATTTGCGTTCCTCCAAATTCATAAAATATCTATATGAAGCCCGCCAATGGCAGGCAGTATTTTTTATACGCTTGCGGCTTTTGTTTTGCCCGCGCAGATGGGGCAGCCGCATTTTTTTGCGCCGGTTCGCGGGTAGATGGCAGCCTTCCAGACGTGCCCCAGCGGGCACTCCCACCAGACCTTTTTGTGCTGCCCACTGTGACCATCTCCGGCGTAAGTGCGCCATTGAGCGTCGGGTGCCACTCGGCGGCGATACGCGGCTCAACGGTCGCCAGATCATTGAAGCCTGCCAGCACCTTTCTGTTTGTGCAGTACGGGCAGCCGGTTCCGTTTGCGCGGGACGCAATCACTGCCTGAAAGCTGTGCCCCTTCTCGCAGATCCACCACGCCTTGCGGTTGCTGGTCAGCGTGACCTGCTGCGGGGTGAGCGTTCCGTTTCGTTCCGTGTCCCACTGTGCGGCAAGCACCGGATTTTGTGACGCAAGGTCATTGAAGCCGGGCAGCACCAGTTTTCCGGAACAATATGGGCAGCCACTTTGCCTTTTCGTCCGTGCAGAGACCGCCACCCGCCAGTGGTGTCCATGCCCGCAAACCCACCAGACCTTTTTCTCTGTCCCCGGAAAAACGTCTTTGGGCGTGAGATTGCCGTTGCGTGCAAAATCCCACTGCGAAGCAATCTCCGGATAGGTGGTTGCAAGGTCGTTTTCGCCGGGAAGGATCTGCCTTCCTGAACAGACCGGACAGCCGCACCCGGAAGCACGGGAATGGATGCTTGCGCGCCAGCTGTGTCCTTTTTCGCAGCGCCACCAGACGGGTCTATGGCTTCCGGCACTGACATCCGCCGGAACAAGCGGCACATTTTTCTTATAATCCCACTGCCGCGCCAGCTCCGGATGCTGTGTCGCCAGATCGTTGAAGCCAACCAGCACCTTTCGCCCTGTGCAGTAGGGGCAGCGGGCGCCGGCGCTTCTGGTATAGATCGCCGCCTTCCATTCGTGCCCGTTTTCGCACCGCCACCATGCAGCTTTGTGACTGCCATAGGTGACTGTCTGCGGCGTCATTGGGAGATTGTGCGCCGTGTCCCATTCGCGCAGCAGCGCATCCTTGTGATATTGCTTGCAATAGTCAAAGAAACTCTGTCTCATGCGCGCCTCCGTTCTGCATCCGGCTGAGGTGGGAGGTACAGATGCCGGTGCTTCTGGCTGACGTTTCCGGCGCAGACGGGGCAGCCGGTGCGCTTCTTTGCATTCGTGCGGTTCGAGATTGCCGTGCGCCAGACGTGCCCCTCCGGACAGAGCCACCAGACCTTGCGGTTGCTGCCTGCTGTGACCATTTCGGGTGTGAGCGCACCATTGAGCGTCGGATGCCATTCGGCGGCAATTTCCGGTTCAATGCTTGCAAGATCGTTGAAGCCTGCCAGCACTTTCTTGTTTCCGCAGTACGGACAGCCATTGGTACCCCGCGTCCGGTCCACGATCTCTGCTCTCCATTCGTGACCAAGCGAGCACCGCCACCAGACCGTCTGATGGCTGCCGGACACGACCTGTGACGGCGTGAGGTTTCCGTTTTCTGTTGGGTGCCATTCGGCGGCGACGGCGGGGAACAGCGTGGCAAGGTCGTTATAGCCTGCCTGCGCCACATCGTTTGCGCAGATCGGACAGCCAGCGCCCATTCGGACGCGCGTTTTCGGAGCAGCCTGCCATTCGTGACCGTTGGTACAGAGCCACCAAACCTTTTTGTCGTAGCCGTAGCTGATTTTCTGCGGCGTGAGGTCGCCGTTTTTTGTTGGATGCCACTCGGCAGCAAGCGCCGGATGGGTCGTAGCAAAATCATTGAAGCCGGGCAGGATTTTCCGGTTCGCGCAGACCGGGCAGCTGCACCCGGAGGCGCGGGAAGCAATACTTGCCTGCCAGCTATGCCCCTTTTCACAGCGCCACCAGACTTTGCGGCTGTTTCCGGCCATTACCATCTGCGGCGTCAGATCAAAGTTTTTTTCCCGGTCCCATTGCGCACTCAGTGCAGGGTGCGTCGAGGCTAAATCGTTAAAGCCCGCAAGAACCTCCCGTCCGGCGCAGAATGGGCAGCCCCTGCAGAGCGCCGTGCGGCTGTAGATCTCCTGCTGCCATTCATGCCCCAACCGGTCAATCCACCAGACCTTCTGCCGCGAATGGCAGGTAACTGCGTCTGGGGTCAGCCCATCATTTTTTGCGTAGTGCCATTGCTGCAGCAGCTCCGCGCGGCGGCTTCTGATGCAGTATTCTTTCAGCGTCATTCCGCGCGTTTCTGCGCTCATACGACTATGGCCTTCCTTCTGTCAATTGGTGCGTGGCGTGGTACCACGCGATAAAATTCTCGTGCAATCCCTCTCCGCGTTTTCGCGCCCGGATGGCATCGTCTTTCTTTTCATACGCACCGAGATAATACGTTTTTCGTTTGAACGTGATCTGTGCGCACCATCTTCCGGTGCGCCTGTTCCGGTAAACGCCGGTTACGCCGCTGGTGTTGGTGGGGCGCAAGCGCCGTCTGCCAGCTTCCAGAATGGTAACGGACGTACCCTCGCAGAGCTTGAGATTTTCCAGAAGCTGCTTTTCCTGCAAGCAGCCGCAGCTTTTTGTCTTACCGCTCTGCAGGTTCGTCTGGCGTACAACCGTTTCCTTCCCGCAGTCGCATTTGCAGCGCCACAGGTGCTGCCCGTCCTCTTTGCCTGCATAACCGGTTACGGTCAGCATGGAAAACCGCTTGCCGAGATAGTCTTTCAAAGGCGGATGGCTCAGACAGCCGCAGCTTTTCCGGTAGCCCGCTGTAAGCTGATGCAAAGGCGCGTCGATTTCGCCGCCGCAGTCACAGATGCAGTGCCAGACCGTGGAGCCGGAGGCATCCCGCGCCGGCAAAGGGTATTGCGCGGTCAGAAGCCCAAAGCGCTGACCTGTGATATCTCGCTGCCCAGGCTTGACATTTGTATTGCAGCCGCAGTCCGTGATGGTGCCGCGCTGCAAAGTGCGTGTGTCGAGCAGAATTTCTCCTCCGCAGTCACAGCGGCAGCGCCAGATGGTGTAGCCATTTTTGTGCTGGGACGTTGCTTCTTCCACGCGCAGATGACCGATACGATAGCCGATGGCAATTTTTGCGCGCGTTGTCTGTGCGGTCATATCGATTGCCCCATAGAACATAATTTTTCTTATGTAGTAAATGGGCATGGGAGAATGCGTGAGGTTGAACGACCAAACGCTGCACTGGAACGCAAGCCACACCCAAATGGGCGCAAAAAACAGACCAATGAAAAAATAGGTTCATTGGTCGATTTGGCGTGCCGTCCGGGCTGCCTGACGAGGATTTTTTTGTTTGCGAAATGGGAAATTAGATAAAAATTTGCACCGTCCGTCTTGTGAAAGTCCCAGAACTGTGCTATTATTTCCAGTATGTAAGGGTGCAGTTTGTCCACTTGGCGGCGCGTCTACTACATAAGAAAAATAATGTTGTGTCCCGTTGCGCTAAGCAAGCAAACCCAGCTTTTCCATTTGATGGCGGTGCTCTGTGCCGGTGGACATGATGTAGATGCGCGTCGTGTTGATGCTGCTGTGACCGAGAATATCTGCCAGTTTTGCAATATCCTTCTCCATACGATAGAAAGTCCGGGCAAAGAGTTTCCTCAGATTGTGGGGAAACACCTTGTCCGGATTTACGTTTGCCTGCGCACACAGCCGCTTCATGGCAGACCAGATATTGCTGCGGTTTAGGGATCGGCCGGTTCGGGTGCAGAAAATGATCCCGCTTTGGATTCCTGCGCCGCAAGCATACTGCAATAAGAGCTTTTGCAGCCCCCTGGGGATCAGAATACTTCGTGTCTTACTCTTGCACGCGACGGAAATTTCTCCGGCTCGGACAGCCTCCACCGTGAAATATTGCAGCTCGGATACGCGGATTCCCGTGGCGCAGAGCGTTTGCAGCAGCAGCCGCAGCCGCTGATCTTTCCTGGCAGCGTGCAAAAGCCTCTGGTATTCTGCCTTGCTCAGTTCCCGATTTGCAGCCAGATATGTTTTCTTCTGCACGCGATACAGCTTAACCTTGCAGTCCGCCCTGCCGCAGAAAACAAGGAAGCTGTTGAGCGAGGCGAGCATGGAGTTGACCGATAAAATCGTGTAACCTCTGGTCGGAAGATCACGCTTATATGCAATTGTCAGATCTTTCGTGAGCGCTTGTGATCCGGCGTATTTTGAAAATGTACGGACATCTCGGATGTATTTTTCGATGGTGGCGTTGCTTTTTTCTTCTTCGTACAGCTGCTGTGCATACTGCGCAAGCAGCTCGTTGGTGATAGAAGTCTCATTCATATTGTTCTCTCTTTCTGTGTCCCTGCACCCGGACGCAGACTTATTATACCGTTCTTTCTGCAAAGTGCGTGACCAGCTTTGGAGGACTTTTTCAAAAATCTCTCCTATCCGCAGCTTTCTGCTGAACATTTTTCCGGATGTCTTGTGTTTCTTCGGATCTTCGTATATCATGTTCCATATTGAGTATGATCTCCGGCAGGACAAGCACCTGACGGATACCCCTCTGCATTTTAGCATCCGCAAAAAGGAAGTGAACGATATGGTCTGCGACGAGAGCTTGTACCGCCAGTATCTGAGCGGCGACGACGCGGGGCTGGAGGCCCTGATGAAAAAATACGGCGACCCCCTGACCCTGTATATTGACGGCTATCTGCACGACGTTCACGAGGCGGAGGAGCTGATGCTGGACGTCTTTGCCTATCTGTTCACCAAAAAGCCCCGCATCCGGGACGGCGGCTTCAAGGCGTATCTATACAAGGCGGCACGGCACATGGCGCTGCGCCATAAGAGCAGGCGGAAGTGCCTGTTCAGTCTGGACGAGCTGACCGACGAGCCGGACGGACAGCTGCTGGCGGAGGAGGTCATCCGGACGAAGGAGCGGGATCGCACCCTTTATTTCTGCATGGCAGAAATGAACCCGGACTACCGGGAAGTCCTGTATCTCACCTATTTTGAGGATATGAGCTACACGCAGGCGGCGGAGGTCACGGGGAAAACGGTGAAGCAGATCACCAACATGGTGTATCGCGGAAAAGAGAGCCTGCGAA
>OHIL01000811.1_pt1 | contig 11938 bp, 11 predicted proteins | sample 1568231 | NCBI WGS metagenome assembly OHIL01 (sample SAMEA3879565, study PRJEB24766) | human gut metagenome | biome: human-associated habitat; feature: feces | place: USA | collected 1985/1987 | reverse complement strand
GGAACCGTCCACATTCACCCGAAAGGGAGTGGCATACGCTTGTTTCAGACGTACGGACGCAATACGCAGGCCATCTGCGTTACGGTTGTAAACCATCAGTTGGCGTGTGCTCGACCCTACGGTTGAAATCACGGTGTCGAACCGCACCGTATCGGCAGAAAAGGATAACAGCGCACTGCGGTCGGTCGTGAACGACATGGAGTCGTCACAAGACGTAAAACCGGATACGGCCACGACGCCCCACACAAGGACTGAGCCACAAAGGACGGATATTTTTCGCATATTCATAAATTCAAAAAAGGCATATCTGCCTTGTCATAACGCAGATATGCCCCGCTTATTTTAGGCTTTCACCGGAATATTCTTCAAAATGGCTTTGATATGATCCCAAACCATGGCAACGTCGGGCCGAACGACACCATGTCCAGACCGGGATACTTCTCGCTGAACAACCCACATTCCAATCCGGCGTGTATCCCCAACACTTTCGGTTCTTTGCCAAACAAGGCTTTGTAAGTTTCCACCGCTATTTTCAAAATCTCTGATTCCGGATTCATCTTCCAACCCGGATAGCCTTCGCCCACTTCCACACGGGCACCAGCCAACTCGAAAGCGGCTTTCACCATATTGCTCATGTGGTGGCGTGCACTCAGTATGCTGCTGCGCTGACTGGTTTTCACCAGAATCTTATTGCCGTCCGTCAGACGGATACTGGCCAAATTGGAACTGGTCTATATCCTGCGACATGGAAAGAGTACCGTTGTGCACGGCCTGTAAAGCCCAAATGAGCTTGCGGGCGACTTCGCGCTCCACGGCTTCCGGCCTCGCGCTTTCGCTCTGCAACTCGAAAACCATGGTCTTTTCGGTCACGCTGTATTCTTCTTCCACATCGGCACTGAACAGATTCCAATCCACACGGATGCTCTCCTTGTCCTTCATCGGGATGGCACAAACCGCCATCGCTTCACGGGGTATGGCGTTGTGCAGACCTCCGGCCTGGATGTCGCATAAATATAAATCGTATTTTGCCCAAGCATTATACAGAAAACGCGCCAGTATCTTGTTGGCATTCGCCCGCTTCTTATTGATGTCGTCACCCGAATGTCCGCCCGTCAATCCTTTCACCTTCACTTCGAAGAAAAAATAATCCTGCGGAACATCCACCGGCGTAAAGTCGAATTCAGCCGTAGTTGCCGCTCCCCCGGCACAACTTACGAACAACTGCCCTTCGTCTTCCGAGTCCAAGTTCAACAAAATATCACCGGACATGAAACCAGGCTTCATGCCGAACGCACCGCTCAAGCCCGTCTCCTCGTCACGGGTAAACACACATTCTATCGGGCCGTGGGCAATATCCGAAGCATCCAACAAGGCCAACTCCATCGCCACGCCTATCCCGTCGTCGGCCCCCAACGTTGTCCCGTCCGCACGCAACCAATCGCCATCAACCCACGTACGAATCGCGTCTTTTTCAAAATCGAACTCCACCTCACGGTTCTTCTCGCAAACCATATCCATGTGGCTCTGTAAAATCACCGTCTTACGGTTTTCCATCCCCGGAGCCGCCCCCTTACGAATCAATACGTTTCCCGTCTCGTCCACTTTGCATTCCAAACCTCTTTCACGGGCAAACTGTTCCAAATAAGCTATCATCCGCTCTTCTTTCTTGGAAGGACGGGGTATCCGGTTGATTTCTGCAAAAAACTTAAAAACCTCGGTTGGTTTCAATGAGTTCATTTCCATATCCATAATTTTATATATTCATTCTACTAAATTTGGTTAAAAGCGAAGATACGACACAAATCCACGCTTTTAAAGTTTATCTTTGCAGCACAAATATACGCAAAAATGTTGAAGACACTATTGTTTACCCTGATAATTGTGGCCATAAGTATGGCATTCTTTGCCATAAAAATCCTTTTCAAGAAAAACGGCCGCTTCCCGAACACCCACGTAGGCCATAGTGCGGCTATGCGCAAACGGGGCATCACGTGCGTACAAACCATGGATGCCCTGGAACGGGTGGAAAACCCACATAGAATCAATGAACGCAGTACAAGAAAATCATAAATAAAGAAAAAATAATGAAGAAAAACAGTATCATTGGCGCAGGACTTATCACCTTGGCAGCCACATTCGCCCTGACGGGATGTAACAAGTCGGCACCGGAAGAAAAAACAAACACTCAAGCTACGGAAATCCCTGCAGGCGGATTGAAAATCGCATACGTGGAAATCGACACTCTGATGTCGCAATACAATTTCTGTAAAGACTACACGCTCCTGATGAACAAAAAGGGAGAAAATATCCGGGCTACATTGGCCGGAAAAGAACGCGCCCTCCAGGCTAAAGCCGCAGAACTGCAAAAGAAATATGAAACCAACCAGTTCACCACCAAAGAACAAGTGGAACAGGCTCAAATGACATTGGCCAAACAACAACAGGACTTGCAAGCATTAAACGACCGGTTGATGAATGATTTCGCCGCAGAACAAGCAAAATACAACACCGAAATGCGCGATTCCATCCAAGCATTCCTGAAAGAATACAATAAATCAAAGAAATTCGATTATATCATCAGCAAGGCGGGAGACAATATCTTGGTAGCCAACGCTAAGTACGACATTACTAAAGACGTGGTAAACGGCCTGAACAAGCGGTACAAACAGAAACCGGAAATGGCCGAAAAAATCAGCGGAAAAATCAAAGAATAAAAATAAGGCATCCTCTCACCCGAAAATGAGAGGATGCCTCGTTTTAAAGGAAAATACGGAATCCCATCTTATGGATGTATCTCATAATCCCAATCCTTAAGGGCATATCCCCAATTTTCATTCACCAACTGAATGGTACGGGGCTTATACTCATATTTGTTCTTTTTGTAGCCTTTCTTCCGGTCTGTATATCGGCGTATGGCAGCCTCGGCACAATGAAACTCGCGAATACCTAATTTTTCATACGCGAGCTTCGTAGTCCCGAATGCATCAGCCTCAAAATCCTCGAATTTCACTTCGAAAAGATTTCCTTCCGGCACATATTTTTTCTGTTCCTCGTAGGCGCGGTAAAGCTTTGTATAGGTAAGAAGAATATTCTTCTCCATCTCCTCGTCGCTGATATGCTGTAATTCCAACGGCTTGATGGTGTTGGTGAAGAAGCTACGTGTGCTCTCGAACACCGTATAGGGGTTACGCATCAGATAAATGAACTTGGCATTGGGAAACATTTCGACCAAGGCTTTTACACGTCCCGTATGAGGCGGGTTCTTGGATAAATACACATCACCTCCCGTCGTACAGTACCTGGAAATCTTCATCAACTTCACAAATGTTTCCTTGAATACCTGAAGTTCCTCTTTCGTAATGTTCTCGAACGTCAGATACTTGTCGCAATATTCCTGCCATTTCTGAGGAAAGAACCAAAAGTCATAGAAGGAATAAGGCATCATGTTCGACAAAGCGAATTCTTCCTCCTGCGGCAGGTCGGGAGCCAACTCCATATTATCCGTCGGACGCTTGTCCGGCATAAGCCACCCCATCGTCTTCTTGAAGAACGGTTGCCCGAACATCATCAGATGGGGAAATACAGTCTGGTACGTTGTCGTATAGCAAAAATTATCGTCCTGAGCAAAGATGTTGTGCACAAAAGTCGTACCGCTTCTCCAATGCCCGAGGATGAAAACAGGATCGTGGTCGAATTCGTACGCCCCCAACTTCTCCTCAAACCTGTGGTCTTGGATAGGTGCCAACAAACTCAACAGCCTGCATACGCTTTTCGTCAGATAATACTTGGTACGCTTGTCCGGAGCTATTTCCTGACCACGCGTCATTTCTTTAAACGTTTTCCAATCGGCACCTACTAACGTATTGACCGGAAGTTTGCTGAACTCTAATAATCCCATGAAACTTTGATTTTTAATTAAGGTTATTCTTTAATGATTTCTATCGCGAGACCTTGCCGTCCCAAATCTTTGACCGCTTTCTCTATGGCTTCGTAATGCTCTTTACCAATACCTAATTTAGGCAAGTCCAACTCCGGAAGACGCTCAACGTCATTCTCCTTGGCTTCCACCGGACCGATAATCATGCCCACAGCACTGGTGTTGTTCGTAATCGGATCTATCAATATGAAGGAACCGGTTGCACGGTTCTTCTGATAAGCATCAAAAAATATGGGTTTTGCCGTCGTGATATGCACTTTCCCGATTTCATTCAAATGAAAACAGTCTGCCGGACGCTGCTCCATCGTATTCACATCTACCTGATAACAAATCTCACCTACCGTGGCACGAGTCGTATTCGTATTATGCTTCAGATAAAAATGCTTGTTACGGTCCATCGGTTCTTCGTCCATCCATACGAGCATCGTCTCGAAATAGCGCCCTACTTCCGGCACGTTGTCTGGATGTACTAACATCTCACCACGTGAAATGTCTATCTCATCCTCCAACGTCAACGTCACGCATTGCGGACAAAAAGCCTCTTTCAAATCTCCGTCGTACGTCACAATACGTTTCACATGAGACTTCTTACGCGACGGAAGAGCCATGATTTCATCTCCTTCCCGTACCACACCGGAAGCTATCTTTCCGCAGAACCCACGGAAATCGAGGTTAGGGCGCAACACGTACTGCACAGGATAACGGAAATCCGTCATGTTGCGGTCGGTATGAATGGGCACGGTCTCCAAAAAGTCCAACAGGCTAGTGCCTTCATACCAAGGCGTACGCTCGGACTTTTCTACCACATTGTCACCATCCAAAGCGGAAAGGGGAAAACAAGTCACATCTTCTATACCTAATTTATCCGTCAAAGCCTTATATTCCGCTACGATGGCGTCGAACACGTTTTCGTCGAAATCCACCAAATCCATCTTGTTCACGGCCAACGCAATATGTTTGATTCCCAACAAGGAAACAAGAAAGGTATGACGACGGGTCTGCGTGATGACTCCCGTACGGCCAAATTAGCTGTGGAACCGCCGGTAATCATGTTGCGGGTGTATTGTTCGTGTCCCGGAGTATCGGCAATTATAAATTTGCGTTGGTTCGTCGAGAAATAACGATAGGCCACGTCTATGGTGATACCTTCTTCGCGCTCCGCCTTCAAACCGTCGAGCAACAAAGCATAATCTATATGGTCGCCGGCATTTCCCACACGTTTGCTGTCACGCTCCAAAGCCTGCAACTGATCCTCATACAGTTTCTTGCTGTCGAACAAAAGCCGGCCTATCAATGTGGATTTTCCGTCATCCACCGAACCGGCCGTCAACAGGCGCAACAAATCTTTTTTCTCGTCTTGGTCTAAAAACTCCTTTATATTTAATGTAGCCATATAATACCCTCCTGAATTAAAAATACCCTTCACGCTTTTTCTGTTCCATGGACGCCTCCTGGTCGAAGTCTATCACACGGGTCGTACGCTCACTCTTGGTGGTAGTCATCATTTCCTCCACAATCTTCTCTATCGTGTCGGCTTCACTTTCGATGGCACCGGTCAGCGGCCAACAGCCCAACGTACGGAAACGAATCTTCTTCATCTCAATCTTGTCGCGGTATTTTTCCGGCAAACGGTCGTCGTCCGGCATAATCAGTTGTCCGTCGATGTTCACTACCGGACGTTCCTTGGCATAATACAGCGGGACGATAGGAATGTTTTCCAAACGGATGTACTGCCAAATGTCCAATTCTGTCCAATTACTCAACGGGAACACCCGAATACTCTCTCCTTTGTGGATACGGGCGTTATAGATGTCCCATAACTCCGGACGTTGGTTCTTAGGATCCCACTGTTGGAACTGGTCACGGAATGAAAAGATACGTTCCTTTGCACGGCTTTTCTCTTCGTCGCGACGCGCCCCACCAAAAGCCGCGTCAAACTTATACTTGGACAAAGCATCCAACAAAGCCTTGGTCTTCATCAAATCCGTATGCACCTTACTGCCGTGCGTAAAGGGGCCTACCCCTGCCCGGAACGCTTCCATATTGGATTCCACAATCAGGTTCCAACCGTATTTTTTGGCATAGTCATCGCGAAATTGTATCATCTCCTTAAACTTCCACTTGGAGTCGATGTGCATCAAAGGGAAAGGAACCTTGCCCGGGGCAAAAGCCTTTTCAGCCAAACGAACCATCACGGAAGAATCCTTTCCTATGGAGTAAAGCATTACAGGATTCTCAAACTCAGCCGCCACCTCACGGATAATGTGAATGGACTCAGCCTCCAACTCCTGCAAATGACTCAATTTATATTCAGACATAATATTGTGATTTATTTATTGTTCAATATAAGTTCCAACACTTTATTAACCGATTCTTCCAACGTCAGAACGGAAGTATCCAACGTCAGAGCCGGATGTTCCGGCACCTCGAAGGGGGCACTGACTCCGGTAAAATCCTTGATTTCTCCCCGACGTGCACGGGCATACAAACCCTTTACGTCGCGTTGTTCGCAAACTTCCAACGGTGTGGACACATAGACTTCCCTAAAATCGTCTGCCCCGATAATCTCAGAAGCCATGTGACGGGATTCGTTCGTAGGACTGATAAAGGCTGAAAGCGTCACCACCCCCGTATCTACGAATAATTTTCCGATTTCAGCAATACGACGGATATTCTCTTTCCGGTCATCAGCCGAGAATCCCAAATTCTTATTGATACCGCTACGAATATTATCACCGTCCAAAATGCGGCACAAGATGCCACGCTTATGCAACTCCCGTTCTACACCGAGTGCCACCGTACTTTTCCCGGAACCGGACAAGCCAGTGAACCAGACCATCACCCCACGTTGTCCAAGAAGTTGTTCCTTGTCCGAACGGGTCATCATTTTTTCGTATATCGGATAGATATTTGTCGCCTCTCCCATAAACTGCTTACTTCTCTTTTAAAAATTCCAGAACAAAGGTATTAAAAATACAGATAACACAAACACAATTATGTTCAAAGGCAAGCCTATTTTAACGAAATCGGTAAATTTATAGCCTCCGATACCTTGTACAATCAAATTGGTCTGGTAACCGATAGGTGTAGAGAACGAGGCTGACGCAGCCATACAAATCACTACAAAGAACGGAGTCGGACTCACTCCCAAATGATTGGCCACCTCCAAAGCGATAGGAAAAGACAGGGCGGCGGCGGCGTTATTCGTTATCAACTCCGTAAACAGGTTCGTGATAACAAAAATCACAGCCAACAAAGCATACGGTCCGAGAGCATCGGTCATACCTATTATATATTCGGCAATGAAAGCCGCAAACCCGGAATTACTCATAGCCTTACTGATGGCAAAAGCACAGGCGATGGTAATCAACACGTCCCATGAAATGAACTTCGTATATTTCTTGGGATTGAACATTCCCGTCCAAGCCATAATCACCGTTGTGACGCAAACAAAGAAAAACATATCCAACTTCAGTCCGGGAAGAGCCCGCTCCACGACCGGAAGCTCGCCTACCGTTGCCCCGATAATCATCACCAACAACAGAATCATGGCCAGATATTTCTTTTTCTTTCCCATTTCGGGTTCCGCATCCAACACCGACAACATCAAAAACACGCGGCTGTCTCCCCACGTCGGAATAAAGGTGCCGTCTGCATCCAGAATCAACGTGTCATTTTCTGACAGGCGTACATTCATCCAATCCCCTTGGAGACGTTCACCATTACGATGCAGACTTTTTACCGTGGCTCCATAATGACGGTGAAAATCAAATTCGCGCAACGTTTTTCCGTTTCCGGGGAAACGTGCCCCCAACACAGCCTCCACGCGTACAATGTCACCCGAGTCGCTACTTTCTTCAATATCGTCATCTTTCAGGGTTCGGTCTGGCAATAAACGCTTGGCAAAACAAACCAGATAAATAATGCCCACAATGGCTATAATCACCCCGACTTGCCCCAATTCGAAGATGGAAAATCCCTTAAGACCCGCGTCTTGTATCATTCCGTCCACCACCAAATTCGTGGAAGTTCCTATCAACGTACAAATACCGCCAAGTATAGTGGCATACGAAAGAGGTATCAGAAATTTTGCAGGCGGCAGTTTCATCCGTCTTGCCCAGTTCTTGATGATAGGCGCAAAGATGACAACCACCGGCGTGTTGTTCAGAAAAGCCGAAATGAAAGCAATGACCGGCAATACACGCAGATTCGTATTGGCTACTGTAGACTTCTTTTGCGGTAACATGGCAAAAATCAAACGTTCCAACACCCCACTCTTACGTATTCCTTCACTGACCAGAAACAAAAGAGCCACCGTAATCATGCCTTTGTTCGAGAAACCCTCCAACACTTCCTTAGGGGTAAGTATTCCCGCACAGAAAAACAAGATGACGACAGAAAAAAGTATCATGCCCGGACGCATACGGTCGTAGATCAGTGCTACGACCATAGCGGCCAGACAGATTAAGACATAAACAATTTCAAAATTCATGGTATGGCATGATTGTGTAGTGTTTACTTATATTCAGACCAACTCTTTATGGACAGATCATCCATATCAATATGGCAGAAAGCCTGGATAAAGGCACTCGCCAAACGGGAGTTCGTAATCAAAGGAATATTCAAATCCACCGCAGCACGGCGAATCTTGTAACCGTTGCTCAATTCGCTTACCGTCAAATCCTTCGGGATATTGACCACCATATCTATCTCCCGGTTATGCAGCATGGCAAGTGCTTGAGGTGTTCCCTCCTCACTCGGCCAATACACCAAATGGTTCGCCACACCGTTCTCCGTCAGATAACGGCTAGTTCCTCCTGTAGCATAAAGTTCATAACCATGCTCTTTTAAAGTACGGGCTGCTTCTAGCATGTCGGCTTTCTGTTTGGCGCCACCGGTAGACAAAAGAATGTTCTTCTTCGGAATACGATGCCCTACCGAAAGCATGGCCGTAAGCAAAGCGGTTCCCGAGTCGTCACCCAAACAACCGACTTCTCCGGTCGATGCCATATCGACTCCAAGTACGGGGTCGGCCTTCTGCAAACGGTTGAACGAGAACTGGCTAGCCTTGATGCCCACATAATCGAAATCGAAAAGGCTCTTGTTCGGCTTCTCCACCGGCAATCCCAACATGACTTTCGTGGCCAGTTCTATCATATGCACCTTGCTCACGAACGGAAAACTCCGTGAAGCACGCAGGTTGCATTCAATCACCTTGATGTCGTTGTCCTTGGCCAAGAACTGGATATTGAACGGGCCGCTGATTTTCAGCTCGCGGGCTATTTGCCCGGAAATCTTCTTGATGCGACGCACCGTCTCCACATACAATTTCTGTGCAGGGAACTGGATGGTAGCATCTCCCGAATGCACGCCGGCAAACTCAATGTGCTCGCTGATGGCGTATGCCACGATTTCTCCCTCGCGTGCCACGGCATCCATCTCCACTTCCTTGGCATGCTGCAAGAACTTACTGATGACAACTGGATGTTTATGAGATACATTGGCAGCTAACTTCAAGAATCGCTCTAACTCATCCTGATTGGAACATACGTTCATCGCCGCACCGGAAAGCACATACGAAGGACGTACCAGGACCGGAAAGCCTACCTTACTTATAAATGCGTTTACATCGTCCATACTGGTCAGCGCACTCCATTCCGGTTGGTCCACACCGATACGGTTCAACATGGCCGAAAACTTCTCACGGTCTTCCGCATTGTCAATGCTCTTGGCCGTCGTGCCGAGAATAGGAATACGCTGTTGGTCCAAACGGATGGCCAGGTTGTTCGGGATTTGTCCGCCCGTAGAAACGATAACCCCTTTCGGACATTCCAAATCCAGAATATCCAACACGCGCTCGAAAGTAAGTTCGTCGAAATAAAGGCGGTCGCACATGTCGTAGTCGGTAGATACCGTTTCGGGATTGTAGTTAATCATCACCGAACGGAAACCCTCTTTACGGATGGTGTTCAACGCCTGCACACCGCACCAATCGAACTCGACGGACGACCCGATACGATAGGCACCCGAACCCAAAACCACAATACTGCGCTTGTCGTGTTCGTAATGAATGTCATGGGCTATGCCGCTATAAGTCATGTACAAATAGTTCGTCTGCGCCGGATACTCGGCAGCCAACGTGTCTATTTGTTTCACAACCGGTACGATACCTGCGGACAAGCGACGACGGCGCACTATCAGCGAAGCCTCTTCGATGTCCATTTCCTCTTCCATACCCAAGGCACGGGCTATCTGGAAATCCGTAAAGCCTTGCACCTTCGCCCGGCGCAACAAGTCATTGTCTAGCACATTGATGCTTTTGCAGGCATGCAAAGCCTTGGACGTATCCTTGATGTTCTGTAGTTTTTGCAGGAACCACTTGTCTATCTTCGTCAGTTCATGAATCCGGTCTATCGTATAACCTTTCTGCATGGCCTTGGAGATGATAAAGATACGCTTGTCGGTCGGTTCGTGCAGGGCGGCATCGATGTCGTCGATTTGCAGTTCCTTGTTCTCCACAAAACCATGCATCCCCTGGCCTATCATGCGCAAGCCTTTCTGGATAGCTTCCTCGAAAGTACGGCCTATGGCCATCACCTCGCCTACAGACTTCATGGAGGAACCCAACTCGCGGTCCACACCTCGGAACTTGCCCAAGTCCCAGCGCGGTATCTTGCACACCACATAATCCAACGCCGGCTCGAAGAAGGCCGATGTCGTTTTCGTCACGGAGTTTTTCAGTTCAAAAAGCCCGTAGCCCAACCCCAATTTGGCAGCCACGAAAGCCAACGGATAACCGCTGGCCTTGGATGCCAAGGCGGAAGAACGGCTTAACCTTGCGTTGACTTCAATGACGCGATAATCTTCGCTTTCTGGGTCGAAAGCATATTGCACATTACATTCTCCCACGATTCCGATGTGACGGATGATGCGGATGCTTAACGCCCGCAATTTGTGGTATTCCGAATTGGTCAACGTCTGCGAGGGGGCTATCACGATACTTTCGCCGGTATGGATGCCGAGCGGGTCAAAATTTTCCATATTGCACACCGTGATACAGTTGTCATACCGGTCGCGAACCACTTCGTATTCAATCTCTTTCCATCCTTTCAGGCTCTTCTCCACCAACACTTGAGGTGAAAACGAGAATGCCTTCTCTGCCAACTTGTTAAGTTCTTCTTCGTTGTCGCAGAATCCTGAACCCAGGCCACCCAACGCATAGGCCGCACGGATAATCACGGGATAGCCCAGATGGGCAGCCGCCTTGCGGGCTTCTTCGATATTCCCGCAAGCATGGCTCTTGATGGTCTTCACGTCGATTTCATCGAGCTTCTTCACGAACAATTCACGGTCTTCCGTGTCGATGATAGCCTGTACCGGAGTTCCGAGCACCTGCACGCCGTATTTCTCCAAGATTCCTTCCTTATATAAGGCCACACCGCAATTCAAAGCCGTCTGTCCTCCAAACGCCAACAAGATACCTTGCGGCCGTTCCTTCCGGATGACTTTCTCCACAAAAAACGGAGTCACCGGCAAAAAATAAATCTGGTCGGCCACCCCTTCGCTCGTCTGCACCGTGGCGATGTTCGGATTGATGAGTACCGTCTCTATCCCTTCCTCTTTCAACGCCTTCAACGCCTGCGAACCGGAGTAATCAAACTCACCGGCCTCGCCGATTTTCAGCGCACCGGAACCTAACAACAATACTTTCTTTATTCCTTTATCTTCCATAGACCACCTGTTTCTTATTTGAGCAAATTTACAAAATCATCGAACATGAACTCCGTATCCACCGGACCGCTGCAAGCTTCCGGATGGAACTGCGCACTGAACCAAGGATTTACTTTATGGCGTATGCCTTCATTGGAACCGTCGTTCATGTTGACGAACAAGGGTTCCCAGTCTGCCCCGAGCGTTTCCGCATCCACAGCATAACCGTGGTTCTGGCTCGTGATGAAACAACGGGTCGTGCCCACCATCCTCACCGGCTGATTGTGGCTG
>OHIL01000803.1_pt1 | contig 12057 bp, 7 predicted proteins | sample 1568231 | NCBI WGS metagenome assembly OHIL01 (sample SAMEA3879565, study PRJEB24766) | human gut metagenome | biome: human-associated habitat; feature: feces | place: USA | collected 1985/1987 | reverse complement strand
GATCCGGCGCTCCTCGCTGGAGAGCTTTTCAAGGTAAGCCGACTCCACCGTTCCGCAGACATAAAGCCGCATCGGTTCAAAATGATCGAAGAAACCAGCCAGATACAGACCCGGCCGGCTCACATCATCGACCGTGACATGGATCTTATGATAGTCTGAGGACTCATAGAGCTTTTCCAGATGAAATTCCTCGACAAGCTCTGACAGGGGCACCGAATAAACATTTGACATTCATAACACCTCACGGCGATTATAACCTGTTTCTGACGGTTTGGCAACCGTAAAAACAGATATGGTGCTTTTTCCGTAAAAATTTTTTGTTCCATACAAGAATTTGTGCTTGCATTTTGCGGAAACATCTGCTATTATACTAGACGGCGTCCGTAGGACAGCTGTTATATGATTTTTAAGCGGCGAGGAGGTGCAGCTAATGGCAAAGTGCGATATCTGCGGCAAGGGCGTTACTTTTGGAATCAAAGTTTCCCACTCTCATAGAAGATCCAACAGAGCATGGAAGCCCAACGTCAAACGGGTAAAAGCGATTGTTGACGGTACTCCGCGCCATGTGTACGTCTGTACAAGATGCCTGCGTTCCAACAAGGTTGAGCGCGCGATCTGATAGACAACCGAAAAGACAAGTCGAAAGACTTGTCTTTTTCTTTTTCGCATTTCCAAAACCGGCCGGCGGCGAGGTTCTCCCTCACCTGCCGGCCGATTTGCATTTTGCTTCAGAAGCGCGCCTGTATCTCCCGGATCCCGCGCGACAGGACCTCGTCGCAGCCATCACCGATGGCGGCCTTCAAAAGTGCGTACTCGTCGAGCGTTCCCTGTCCATGCAGCACGCGGAACGCGCCCGCATCGCTGCCCGGCGCGATCAGCGCCCCGAGCGCCGCCGCCCTCCGCACGTTTTCCATCGCGCCCTCCAGCAGCGGCTTTAAAACCGCGTCCGGGAAGCGCCCGCAGCCGATCAGATTCCCGAAGGTCACGAGCGTCGGCACCCACACCGTCCGGCTCTCTGCGAGGCGGTGCAGCGTCTCCTGTCCAAGATATGCGCCGTGCTCGATGGAATCCACGCCGTTTTGCAGCGCGACGATCACACCCTCGGGGCTTTCAACGTGCGCTGCGACGAGCATGCCGAGAGAGTGCGCCTTGTCGCACGCGGCCTTAACGAGCGCGGGGGGCATGCGCAGCACGCCCGGCTCGCCCACGACCTCGGCGTCCAGCACGCCGCCGGTGATCATCAGCTTGATGAGGTCGGGCTTTTCCGCCGCGATCCGCTCCACGTAGGCCGCTGCCTCCTCCGGCGTCCGTGCCTCATAGGCCAGCGAGCCGGCCATGTGGCCGCCCGGTACGGATACCGCCATATTGGAGGCCACCACCCGGGGGCTGAGGATCTCGCCTGCCGCCGCCTTCTCGCGGATGATGGTGTCAAAGTCCGCCACGCCGCCCACGGTACGGATGGTGGTAACGCCGCTGAGCAGCTCCGTTCTGGCGTAGCTCTCGCAGAGCTTGACACCCACCCGGCGCATAAGGCCGTTGGAGGTGATGAGCTTCACCAGCTTCTTCGGGTCGGAGGGCTTCTTCTTCGGCTTGCCGGAGGCCGGCAGGTGTACGTGCAGGTTGATCAGCCCCGGCAGGATGTACCGTCCCGCCAGATCCACCGGCTCATACCCGGCGGGTACAGGGCCTTCCGTGACGGCGGCGATCTTACCGCCCTCCACACAGACGACCTTGCCGGTCTGGGGGGTCATATCCCGCGTCCCGTCCAGCAGGACGCCGTTTATCAGCGCATAGCGCGTCTCGTTCTTATACATCGCAGCACCTCCTGTAAAAATCGTCAGGATTCCTCAGGATTCCTTGCCGCCGGATACGTTGGCGACGAATACGCAGACCAGGATCACCGCCACGCCCAGCATCTGCCACACGCTGAACGGCTCCTTCAGCAGCACCACGCCCGCCAGCACCGATACCACCGTTGTCACGTTGGAAAACAGCGACGTCTCCGACACGGACAGATGGCTGTTGGCGAAGTTCAGCAGACCATAGGCCAGCACCGAGGACAAAAGCCCCAGATACAGCACCGCTACCCAGAAGCCGCCGTCGTGCATGGGCCCGGTGATGAGGGGGCTGTGCAGCCCGCCGGCATAGATCAGTCCCACCGGGATGAACACCACCATGCCCACGATGAACATGACGTAGGTCATCTCAAAGGGGGTAAAACGCTTGGCGGCGTTGTGGCTGATGCCGTAGTACAGCGTATCGCTGAGCATGGTCAGCACCAGAAACAGCATACCCAGCGCGGAGACCATCATGGCGCCGCCCACGGAGATCAGCGCCACGCCGCCGATGGCGCCCAGCGCGCACAGCACCTGCTTCAGCGTCACCCGCTCGTGGAGCACCAGCACATCCATGAGGATGCAGCACACCGGCACGGCGGCGATGATGGTACCCGCCACCGCCGAGGAGGTGTACAGGATACCGTAGTTCTCGAAGATGAAATACGCCACCGGCTGCACGATGCCCAGCAGCACCAGCTTATACACCGGCTTGCCCCGCAGGGAAAAGGCGAACAGCGGCCGCCCCCGGAGCTTACCCACCAGCGCATTGACTAAGATGACCAGCGACATGGCCGCCACCGCCACGGTGAACCGAAAGGCCAGCAGCACCGTAGGCGCCGCAACCTCCAGCGCCAGCTTGGAGAACATAAAGCTCATGCCGAAGATCACGGCGGAGGTCAGTGCCGCCAGCAGCGACAGCGTATGCGTCTTTTTCTGTGTCATGTCCCGATACCTCTTTTTTCTTTGCGGCCGCCTTATGCGGCAGCCATTCTGCGGCGATTATACCACAAGAAAACACAGAATGATATAGGAAGCTTTTCTTTTCTGCCGTACCGCCCCGGAAAAAGCGACAGCCCCGCGCACTGCGCGGGACTGTCGTGCCGGAGGCTTGGGGAGGTCCCTCCGGGCGGGATTATGCATAACAGGGAAAAGAAAAGTTTTATTTGTCTGTGACTCTGCTGACGATGCCGACCACCAGAAGAAGACCGGCCAGAGCTGCCAACATAATATTCGGACCCATGCTTCAGCGCCTCCTTTTCTGTTGAATTCTTAACGTCTCTTTAATGTATCTTTACTGTATCACACAATATTCAATTTGTAAAACGCATCATATTCATCGAAATCATGAAAAATACTTTGCACCGCACAGCACGATGTGGTATACTGGCGCAAAGAGAGGAGCGTGGGCGCATGAGCGTGGCAAAATACCAGATCTTTTTGAAAACGGTGGAGCGCGGCAGCTTTACAGCGGCGGCGCGGGAGCTGAGCTTTACCCAGTCCGGCATCAGCCACGCCATCAACTCGCTGGAGGAGGAGCTGGGCGTGTCCCTGCTCATCCGCAGCCACGGCGGTGTCACCCCCACGGCGGATGGCCGGGCGCTGATGCCCTATTTTGAGAAGATGTGCGCCATGCAGCACCAGCTGGAGCAGCGGGCCGCCGACCTGCGAGGGATGGAAACCGGTCTGGTGAAGGTCGCCACCTTCACCAGCGTGTCGGAAAAGTGGCTGCCCAACATTCTCAAGACATTTCAGGAGCTGTACCCCCGCATCGAATTTGAGCTGCTGCCCTCCAACTTCAACAATGAGATCAGCGACTGGATACTCAACGGGCAGGCGGACTGCGGCTTTATCAGCCTGCCCGCCCCGGCGGAAAAGTATCTGGACTGCTGGCTTTTGCAGCAGGATCAGTGGAAGGTCATCGTCCCCTGCGGACACCCGCTGGCCGGCGCTGACCCCTTCCCGCCGGAGGCACTGGAGAAGTACCCCCTGATCCTGCTGGACGAGGGGGACGACTATGAGATACAGGCCGTGTTCGACACGCTGGGCATCACGCCGAAGATCCAGTACACCGTCCAGCAGGACCAGACCATTCTGGCCATGGTGTCCAACGGGCTGGGCATCAGCATCATGGAGGAGCTGATGCTCTACCGCTGTGCCTACCCGCTGGTGGCCTGTTCTCTGCCCCAGCCCTTCTACCGGAACATCGGCGTCTGTGTCAAGGACAAAAACGCCCTGTCCAACAGTACCCGCGCCTTTATCGACCACACCCGCCGCTGGGTGCTGGCCAACTTCCCCGACGGCTGGAACGCACCGCCGCCCACCACCCGCTGAAAAAAGCAAGAAAGAAAGACCTGCCGGGCAGGTCTTTCTTTTTTGTGTGTTTTTTATTCGCGGCGCAGCGCCTCGATGGGGTTGAGCTTGGAGGCCTTCACCGCCGGTACGAAGCCGAACACCACGCCGATGCACATGGAGAAGGCCACGGCGATGATGCAGGCCGGTACGCTGATGGCCACCGGCGTGCTCATCACATGGGACATCATCTCCGCAAGGCCGATGCCGCAGCCCACGCCCAGTATGCCGCCCATGCTGGTCAGCACCGCCGCCTCCGTCAGGAACTGCCAGCGGATCCGGCTCTGCTGGGCGCCGATGGCGATCTTCAGGCCGATCTCGCGGGTACGCTCCGTCACCGACACCAGCATGATGTTCATCACGCCGATGCCGCCCACCACCAGAGAGATGGCGGCGATCCAGATCAACTGCTTGTTGGAGCTTTCGGACAGGCTTTGCAGCTGGCTGGCCTGCTCCAGCAGGTCCTTGGACTGGTACTTGAACGTGTCGCCGGAGATAACATGACCGTTCAGATACTCCGCCACGTTGTTGCCGGCGGTGGTCATATCGTTGGTGGACGTGGCGCGGACCGCCACGGACTGGGGCTCGTCATAGCGATAGACGATGGGCCAGCAGCTATCGGGGATAAACACCGTGCCGGAGGTATTGCCCGTGTACATATAGTAGTCGTTGAGGTTATTGATCACCGGCTCGGAGGTCACCCGCGGGGAGATCACGCCCACCACGGTGAACGGCTCGCCGGAGATCTCCATGGTGCCGCCGATGGGGTTTTCACCCTGAAACAGGCTCTGCGCCGTCTTGGTGTCGATGAGTGCCACCTTCCGACAGTTGGCAAAGTCCGACGCGCTGAAGCCCCGGCCGTAGTTAACGGCATAGTCCGCCGCGGCCAGATAGTGGCTGTCGATGCCGTACAGGTTGCCGCTGAAGGAGTTGTTGCCCACATACACGCCGTCGGGCCACTGGCGCTGGTGGTACAGCGCCACATCCGCCACGCTGTCCAGCTTGCTCATTTCGTCGCGCATCTCCTCGGTGATGACGCTGACGCCCTGGGGCAGCGCCATATAGCCCAGCTCCACCTGATTGCCGTCCTGCGTCAGCTGGACACGCACCACGTTGTTGCCCGCGCCGATCAGGTTCTCCTTGATCTGCTCGTTGGTACCCTGAATGGTGGACACGATGGTGATGATGGCAGCAATGCCGATGATGATGCCCAGCATGGTCAGGAACGACCGCAGCTTGTGGCTCCAAACGCCCTGAAAGGCGAGATTGATATTTTCTAACATACCTTCGCCCTCCTTACATACCGCCGTACAGCTGATCCACCGTGGCCTCCACCGTGGCGGCGCCGGGCTTCACGTCGCGGCCATAGGGGAACGCCACCAAGTCCTCCACCGTCAGGCCGCCGCGGATCTGGGTGTAGCTGCCCCACAGGTCGCGGCCCGTCTGGATCCAGCGCTGCTCCAGCTTGCCGTCCTCGCCCCGCGCCAGCACATAGCTCTTGCCGTTTTCGGTGCGGATGAACATGGTTTGCAGGTACAGGCTGCTGCCGCTGGTGTCCACGGTCTTCTGATAGGACATATCCACATAGTCGCCGGCCTGCAGGTTGGCGTCCTCGGACACAAATACCTTAAAGGGGTAGTAGGACACGTTGCTGTTGGAGTCTCCGCCCCAGGAGCTGCCGTTGTCCGTGGGGAAATCGCTGATCTCCACGATCTTGCCCTCACAGCTTGCGCCGGTCATCCAGCTGCTGATCTGCACCGTGTCGCCGATCTTGACGGTACCCAGATCCAGCTCGCCGATGGAGCCGGTAACGTAGTAACCGCCGCCGCCGGAGACCTCCACCACAGGCTCGCTGTTGTTGAAGGCCTCCTTCGCGTCCCGTACGACCTTCACAACGCCGTCGATCTCGCTATACACGTTACCGTCGCCCATTTCCTTTTTCTTCTTATCCAGCTCAATCTGCGCCTGTCTGACAGCACGCTGGGTGGAATAGACCTCTTTCTCCGTACTGGCGATCAGCGCCTTCAGCTCCTCCTTGGTGAGGGAGTTATCCAGCAGCTCCTTGATCTTGTCCAGTTTCTCTCTGGCCTCCTTGATCTCCTTGGTGTTCTCCGTGGAGTAGGCGTCCTCATAGGGCGGCAGATCGCTGAGCATCTTCAGCTTCACCGGCGCGGCGGTATCGTCCGCCACGAGGTACACGCCGTAGCAGGTGACGGCGCCGTTTTTCACGTTGCCCGCCTTCTCCACCAGCACCACATACGCACTGGCGCGGTTCTCGAGGATCTTCGTGCGGATGCACTCGTCCGTCAGATAGTACTCCTTCTTGCCGCTGTCCGCCAGTATCTGATAATACAGGGGTGTTTCCTTCGTTTTGCCGTCGCTGCCCTTAACAGGAAGCAGCCCCTCCTTCACCGGTTCATAGCGGCCCGCCTCCTTGTCCTGCGCCTTGATCAGCGCCTCCAGCTTGGCGTACTGGGTGTCGTATTCGATCTGCAGCTTTTCCTTGTCCTCCGCTATTTTGTACAGCTCCAGATTTTGCTTGGCGGCCTTGGCGTTGAGCTGTGCCGTGTCCAGATTGATCTCCGCTTGCTCCACCTGCGCCTGCGACAGGGAGGAATCGTAAGCCAGCAGCTTATCGCCCTTTTTGACGTTCTGCCCCTCCTTGACGTAGATCGCACTGACCTCCTGCGTCTCGGAAATGTAGAGCTTCTGCAATTTATCCGTGTTCACGGTGCCGCTGGTGTTGGCGGTGTCGCCCCAATAGTCGGTCATGGCGACATCGGACACCCGATACACGTTGACGTCGCCCCGCTGGGCATTCCGCGCCAGTGTCAGACCGCCCCAGACGGCGGCGCATACCGCCACGGCAATGCCCGCGATCAGCAGCGTCTTTTTCAGGGTTTTATTCATGGAACGCACCTCCTGACAGCACACCGTCGCGGATGTTCATAATGGTGTGGGCATGCTGCGCGATGCCCTGATCGTGGGTGATCATAATGATGGTGGAGCCACTGTCATGGAGCTGCTGGAACAGCTCCATCACCGCCGCGCCGCTGGCGGAGTCCAACGCGCCGGTGGGCTCGTCAGCCAGCAGCAGCTGGGGCTTTCCCACGATGGCACGGGCAATGGCCACACGCTGGCACTGGCCGCCGGAGAGCTGGTCAGGCCGGTGGTCCACACGGTCGGCAAGCCCCACCGTCTCCAGCGCTTCCCGGGCGCGCTCCAGCCGCTCGGCCTTCTTCACGCCGCCGTACAGCAGGGGCAGCGCCACGTTTTCCAGCGCTGTCAGCTTGGGCAGCAGGTTGAAGGACTGGAACACGAAGCCCAGCTGCTTATTCCGCACCTCCGCCAGCTGCTTGGGGGTGCATTTGGTGATGTCCTGCCCGCCCAGCAGGTAGCTGCCGCTGGTAGGTACATCCAGACAGCCGATGAGATTCATCAGCGTGGTCTTTCCGCTGCCGGAAGGACCCATAATGGCAAGATACTCCCCCGCCTCCACATCCAGATCAATGTGCTTGAGGATGTGGTTCACGGATTTACCCATGGGGTAGTCCTTGCAGATGTCGCGCATTTCAAGGATCATACTCAACCCTCCACCGGCGCATCCGCAGTCTGCATATCCTCCGGAACGTCCGTACCGCCGGGCATGCCATCCATGCCGTTCATGCCATCCATGCCATCCATGCCATCCATGCCGTCCGTGTCGCCGCCCGGTGTGGTGGCGCTGCCATCCGGCTCGAAGGTACTCTCATCATAGGTGACACAGGACATACCGGCCTTCAGCGTGTCGTCGGGGTAGGCGATATAGTCCGAGGCCGTCAGGCCGTCCGTCACGGCGTAGGTATCCAGCTCGCCGTTGTATTCGCCCAGCGTCACGCTGCGCTTCTCCAGCTTGCCGTTGCTGCCCTGCGCCCACACCCACGGAGAGGCGTCGGCATCGTTGATAAAGCCGGCCGGAAGCTGGATGCCGGTGGGGCTGTCGCTCTGGCCCAGATCCGGCTCGATGTACACGTGCTGGCCCAGCAGCAGTCCGTCGCTGCTGTCCAGCTCCACATAGAACGGATATTTGCTGGAGGTACCGGTGTCGCTGGAGCCGCCGTCATAGTAATTGCTGCCGCTGCTCTGCGCCGGGTTGTTCCAGTCGATGCTGGCGATGGTGCCGCCCCAGGTCTGATTGCCGGTGCGGGCGCGGATGACCACCTTGGCGCCCTCGTTCAGCACCGACGCATTGCTCTCATTCACGTAACCCTTGACCCGGAAGCCGCCGGTCTGGACGATGGAGATCAGCGGCAGGGCGTTGCCCCGGTCGTCGGTGCCGCCGTTGGGATTGACGCTCTTGACCTCGCCCTCCACCTCCGCCTTGACGGAGCTGTTCTTCATGTTTTTCTGTATCTTCTCGATATCCCGGCCCTTATCCGTGATGCTGCGGTTGGTGGTGCGGATCTCCAGATTGAGCTGGCGGATCTGGCCAAGGGTCTTGTTTCTCTCGATATCGTCCGCGATCTCATTCAACGCGGCCTCGGCCTGCTTCTTCTCCTCCTCCTTGTCGGCAAGCGTTGCCTTCAGATCTTCCAGCGCTATCTGCGCCTCCTCCAGACTGATCTCAAGCTGGCTCATGTCGTAGGTAAACAGCACGTCGCCCACCTTGACGGCGTCGCCCACTTTAACCTTGATCTCCCCGATGGTCAGGGAGTCGTCCTTTTTGATATTTGTCTCGCCCATTGCGCTGACCACGCCTGCGAACCGGTCTGTCAGGCCGGCGGTGCCAAGCCCGCAGATCATGGAGACGGACTGGACGGATGCCTCTCCGTTGCTCTCGCCGCAGCCGGCCGCTACGCCCAGCAGCATGACCAGCGCCAGAATGAATGCAGCTTTCTTCATCTTTTTATATCTCCTTTGCTTTTCCTCTGCGGCACGCCGCAGTATCTCACATACTTTTATGACGGAGCGTCCCGGAAAGATGTTCCGCAAAACAAGGGTGTATCCGCCGAAAAAACGTCGTTTTTATCATACCATGCCCCTTTTCTGCAAATGTGAATAAAATATGAACAAAGGTTTAAGGGCTGTATAAGTTTGCGGGCGGGAAAATGTTGACAGCGCCCGCGCCCATGGCATAAAATATTTGATGAAAACTGCCGCCGCCCGGCGTTTTTCCGGGCGGTGCGCCTCTGACGCAGGAGGGATCGCCATGACGAAAAAACGCATCCGGCAGATGAACGGCGCTCTGCGCCGCCGCCTGACCAGCCGCCCGGCGGCGGACTGGCTCCCCGATGGGGAGTCCTTTGCCCGGACGCTGGAGGCGGAGAACTATATGCAGCGCTTTGCCCCGCTGTTCCACGGGGTACGGCTGCGCTGCGCCGAGGTGCTGGCGCTGTGCCGCCCGGAGCTGGACACCCTCAGCGGCGGGCAGGAGCCCGCACGGGGCTGGCTGGCATACACCTACGATTTCGCCTGCCGCCTGCTGTATCCGGAGGAGGACGCGGACACGTCCTGCGCCGCCGGAGCCGTATTCCTTCTCTCTGTCCTACAGGTACTGTTTGCGGCGGAGGATGAGCTGCTGCCCCGCGACCCGGCATGGACCTTCGACTTCCCCACGGAGGAGGAGCTATCCGGCTGTGCCTGCGCCGCCAGCCTCGGCCAGATGCTGCGGAGCTGGAAGCGGGAGTACGTCTACGAGCTGATGCGTCTGGGGCTGGAGGCCACACCCTACCGCACACTGGAGCATATCGCCGGCGTCCACCATGTGGCCATGACCGCCGCCCGCGGCCTGCGCCGGGCCGGTATCCCGCTGGATCTGGCGCTGGTGTCCGGCAGCGCCGCCGGACACGATATCGGCAAATTCGGCTGCCGCCCCGGCGAGCGGGTACCCTACCTGCACTACTACTACACCGACCTGTGGTTCCGCCGCCGCCGCATCACCGATATCGGCCATGTGGCCGCCAACCACTCCGTCTGGGATCTGGAGCCGGACTATCTGTCGGTGGAATCGCTGCTGCTGATCTACGCGGATTTCCGGGTAAAGCAGAGCCGCGATTCCGATGGGCGGGAGATCACCCGCATCTCCTCGCTGGCGGAGGCCTTCGATGTGATCCTATCCAAGCTGGACGGCGTGGACGACGCCAAGCGCCGCCGGTATATGCGGGTCTACGCCCGGCTGCGGGACTTTGAGCAGTTCATGGTCGACCGGGGCGTGGATGTAACGCTGCAAGGGCATGATACACCGCCCCGTCCGGAGAAGCAGACTGCCCTCATGACCGATGATGAGGCCCTCCACGCCCTGACCATGCAGTGCGTGGGGCACAATATGGAGCTGATGAGCCGCCTTACCGGCCAGCGCAGCTTTGCCCGGCTGCTGGAGCTGGCCCGCGGCGAAACCAACTGGCGCCGTCTCCGCGCCTATCTGGGCGTGTTTGAATCCTACTCCCTGTACCTGCACATCCCCCAGAAGGTACAGACTTTGGCCTTCCTCTATGAGCTGCTGATGCACCGGGAAGGCGACATCCGCCGACAGGCGGCGGCGCTGCTGGGCGAGATCATCGGCGGCTTCCACGCCGGCTACGCCAAGGAGCGTCCCGCCGGCAGCCGTCCCGACCCACGCGGCGTCACCGATCTGGATCAGTGGAAGCTGTATCTGGACAAGATCATCTATCCCGACCACAAGCTGATGCCCCAGCATCGCCGCTGGATCGGCTATACCCTGAAATTTGCAGTCACCTCCCTGCTCCGGCACGCCGCCGGAAGGGAGGAGCGCTTCCTGACGCCGCTGTTCTCCTACTACCGCCGCCCCGACCAGCTGGATGACGCCACGGCGTTCCAGCTTCTGGACGCGGCGGTTTCCCTGCCGGACACGGTGTATGCCCGCCACGGGGCGCTGCTGCTGCGGTTCGCGGAGACCCTCTCTGTCCGGCAGGACGTGCAGGTGCGTACCGCCGCCGTGCTGCTGCTGGATCGCCTGCGCCGCTCGTCGCCCCGATCCGCCGGAACGCTGCGTGCGCTGGCGCGCATGGACTGCGGCGGCAGCACTACCCTCCGGCTGCTGCGGGAGGATGTGTTGCAGGACGGCGCCCCCATCACCCTGCCGGATGACGCCGTATCCGAGATCTTTCTGGACAATCTGAAAACCGCCACGCCGTGGATCACCAAGCAGGCAAATATCCGCCTGCTGACGGACTTTGCCCGCAGCGGCAGCAGCCCCGCGCTGCATATCGCCACCCATCTGTCCAACCTCATCAAGGTCAGCGACCGTGTCACCGTGCGCCACAGCGCCGGCAGCGCCCTGCTGGAGCTGGCGCCCCGGCTGACGGTGGATCAGCGCAACGAGGTGGCGGTGGAGCTGTGCCGCGGTCTGGAGCTGGGACAGCAGGAGTTCACCAAATATATCCCCGACTATCTGGGCCGCTTCGCCCTGTGGCTGCCTCCCGCCGAGCTGGACGAGGTGCTGGACGACCTGTGGGTCAACCTCAGCGCCTCCGACAGCCGGGTGGCCGCCTCCGTGCTGGACACCGTGGGCATCATCTACGAGACGTATGACGCCTACCGCACCCGCTTCCCGGAGGCGGACGACGCCTATCGCCGCCGCCGTCAGCGGCTGCTGGGTATGCTGATGCGGGGTCTGTACGGCATCGACAACGCCGTGCGGCAGGAGGCTCTGTATGTGCTGGGCCGCCGGGTCTTCGGCTCGGCGGAGCTGGGCGATCATGAGAAGTGCCGCGCCTTTGTGCTGACGGAGCGCAAGCTGCTGGCCGCCTACGACGAGGAGCCGGACGACGGGCTGACGTTCTACTACCGGGCCGCCATGCTGGGCAAGCTCTACCGCTTCATGACGGAGGAGCAGCTGTTCCGGGAGGGCTTTGACTTCGGCGCGCCCCGG
>OHIL01000793.1_pt1 | contig 12173 bp, 2 predicted proteins | sample 1568231 | NCBI WGS metagenome assembly OHIL01 (sample SAMEA3879565, study PRJEB24766) | human gut metagenome | biome: human-associated habitat; feature: feces | place: USA | collected 1985/1987 | reverse complement strand
CACGGTCGTACCGTCTTCCATCGTCTGGCGTAGGATGTTCACGCCCTTCTGCAAGCGCGGTAACTTGATGCCGTCCACGCTGTAGATTTCTTCTGACTTCACTTTGCCCGTGGCGAGGGTTTCGTCGATAGATTCTCCGTTGTCGAGCGACACGCAGGTCAGGCGCACGTTGTCGAACTTACACCAACCGCAGTTGTTCCAACCTTCTGGAGCGGCCGTCCTCTTGTAGGTGTATTCCCAGTGTCCGTCGGTGCGTATGCCCAATTTCAAAGGTTCGTTGGCAGAGAGGTGCACTACGACTTCAAGGGTGTTAAGCGGACCTTTGTCCCCCATGTCGCCATTGTTCTTGCAATCTACTTCATCATATCCGCCGAACGTGCGTTCCACTTCGTAGGGATGCCCTTCCTCAAGTTGGTCGAGGTCGTATTCATCTTCCCAACCGTAATACATGGCTGCGTTGTTCACAAACAGGCGCTGTCCGGCCAGGCGGTAGTCGTCATTGTCGTTAGGTACGACCATGTCTACTGTTACTTTGTAGTAACCGGCAGGCAGGCCTTCTACGGTCTGGTACATATATACGTCGGGGAAGTCGCCGGACTGGAGGCAGAATCCATATTCTCCGTCCGTGCAATCCACATTCTTGTCGGGGCTTGTGAAATTGTTCAGCCCGGCAGCGTTCATGTCCTCAGCCTTCGTGCAGACGATGCTGTCTATCATGAAAGTCCAACCGAATGGCGCATTGTATACGGAGTTCACGCCTTCGCCCAATCCATATTGGTCTTCAAAGCTCGGGTTGACAAGGACATGCGTGAGGTCGTCGTTTGCCTTGATGCCCTTCTCTATTTTGGCGTTCCGGGCCAGTTCGAGGTATCGGGCGGCGATTTCGTCGATTTTCTCAGGGGTGAGTTCGTCGGATTCGTTCTGGTATCCGGCACTGTACGTGTCATAGAGGGCTTGAAGCTGTTGCCCTGATTCCGTGGCGGCTACACCTTCGTAGGCCAAGTCCTTGGCGGCCACTTCGTTGGCGTGTGCAAGGAGTTTGAACGATTCGATGCTTTCGTCTACGTTGCCGATAGCTTCGGTCAGAGTGGCGATTACGTCAATGCATTCGTCGAAGTCGGCTTCGGGGTCGTTTACGAGTTCTGTGCCACGGTTGTACGCCTCTGTCATTTGCTTTTTGATGGCTCCGTTCATCTTCTCGCCCAAATAAGGTTCTACCTTTTCCAACCATTGTTCGAGCAATGCGATGACTTTTTCCAAGTCCTTGCCCACGTAAGTCAGCGTGAAGTTGTCATAGCATCCCCACCTCTCGAATTGGTCACCGTAATTTCGTATGCCGAATGTCAGTTTACCGTCGATGACAAAAGCTTGTACGGTGTTCTTGAAATAGCCCTTGTCGAAGTATTGCCGGGCACCGCTTTCGGTATTCGGCATCATGACACCGGATTTCGTTCCCTGACGGATATCCCAGGACGCAGTGAATTCATCACCAGTGAAGGCATCTTGGAACGAATGTTTTATTTTTTGTTCGCCGTCATTCAGGAAGATGTATGAAGACACGGTGCTGATCAGGCTGTCTCCTTTGCCGATGGACCATAAGGAGTCCATTTTCTCGAAGTCCCAATCCGCACGTTGGAAAGCCTGCACGCTCAATTCGTATACACCGTTCGGCATGCCCAACAGCGTTTGGTTGATTTCACCCGTCTGCCCGCCTCCTATGGTAAGCAAGTCGTTGCTGAGGCCGAGTTTTTCGGCATCGAAGTCGGTGATAGTCCATCCGTTCACGCCGTCCGTAAACGATGGATTGGTGATGAATTCCGTCACGTTGGTTCCTTCACCGATGAGCGAGTGTTGGGCTGATTGGGTCAGTAAGTCCATTTTGGAGATAATCTCTCCCAACTCCTCTGTGGTGTAAGGATATTCAATCAGTATGGTTTCGATGTCGATTTCGGCCATGTAGTCACTCAAGGCCATGATGTCGTCATTCACTTCGCCTTCCAAGGTGTTCAATATGCTGTCGGCTACTTCGTAGGTACGTTGCAACGTGCCGTATGCCATACCGTTTTCTTCGGCTGCTTTGATGGCTTCGTTCAATTCTTCGGCCTTGCTGGTCATGTCTGCCACGTTGCCACCGTTAGCGATATAATTTTCAGCTTCGGCTATTACTTTGTCCAAACGGTCCCGATAGGTCTGGTTCATGCCGTTATTTACGGCTTTGGCCTTATCTACAATGACCTGTAGCTCGTCCTTGATGGCATCTTTGCCATAATAGGAAAGTTTGAGGTTGCCTAACACGAACCAGTTGGCAGTGGAGTTCTGCATTTCCACGCCGGTTTCCAGCTTTCCGTCTGTGACGAAGAATGTGATGGAGGTCGATGCGGATCCCCAACGGCTTCCGGAGGAGAGGTTTACAGAACTGGTGCCCAAAGAAGTAATGGCATACAGGGTATTGCCGGTCACGGAATAGTCTTCGGGGTCTTTCCCGTCGGATTCGGGATTAGACGGATTCTGGTCTATGCAGATGTAATCCACCTTCAATTCATACTTGCCATTCGGCACATCAACCAGGCTTTGGTAAATCTTGGCATCCGTGAAGCCGGTATCGTCAAAGGCCCAACGCCCCAAGTTTGTGGTAGTGTTGTTCAAATTGTCGGCACTGTAGGTGAATGAATTTGCCGGTTCCTGTGTCCAACCCGGAATATCGCTGCTGCTGGCTACGAAGTTATCCTCGAATTTGTAGTTTTCAAGCAGGTCAGACAAGTCCACAGGCTTGTCGTAAGTGGCATGTTCGATTTCGTATTCGCGGATTTTGGTTTTCAGGTCTGTGGTGGCAGCTTCCAAATCTTCATTGGTGCTGGCAGCGTTATTATAGACATTCAGGCCTGACGTGATGTCAGGGCCATAATCCTGTGCCTTGGTCATGGCATCGCTGAGGGACTTTAGGTTGTAGAAATGAAGGTACTCCGTTTCGCCGACGAATTTCCATGCTAGCCCGTACGTGTCTTCGTACGCGTCGATTAAGGGATAAATGACATCAGTCCCGTCGTTTTTCCATCCCATCCACATGTCGGGGAAATAATCTTCGCCGTAGTTCTCGTCCGCTTTGTCTGGCCGGATGTAGTAAGTACCATCACCTTGTGGCTCGATGTTCCAATTCAGATGGGTACGGCCTGCTTCCCCTCCTGCTTTGGAAGTCTGGTTGTCCTCATAGTAGATGTAGGTGTAGGTTACTCCTTCATCAGCTGTTGTACCTAACAGATAGGTGTTGTTTGTACTGGAGGTGATGTACAAAGGCAACCCTGCATCCGTGACAACGGTTGTTTGGGTAGAGTTGGCATTAAGGAAACCGTTAGCCTTGACATTGTAGGCATACTGTGTTTCCCCTGTTTTCAGCTCCTGGCCGGTTATGGTCGGCGGAGTCCATGACGCGGCTGCCGCACCTATCGGGCTGAGCAGCGTAGCAAACAGCAACGTAACGTAATGCTTATTTTTCATGTCGTTGAATAATTTAATATGTGAAACAATAAAAACTATGCCGTGATTGATTCTCAATCCGGACAAGGCAAAAGTATAAGTTTTGAATGCAAAAGCCTTCAATTTATGTCGCATGAATTTTGCTTGATGTCGCAAGGTTTGTCATAGAGGAGACAGATGCCGTTACTATATAATACAAAAGACAATTGCATTTCCAATAAGACGAGTAGTGTTTTAGAAAGTTTTATATAATTTCGTACCGATTTTAAATATCATGAACACATGCGAGCAAGAAAAACATGGCACGTTTCGTTTGCCTTCTACTTTATTTTGTTGTGCTACATGGTTGTCGCTTCCGAGATAAAGGGACAAGAAGGGCGTTTGTTTACTTCTGATACACAGTTGTCAAGTAGTTTGGTGAACCAAGTATACCAAGATAAGAATGGTTTTATTTGGATAGCTACCCGGAATGGCTTTGACCGTTACGACGGCTCCCAGTTTCAAACCTTTCATAAGACGCGGAAGCCGGGTTCGATGCTTTCCGAGCATGTAACCTGCGTGTTGGAAGACGCAGCCGGACATTTGTTGGTTGGTATGGACAAAGGGTTACAAGCTTACGATGAGGACACTGGACGGTTTCGGACTATACCTTTTATAAATAAGGAAGACACCTTAAAGGCATGCCATGTCATGTCTATATTACAAGTACGCAATGGGGATGTATGGGTAAGCACTTCGGGATTCGGCATGTATGTGATTCCATCGGGTAAGGATGAGGCGCATTACACTTTGATGTTTGAAGGAGACAATAATGTGGAGGATATGGTGGAAGCGTCCGATGGTTCCGTTTGGTTGGCCGTGACGAATTACGGGATCTACTGCCGGAAAGATGGAAAAGTCAGCCGTTATCTTTGTGAGAAGGCATCTGTCTTGGGGCGTTGTTGCTTGGCTTTCGACAGTGAAGGACATCTTTTCATGGGATCGGCTTCCGAAGGATTATTTGTTTTCGACAATTCATCTGACGCTTTCTCGCCCGTAGCCGGAACAGGCCATTTGAATGTCTCTGTCCTTTGTCCGTTGTCGGACGGGAGGGTTATGTTGGGTACGGACGGAGAAGGGGCTATGGTTTATCGGTTTGGAGAACGTTCGCCGCAACCCTGTGATTACTTTCACGCACAAGTGGATTTGGAACACGCCAAGATAAGCAGTATATTGGAAGACCGCGACGGTAACATTTGGTTGGGGCTATTTCAGAAAGGGGTTTTCATGCAACCACATCAGGATAGCGGCTTCAGCTATGTGGGCTATAAGTCCGGGCGATATGATATCATAGGCTCAGCCTGTGTGATGTCCGTTTATGCTGGAAAGGATTGTACGTTATGGGTCGGTACGGATAACGATGGCCTTTACGCTTTGGACATGAAATCATATGCGGTTAGCCATTATTCCTCTGACACCGGAGGTCTGCCCGCCACAATCACCAGTATCGTGGAAGATAAGGATGGCAAGTTGTGGTTAGGCTCTTATTGGGGGGGAGCCGGATGGTTAGATAGACAAACGGGACAATTCAACCGTCTTCCGTTTACTTGTAGGGGAATGGCCGTGCATGTGTTCCGCCTGTTGGCTGATGCGGAAGATAATTTATGGATTGCCACTTTAGGTGACGGGCTGAAGAAATATAATTTGAAGACACATGAACTGACAGAGTACAAAGTACAGCCGGAGGCGTTTGAGCCGAAAGGCAATTCTTTGACGAACATGTGGGTCAACGATTTGTGCCTGTCTGAAGACGGACGGCGGCTTTATATTTGCATGAGCAGTGGATTGGCTTGCTTGGACTTGAAGCATGATGACTTTGTTTCCACGTTCGGACGTAATTGTATCCTGACGGAGCAGCCTGTGCATACGGTAGTTGAGGATTCGAAAGGCCAACTATGGGTGGGCACGCATGACGGGATTTTTGTATTGGACAGCCATGGGCGCATGAAACGGCACTACACTACCGATGACGGCTTGCCGGACAATTATATAGCTTCCATGCGGTTCGATATCCAAAATAATATATGGATAAGTACCTTCCACGGTTTGTCCATGTTGGATTTGAAGCGGGGTAATTTTACCAATTATTATGCGAGTCACGGATTACAAGGAAATGAGTTTAGCGAACGGGCATCCTGCGGATGGGACAGCCTGATGGTTTTCGGTGGAAACTGCGGACTGACATTCTTCTCGCCCGAAACCGTGTGCCGTGCCGGTAAGCGTCCTTGCCTGCAGATAGTAGAAATGCGCATAGGAGATGAGGAAGTGAAGACAGATACAAAATCGGGATTCTTCAAGGTGACGAGTCGCCCCGTAATGGAATCCAACTTGTTTGAAGTGTGCCATGAGGACAATACTTTTTCCATACGTTTTTCAACGATGTCGTATAACATGCCGGATGGAGTGCAATATTTGTATTCCATAGACAACGAACCTTACGTGGCTATGGTTGGTTCGTCAGGTATACTGACTTTGAACCATTTGCCATCCGGGACTTATAAAATCCGAGTAAAGGCAATCGTTAATGGCCTGGAGTCTGATGTCAAGGCTTTTACCGTAATTGTCCGTTCTCCGTGGTACGCTAGCTTGCCGGCGTTTATCCTTTACTTTTTAATAGTGATTTTCCTTGTCATGAGATTCATTCACGGTCGTCGTTTACGGGAACAGGCTCGCTTGCGTTTGCAAGAACATATACATGCAGAGCAGTTGAACGAAATGAAGTTGCAATTCTTTATGAACCTCAATCATGAAATTCGTACTCCTATGACTCTGATTGTAGGGCCTTTGCAACATCTTATTAATACAGACTTCGATGAAATAAGGCAAAGGTCTTACCGTATGATGAACCGCAATGCAGAACGTATCTTAGCTCTTGTCAATCAAATTTTGGATTTGCGTAAAATAGATAAAGGACAGATGATGATGAAGATGCAACCTGTGAATCTGGTAGATTTTACACGAGATGTTTATGAACTCTTCGACAGTAAAGCACGCGAAAAAGAAATCCACTTTCATTTTGAATACGATGCAGATAACATAGAAGTATGGTTGGATAAAAAGAACTTTGATAAGGTAATCATGAATCTTTTGTCCAACGCATTTAAATTCACGCCTTCCAAAGGGAATATCGGTATCCGGTTGAAGCAAGGTGGACGTGAGGTGTCGATGGAAGTTTGGGACGATGGCTTGACGATAGAACCCGACAAGATGGATAAGGTTTTCCAACGCTTCTATCAGGCTGACAATACGGCCAATTACAATATTCCAGGAAGCGGGATAGGGTTGAACCTCACGAAGCAACTTGTCACTCTGCATCATGGTGAGATTTCGGTGTACAACAATGCGGACGGGAAAGGATGTACGTTTAAAGTCGCATTGCCTGTCGGCAGTGCCCATCTCAAACCCGAAGAGCTTTTGCAGACGCCCATAGAAGAAACGACGGAAGAATCAATTCTGAAAATAGAAGAAGCTTCTGCCGTAACCGAAGGAAATAAGGAGGAGAACAAAAACAAGCATCGCAAACGTATTGTTATCGCGGAAGATGATGATGAAATACGAAGTTATCTGGTGGAGGAGCTGAGAAAACATTATTACGTCGTGCCTTGTCACAATGGGAAGGAAGCATTGAGTGAAGTTTTACGGACTCCTCCGAGTTTGGTCTTGAGCGATGTGATGATGCCGGAAATGGATGGTTATACGCTTTGTGCCAAAATAAAGACCAACATTAATGTGAATTTTATACCAGTGGTATTGCTTACGGCCAAATCCCATGAAAAAGACAAAATAGAGGGATTGAGTACCGGTGCTGATTCTTATATTGAAAAGCCTTTTAATATCAAGGTGTTGGAATATACCATACGTAACTTGATAGCTTCGTATGATATTCTTCGTAACAAAGTAGAGGGTAAAGAAATGCCGGAAGAAAACATAGATGTGGTCGTATCCAAATCAGCCGATGACAAGCTCTTGGAGCGCGTATTGCAGATTATCAATGGGAATATCAGTAATCCTTACCTGAGTGTGGAACTTATTGCGCGGGAGGTGGGCATCAGCCGTGCGCACTTGCACCGTAAAATGAAAGAATTGACCAATCAAGGGCCACGAGACCTTGTGCGTAACATACGCCTTAAGAAAGCTGCAGGCCTATTGGCTTCGGGGCATCGTAATATTACTGAAGTTATGTATGCCTGTGGGTTTGAGAACGCCGCATCTTTCTCCATCAAATTCAAAGCTTTGTATGGGATGTCTCCTATGGTTTACATGAAGGAACATTTAGCTAAGAAATGAGGAAATAGTCCTTTTTTTATATATTTTGATACATGGCGTAAAATATCGGTAACACAGCCGTATGGTTGTGTCACCGATATTTTTCATCTTTGCAAAAGAGCACAATAGATTTTTTGTAAATGTGTAAATTGAAAAAGGAATGTGATTTAGAAATGAAAATCCTTAAATTAGATTAGTTATGCGAAGAATGAAAAACTTTATGTTTTCCGGACTGCTGTTGGCGGCAGTTTCGGTGAGCGCGGAAGTTCCTCCGTCCATTCATGTAGACGGGAAGAATTTGACAGACACCCATGGCAACAAAGTGGTGTTGCACGGCGTGATGGATACGCCAAGCCCTTATTTTAATAATTACCGTTGGGGGAATGCTGCCAACGATGCTACCAAAAAAGACTGCATCGAGTATTTCGACAAGCTCTTCACGGCTATTACGGATTCCACGCAGGGAGCCTATTGCAATGTGTTCCGGCTTCATTTGGATCCTTGTTGGACGAATGATCCTAACCTTCCCGTTACGGGAGAAGAAACCGGCGAGGCCAATATCTCGCAATTCAGTGAGAAACGGCTTCGCACGTATCTGTCCACGCTCTATTGGAAAATCATAGAAAAGGCATTGGACCATGGGCTTTATGTAGTCGTGCGTCCTCCCGGCGTATGCCCCGGTGGCATCAAAGTAGACGGGTACTATCAGGACTACCTGCTGAAGGTGTGGGACATCGTTTCGAGCAATACCAACATCAAGAAACATAGCGGGCAGGTGTCCATTGAATTGGCCAACGAACCGGTGAACATTTACGATGCCGACAGTTTGGAAAGCGCACGCGCCCCGTATGATTTCTTCCAACCCATCGTGGACAAGATACGTGCCAACGGTTTCGACGGTATCATTTGGGTGCCCGGGACGGGATGGCAGAGCAATTATACTTGTTATAAGAGCAATCCCATCGAAGGCTATAATATAGGCTACGCTGTGCATGCCTACGTGGGATGGTATAATAACAGCGACGAGAATGCCAATGGGGAAACGTTCATCCAAGAGTTCGGAAAGGCGGTGCCGGTAGTAAATACGAACCCCGTCATTATCACCGAAGTCGATTGGAGTCCGGAAAAAGAAGGAGAAGGGCACTATGACGAGCACGGTAACTGGGTTCCAGCCAACTGGGGAACATGGGCCACTGGGTCTACTTCCAAATGGGGCAACGCTTATAAGGCCGTGCTCGACCATTACGGGAACATCAGCATGACACTTTCCGGAACGGCGTGCTACATCGACATCGATAAATATCTGGCAGATGGTACGGTGGCCCCGGCCTTTGAAGGTAACCCCGAAGCTTGCGGAAAGGCCACTTTCGACTGGTACGCCGATTATGCCAAGGTGGATTTCGCGCGTCCGGACTTTACAAACGTGTCTACCAACCAGACTACGGACGGCAAGAAGTTCATCAATCCCGTATTGGCTTCGGATTTCCCGGATCCGGACGTGGCACGCTTGGGCGACACCTATTATATGGTATCGACCACCATGCATCTCTTCCCCGGTGCCACGATTCTGAAATCATATGATTTGGTCAATTGGGAGTATTGCGCACAACCGTTGGAACAGCTTTCCACCGCAGACAAGTACAGCCTTATCGGCGGAAAGGACTCATACGCCCAAGGGATGTGGGCCGCAGCACTGACAGCCCACGAAGGCAAGCTTTATTTGCTTATCAATGGCAATGACGCAGGAGGTTACATGCTTTCTACCGACGACCCGGAAGGAGCATGGCAAATGCAGAAATTGGAACGGAGTTATTATGACCCGGGGCTGCTTTTTGAAGGTGATAAGGTGTATGTGGCCTGCGGCATCGGTAACATCGACATCTGTGAATTGGACAAGAATCTGAAATTCAAGAAGTCGACCACAGTGCTGAGGGACAAGCCCGGATTGGAAGGCAGCCACCTTTATAAAATAGGGGATTATTATTACATCTATGCCACGTATGGCGGATGGCCGTCTGGGCAAGCCATATTCCGCTCCAAGGACATCACCGGACCGTATGAGGAGAAGATGCTCATAGAGAAGACCATCAACGGGCAGCCCAATACCGTACATCAAGGAGCGTTGGTCGAGACACCGACTGGAGAATGGTGGACGATGCTGATGGAGGACAAAGGTGCCATCGGGCGCTTGCCGAGCCTGCATCCTGTGGCATGGGCCGACGGTTGGCCTACGGTGGCCAAGGACGGGGTTCCCCAACTGGCTTATACCAAGCCAGATGTCGGGACGACTTATCAGGAAAAGATACTCCCTACCAATGACAATTTCCGGCAATATCCCCTTGGCATGCAGTGGCAGTGGAACCATAATCCCGACGATGGCAAGTGGAGCCTGTTCGAGCGTCCGGGATTCCTTCGCCTGTACACCGCGTCGGTGACCGACGACCTGATGCAGGCACGCAATACCCTGACGCAACGCATCTTCGCCTTCCACAACACGAAAAGCCCATATGGGTTGGATACGTCGCGTCCTTCCATTGGTACGGTCGCGCTGAACTTAAAGCACATGCAAGAAGGTGACATGGCCGGTCTGACCATACAACAAGACCCGTACGCTTATATCGCAGTCCACGTGAAAGACGGCAAGAAACAACTCATCTGGGGACAGGATACGTTGAGAACGGTAGATGGTTTCGAGCCGGCTGCGGTCACGGAAACCTCCGTGTCCATCGACACAGTGGTTTATCTGCGCGCGCAATTCGATTGCGGCACCGGCAAGGCACGGTTCTTCTATAGCACAGATAACAAGGAGTATGTGCAGTTGGGCAGTGAGACGACATTCCGATTTAACCTTTCCGTATTCGTCGGTGCCCGTTTCGGCATATTCAATTATGCCACGCAAGCGTTGGGCGGTTATGTGGACGTAGACTGGTTTACCACGGAAGAGCAGTTTGAGGAAAATACTTATTTCGACCCGGATTTTGAGGGCTATAGTGAAGATATGCTCACCATGCAGTCACTTTCCGTAAGGCCGGAAATGGAAGTAATGATTGGCCAAAGCGAGGTATTAGAGTTGATGGCTACCTTTAAGGACGGTCATACAGAAAATGTGGCGGCCAAAGCCAAGTATGAGGTTTCCGACCCGGAAGTGCTGTCGCTTTCGAGCGGTATGGTCGTGGGGAAGAAAGATGGACGGGTAGCGGTGAAAGCCACTTACACAGACCCGATGGGGAATACGCTGACGTCTTCGTTTACGGCCTCTTCCACGTTCTTCCCTTGGGCGGATGAATATATCAATAAGACGCTTTTCGGAGAGGGTACATACTTGGAGCAGACCCGCGCCTTCTTTCCTGGTGTGAACGGACAAATGGGTTGGGTATACGAGAATGGTGCTGATATGAGCGGTTATAAGTATTTGGTATTCAAGTTGGACAAAGTACAGAAAGTCAATGCAGCCATTAACATTTATCCGCAGAACAGCATTTGGGGAAACTGTTATAGCAAACCTATCGGGGATGCCACGATGGTGGTCATACCGCTTCAGGAGATAGAATATACCAGTGGGGATGCCATCGGTGAACCCGTCAACACGGCCAATATCATGATTGTGGCTTTGTATGCGGGAAGCGGTGGAGTCATAGATGTGTCTGATGCTTATCTGACCAACAATGACGATTATTCCCCCGAGGGCGTTTCAGTAGGTTCCATCCATATAAGGCCGACGGAAACGGATGGTCCGGTTTATAACCTGCAAGGCATGCGTGTGGACCGGATGACGAAAGGTGTATATATCCAAAACGGCAAGAAGATATTGGTGAAGTGATTGTTCCTGTCCAAGCGGGCAAAGGACGGCTTTCCTCGTGGAGGCCGTCCTTTTGATTGCATGAACGAAAGAAAGTGTAAATATATATTAATCTTATAACAGCCTATCAATGAATCGGTTGTTAATATTTAGACTACGTGAAATTGTTTGGCGCAGATTGAAAAATCGTTTGCAGCCAGATGAAAAATCATTTGGCGTAGAATGAAAATCCGTTTGGCGCAGTATGGAAAAACGAATATAAAAGGAATAAGGCGAACCCGAAGGTTCGCCTTATCCGTTGTTTGTTTGAAAGAAGTATTTAATAGAAGTTGTTTATGCTTCGGCAGGAGTTTCTGTGGTTCCTTCTGCGGGAGCATCAGCAGGAGCTTGTGCAGCTTCAGCTTCAGCCTTTGCGGCAGCCTCGGCAGCTTTCTTCTCTGCTACTTTCTTAGCGATCTCTTCATTGACTTTCTTCTCGGCTTGCAGGCGTGCTTCAGCGACAGCTTTCTTTTCAGCGGCTTTCTTGGCCTCGAAAGCTTCTAAGCCCTTCTGCTTGTCGTTTTTCCAAGCTTCGAATTTAGCTTCAGCTTCTGCT